>JACLAC010015806.1_pt1 | contig 16798 bp, 13 predicted proteins | sample 8027881 | NCBI WGS metagenome assembly JACLAC01 (sample SAMN15725517, study PRJNA655200) | protist metagenome | isolation source: fluorescence activated cell sorting (FACS) single amplified genomes of... | place: Spain: Blaines Bay Microbial Observatory, Mediterranean Sea | collected 2016-01-19
AGTCCAACACCAAACTTTCATTGTAAGGCAGCTGATATAGTTTTTTGTCAAGCCTGATTTGAAGTGCTTTAGGATCACCAATGGTGAGGGTATAGAATTTCTTGGCTGTTTCCCAACTTTGAATTTCCCCAGCCTTAAGATAGTAAAGCGAAGGTTGTTCACTATCAGCTTGAACAACTATCCAAACTGATTTTTTTGCTCGCAATTCGAGAATTGGAAAATTGGTATTAATTTCTGTTGGAGCTAAATTATTCTCTGATGATTCTACAGGAAAAGTTGGTATGATTTCTTCAGTTTCAACATTTTTTTCGATCGCTGGATCAATTCTTTCCTTTTTGCTAATTTCATCATCAGATCTCTTTCCATGATCATAAAAAAAAATATCATCAACTTTTGATTTAGTTATTGAATCTTTAGCCGTTCCAATGGGGGCTTGAGTCTGTGTTGGATCATTATGCTCATTTTGGTTTCTAGAAATGGAGTTGTCTTCCTCTGCAATATTAGTTTCTGTGCTATTTTCAGACGAATCCCATGGATTCAGTTGCCAAATCAACAAAAGCCCAGCTGCCAATCCTAACCCAGAGATCCATTTGCGGGGATTAATACTTTTTGGTTTGCTTTTAAATGAATCCAAACGATCAGGAGTGATTTTTTCTTCAGTTGTGGGCTTTTGCTCAACAACTTTTTCCAACGACTCCAATTCTGAAGGAGGTATCTGTAAGAACTGAATATAGATCCTCAAAAAACCTCTCATGAAAACCTTGCCTGGTGGGGCTTCTAGATTTCCTTCTTCCAAATGCCGAAGAACTAATACATCTAATCGTGTTTGACTAGATACATCTTCCAATGACCAGTCTTGAGAAATCCGGTGATTTCTGAGAAGTTGGCCTAATTGCTGTTGGTATGTGATGTTTTCTGATGTGGTAGCCATTCAGGCTCTTTTGTCAACTTTCATGATTTGCTCGTAAATCAGACGGACTTTGTCAGAGGTTTTTCGTAAAGTACTTGGGAGATTATCAAATTGTCCTTGGCAACGGAGAAGGGTTTCTAAATGCACTGTTTGAGATTTATTGAGATTAAGAGAATTTACGGACTGGTCAAATAAAAGACGAAGAGCTGTTTCAATTTGTCTAATCCAGCGATAAGCCTCTTGTAAGAAATTGACTTCGTCTGAGGAAATCAGACCTTCATTCCTAATAACTTCCAAAGCTCTCAACGTTTCTGTAGTCCGTAATTTGGGAAATTTGTGCACAAATTTTAACTGAAGATACTGTGTCAAAAATTCAATGTCTAGCAAACCACCCTTACCCTCCTTCAAGTTTTTTTGTTGAAAGGTCTCACCAGAAAGTTCATCTTCTTTTCGCCCTCTTAAGTAGGTGATTTGGCGATGCAGATCGTCAGGGATTTTCCAATCATAGGCAGATTTGGTTAACAACTTGTCTACAGATTTTCTCCAATTTTCATCTACATCGCCTCCTACAACCCTAGCTTTAATAAGTGCTTGGTGCTCCCAGGACTGTGATTGTTGATGATAAGCATCGAACGCATTCATCGTAGTTACGAGTACCCCAGCATTCCCAGAGGGTCTCAACCGCGTATCTAACTTGTATGCGTAGCCACAACTGGTGACAGAGGACAGATAGGATATAATGCGCCTTATCAATTTTGCGTAAAAGACCTGGTTTGATACTTGGAGTTGGCCATCAGTTTCCCCGATACCTGAATAAAGAAAAATAAGATCCAAATCAGAATGATAGGTTAACTCCATGCCCCCAATCTTTCCCAAGCCAATAATACTGAATTTCGCAGGTTCCCCGTTTCCATCTCTCGGTATACCATGACGCTGAATTAGTTCTCTAAAACAAACTTCATGAGCTTTTTGAAGAACAATCTCAGCAAGTATCGTCAAGCCATGGCGAGCTTGGTTGTATTCAAGGAGACCATCTAACTCTGCACTCCCTAAGAGAAAGGTCTGTGTATGCTTGAAGCGTCGAATGGCATCCAACTCTTCTTCCTTGTGGGTGCTCTCACTTATAACCCGGTCAACTTCCACCTTTAACAGTTTAGCATCAATTCGTAATTCTTTTGGATCAAGTTTGTTCAGCAAGTCTGTGTTGGTCAATAGGTGATTCCACAAGGTGTCACTGGTTGCTGCAATTGAAGCTAACCGACTCCAAGAGGCTGGATGCTTGTATAGGGGGCTGTATTTCTCAAGCTGAGCACCTATAGTTTCAAAAAGACGATAGAATCGCTTTTCCAGCAGATCTTGCCCAGATTGTCGAAGGATAGGTGTGAGTTGCCTTGCCAGTAACTCTAATAATTGATCCTCCTCTTTTCTGAAATTTCTAAGCCTTGTGCTGTTACGAAGTGCTGCCTCAACTTCAAGATGCTTCTGATCAAACAAACCACTGAATATACTGCGAACTCTTGCCATAGTGTTACGGAGGTGATGCAACATGCTCTGTCGATCAGCCTCTGCATTTGAAGAGTAGAAGCCCATCATTCGCGCAAAGCACTGTTGCTCAAATTGGGTACTTGGTAATGTGTGAAGTTGTTGTTCTTCCATCATCTGCAATCGATGTTCATACTTTCTTAAGATGAGGTAGCATTTTCTCAGTGTGCTTCCATCTTCAACAGAAATAATTCCTGCTTTAGTAAGCGCTGACAATGCTTTCAGAGTATTTTGTTTTCGTAACTCAGAACGGATTCCTCCATAGAGCAATTGAAAAATTTGAACAAAAAATTCGACCTCTCGAATACCACCTACACCTAACTTTACATTAAGTTGACTCTCTCGAAGATGCTCTTTTTCAATCCTCTCTTTGATCTCAATAACACCTTCTAAAAGATTTTCGTCGACGCTTTTTCGGTAGATGTAAGGATTAATTGACCTAAAAAAGATCTCTTCAATCTCTTTGTCTCCAGCAACATAAGATGCCTTAATTAGGGCTTGCTGCTCCCATAGTTCTGCTTTTGACCAGTAGTAAGCTTCTACCTGCTGCAAAGGCAAAACAAGTGCGGAGGAATCACCTCCTGGACGCAAGCGCATATCAATACGAGCCAAAAATCCTTCTTTTGTGTGCTCGGTGCACCATTCAATAAAGGTTCTAGCAATTTTTTGACGAAGCTTTTGGTCTTTTGCTTCATCGCCTGTGATGGGATTTTCATCATGAACAAATATTAGATCAACATCCGATGAATAGTTTATTTCTTGGCCACCCAATTTGCCCATACCTAGGATGAGAAAAGGCGGGCGTATTTCATTTGAAACCAAAGATTTGCTGGACAGTTCAAACTGCCTGGCTTCAAAAGTGGCGGCACGGAATGTCCAGTCAAGCGTGATTTTAGTCAACGATGTAAGTTCCGCTAAAATTACTTCCTCTGTTGCAAGTTTTAGTAAATCACGGACTGTCAGTCGGTAATATTCTTGGTATTTAAAACTGCGAATGAGATTCTTTAAATCTTCAGAACTCCAAGTCTTTTTTGACTCAACTCTGTCAGTCAGGGTTTCTGAAAGCTCAGCATCAAATCTTGGTTTTTCTAAATTGTTCGATACCCTTAAATCTTTCACCCAGCCTGGGTGGCGAATCAGCCTTCTCGAGAGAAAATGACTGTACCCTAGGACGGCTAGTGACTGACTTACACCTGGCTCATCTCCTTCAAGGCAATTGGGAAAATGTTCGAGAAGATTTTCTAGATCTGCGACTGCTTGCTGGGGGAATGGAGCACATGTGATCCAGGACTTGAATTGATGAGAGATATTTAAATTTCTCCAAGAAATTGAATCAAATCCAGAGTTTATTTGTCCGTCATATTGGGGTTTTAGCATTAGTTTAGAAGCTTTTTCATTTGGGTGCTGGGGTTCCAATTTTTTCACGATGATTAAATTTTGCTAATTTCAAGGTCGCACAGTCCAAAAACAGCTTTGTGCGCTTTTTGCAAAACATTCACGATCAAATATTATTTTTACTAATTCACTATGGGAAATGAACAAATTTAAACTTCAAACAGCACTTAAGGTTCGCGAGAGACTTGAGAAACTATACCAAAAATCTTTTGCCGAACAAGTTCAGGTTACCCAGAGGTTGACTGACCAATTGGGAATTTTGGAAGAAGCATTCCAAGAAAACAATTCTACTGTCAATCAGGCCAAGCGAAACGGATTCACGATTGCGGACCTAGTTAGAGCGAATGGCTTCGGCCAGAGGCTGAAATACCACGAGTCTGTAGTGCAAGATCAAATGATCGAACAGCAAGAATTGATGGAACGTCGCAGGCAAGAACTCGTTTCTGCAACTCAGCAGAAGCGCGTTCTGGAGATTTTGCGTGAGAAGCATGAACTCAGAGAGAGGGAGAAGCTTCAAAGAGAGGAAACTTTTGAGTTAGACGAAGTTTCACTGAATCTAAGACGTTATCGTCAGGATTCCTAATCTGAAATCGAACACCGCAGCCAATGTTTCTTTATTCATATCGTATTTCTCTTCGACTCATGTTGCCATTGCTGCTTGGCTCTATTCTGGTGGCAAGGCCCGCTTATAGCATTCCGACCACTCTTGAAGAGGGCCAGCAGTTAATTGGCAAGATATGTGCTGAATTCGGGATTGAATTCTGTGCGTATGTTCCTCAGGAAGATGAGGCAGATGCAAAAAAACCTTTGCGGCTGACTGCGACAGAGCGCCAAATTCTGACTAGATTGGTTGAGCAACAGGAAGCTCTTGAAAGAAGAGGTCGTGATCTTGATCGGCGCGAAACCCAATTACAGGCTCTTCAAGAAGATGTTCAACGACAGATTGTGCAATTGGAACGAATACAACTGGATATTGAACAGTCGATTGAAACGAAAAAAGCTCAAGATATTGAGCAGCTTGAGAAAGCTGTCTCCTTTTACACTCGAATGGACCCTACAGCAGCAGCTTTGTCAATCGCAAATTTAGACCAAAAAACCGCTGTGAACATCTTAATGAGAATGAAAGACAAGCAAGCATCTGCGGTACTTGAAAGTATGACTGCAGAACGTTCCTCAGAATTAATAGATTCAATTGCGCGCAAGCGCTGATCATTAGGAGCCCCTAAGATGATTGATGCCTTACAACTAGCTCCCACATCCAGCAAATCTCCCTTGGCAAAAAAGCCAGAGCCGTACAGCAGCTCTTTCAAGGAGACTTTGCGGCAGGCGGATGGTTCGGATAAAGAATATTTGGAAACAAGTTCGAATGTCCGAGATCGTACTGAAACTAGACCAGACAATCGAGAAGAAATTCGTAAAAAGATAGCAGAAGGTAAGGAAAGCAGTGGTGATCATCGCATCAAAATTGTTGATTCGGATGAGACGATGCCACGAGGACCAGAAGAAATAGCTGTATTAGAAAGAGCTTTGCGCGCTCTGGATGAAAAAGCGAAGGAGCTTGAATTTAATGGAGGTGAACTTATTGGTGAACTTACTGAAGAACAATCTTCGGAATTGGCTAGATTAAGATCAATTATCGAAGGTGTCTTAAATGGTGATGAACCATCTCAAGAATTGATTGCTGAAAATCAGGAAACTTTTGTGGCACTTCTGGCCACCATGAATTTAGAAGAGGGCGATGCAGCCAGATTAGAGCGCGATCTTGGATTTACTGGATTTGGAGAAACGACTGGGGAAGAAGTACGTAATGACAGCAGTATCGCTGTCAATGGTTTTGGCAGTGGTTCTAATTCTATTGCTAATGATCCAACACTTGGCAAGTTACAATCTAAAGTCGGGGATAATCCAGAAAGTGGGAACCCAGATCTAGAATTAGTGGCCCTGAAAGAACGTAAAAATTTGATGAATCTGACAGAAGTTCAGAAAGCTGAGGAACTGGATGCCAATGATCCTAGATTCAATTCGGGCACAATTGATCCTGATCGCCCTGAAATGAGCATAGACGAACAAATTCAGATGGCTAAGGCCAATAGACTTGTTAATCATGAATTGGAAGCGGCCACAAAAGCAGCTTTTTCTAAACAGGAAATTTTAAAGAATGCTTCAGAATTGTTGGTTCAGAAAGATTTGACACAGCAGCAAAAGCTGGAAGAAATCTTGATGCAAAAACATGTCGAAGGAAAGAATTTGGAGGTAGATCAAACGCTTGAGTCTCAAAAAGCTCAACAAATGATTCTTGGTGGAAATCCTTCAACAAATGTTAATTCGATAGATCATGCACGCTTGGCCACATCGATGAGTGGATTGAACGCCATCGCATTGGAAATGCAGTCTCAGAGAGAGAATTCGAATTCAAGAGATTTTCTCGGCAACAACGACCAGGAACCAAATAACTCTGGCAATCTTCCCCAGAGTCAACTCTCAAAGATTTTATCGGCATCAGAAGCTAAATCTTCAAATGGTATGACCTTTGCGCAGGTTCAGGATTTATTAGCAGAATCCCCTTTTGATATTTCTCAACTGACGCGCAATCTTCGGCAAGGTAGAGATGGTGAAGCCCAAGAGGTAACGTTGCGTTTGCGCCCTGATGAGTTAGGAACATTAACAATGAAAGTCAGACAACTTGGGGATCGATTGCAGGTTGAAATGCAGGTTGAAAATCCACATATCAAGCAACTGGTTGAATCGGATCTGGAACAACTTAGAAACCGTTTTCTTGATAAAGAATTTAATTTTTCTGAGATGGAACTCACTGTAAATATTGATGCACGTTCAGACGCAGATTCACAGGCGTTCGAGGACCAGGGCGGCTATCAAGAGGATACAACGGCAGTTAGTCAGAAACAAAGATTAGACGCTGCTCAAGATAGTGGTTCAGTAGTTCGTCCACAAACTCGCTCAGACGGTGGCTTAAACCTCTATGCTTGATGCACAAAGGAGATTTAGATGAATATTAATGATGTCAATCAAACTATTAATGTTGCGCAGACATCTCAACGTCAACTAGCGACTAGTAATTCAAAAGATGGCAAAGAACTTGGCAAACAAGATTTTTTGAATTTGCTCATGACCCAAATGTCGCATCAAGATCCAATGGATCCAATGAATACTGATAGCATGATGCAGCAGATGGCGTCACTCGGTACTGTGGAACAACTCCAAAGCTTAAATGCTAAGACCGATTCGTTGCTAAATTACCAAGAACAATTGATGCGTTCAGGATCCGCTGGCTTCTTAGGTAAGGATGTAGAGGTGCAAGCAAATGAAATTAGATTAATGCATGGTTCATCCGCTCCAGTTTCTTACGAACTGGTTAGTGATGCAGACGAAGTGATTGTCCAGATTGTAAATGACGGTGGTGACGTTGTTAGGCAAATCTCTCAAGATGCAAGAGGTCAAGGACACCATAGCGTGCTGTGGGATGGCTTAGATAATGAAGGAGATCCTCTTTCTGATGGCAATTATTCAGTGAACATACTTGCTAGAACACAGGAAGGTGCACTTGTTGATACCCTACTTTCAAAATCAGGTCAGGTTCAAGATATTCGATTTGAGGGTGGAGGAGCACAGATCAAAGTGAACAATGAATGGATTTCGACAGGAGACATTAAAGGATTAGGCGACAAAACAGACCGGAGATTTGCACAAGCCCAACCTATGCCACTACATACAGAACTGCAACTTCGTCAAGCTTATGGCCGCTTACGAGACCAAGAATAATTTATTTCCCCGTAGCCACTAATTAGGAGCAATTCATGGCACTACTCGGATCATTGCAAACAGGCGCCAGCGGCGTTCGAACTCACGGTAAAGCGATGGCTGTTGTTGGTAACAACATAGCAAATGTGAATACCTTTGGCTTCAAAAGAAATGAAGTTGCCTTCGAAGATGTAATGGGGAACGAGTATCCTCAAGGAGCATCCTTTACTCAGGTCACAAATGGAGTGAAAATTGGTGCAGTGAAGCAAGATTTCACTCAGGGAACTTTTGAAAATACAAGTTCACATACCGACATGGCAATTGGTGGAAATGGTTTTTTTTCTCTAATCAATCCAAGATCAGGTCAAGAAATCTACAGTCGGAATGGTCAATTTACCTTTGACAAAGAAGGTTTTCTTTCTACTGAGCGTGGAATGCGTGTCCAGGCAATTGAAGTTGATCGAAACACCAAGGAAAGTAAGGGACTTCCTGGGTCATTGAAAGTTTTAGGGTTGGTTGACCCTCCTCAAGTAACAGGAAATGGAGCTGACGGCACTGGTATTAGAGTCTCAGCTAACTTGGATTCGAATGCAGTTATCAAAGATGTCCCCTTTGATCCTACAAATGTTCGAGATTCAATGTACAATTTCTCGACATCAGTGACGGTATACGATCGATATGGTGACCCACATACAGCCACAGCTGCCTTCAGAAAACGTCCTGATTTGCCAGAGCAAATTGATCCAGCTACAGGTCAGCCAATTCCTGGAACAGGTGTAATTAACCAGTGGGAGTACTACCTAATGTTCGATGGTGGTTCTATCGGGCAGATGCCAGGAAATCAAATCGCTGTCGGTGGAGGATTTCTACAATTCACTGAAGATGGCAAATTGATTGCTGCAACGAGTGGTAGCTTTGAAGCTCAACCTGGAGGAGTAGACGCTCAAGGAAATCCTCTTCCATCGGGCCCACCTAGATTAGTTCCACAACCTGTTGATCCAGAGACGGGAGTTCCTCAATTCGCAGTACCGTTCAATGGTGAAACACCAGTCGTTCTTGGTGTTCACTTGGGTGATGGCTACAATCCTGATGATCCCACAGATCCAAGAACTGGGCTCGATGGCTTGACACAATTTGCAGGTCAATACTCAGTTAGCAAAGCCAACGCAGATGGTAATCCTTCTGGTCAACTTGAAAATATATTTGTGGAACCAGATGGCACAGTTAATGGAGTATTTGATACAGGTTACAGTAGGCCAGTAGGTAGACTGATCCTGACAAAATTTGACAATCCCGGCAAACTGATGCAGATTGGCGATAACATGCTTCAGGAATCCCTCGGAGCAGGTAAGAAGGTTGCAGGTGAACCAGGAACACCAGGATTCGGAGAGGTGCGTAGCAAGAGTCTTGAGCAATCCAACGTGGATTTGTCTCTAGAATTTGTGAAAATGATCGAATCGCAAAGAGCTTTTCAGGCGAATGCGAAGACTGTCACCGCAACTGATGAAATGATCACGGATCTGGTGAATATGAAAAGATAACTTTTGAGGCCTTAGTTATAGGCTATCAACACAACTGTTGCAGCCATGTTGAAACTTTCCATGGAATTTAATCTCCTGAGAAAGCCATTATTAGTGGCTACTATTCTAGTTGGGCTGCAAACCGGAGTCATGGGACAGACCACGGATGCCCAAAATCAGGTAGATCAGTTTTCCGCTGTAAGCATGGAAGCACAACGGTTAATTTTTGAAATGTCACAGATAGAGGGTAACAGAGCAAAAGGCATTGCCCTTAGAAGACCAATACGGAAGAATGTTGGACGATTCGGGAATACGATTGAATATAAATCCCCGCGAAGAAGGCCAAGTTCGTCACGTAAGCTAATAATTGGTCGCTCTCAATCCTACATGTCCGCAATCCCCTAATCGATGCGGCTGATTTCATTCAAAATGATATGAGTCGCTCGTAAGTAATCAATCTTCCCTACAATTGGCCTTCCTACCACCAAAAAATCTGCCCCCTCTAATGCTGCTTTTGCGGGTGTCATAGTACGTTTTTGATCCTCTTTATCTTCTTTAATCTCCCTAATACCTGGGCAAACTCGTAACAGAATTTTATCAGGATCTATTAAGTCCAGCAGATGTAAATCCTGTGGAGAACAGACAACGCCAGTAATTCCAGTATTGCTAGATTCCCTGAAAAGCTTGAGTAGGGTTTCAGCAGGAGATCCTCCATAAATCCTTCTACATTCATCAGGAACTGCAGAAGTTAAGAGAGAAACCCCTAGAATTCCTACTCCTTTGTCAGCTACATTTTTTAGTGTTGATCGGCCCATTGAGAGATGCACAGTTGTTAGATCAATATTTAAACTCGCAAGCCAGTCGACAGCTTTTTCGACTGTGTTGGGAATGTCATAGAGTTTTAAGTCGACAAATACTTTTCCTGTTTTTTTTAGTTTAGCAATCCACTGAGCGCCTGCGAAGGTCAGAGAGTGACCAATTTTAAAACCCCACAATCCATTTGCTTGTAAATGGGCCAACTCACTTGCTATCTGTAAAGCCTTGCCAGGATCCATACCATCCAATGCTACAATCAATTTACTCATAAGTTGTCACCTGTCAATGATGATTGGAATGCTCTAGCATCTTGCAATGTGGTCAGTGAGTAAACGGGTACCTGATCAACAGGTAGACCTTTGGGAGAACGTCGATCAACTCCAACTATAATTGCTTCAAATTTAACATCAAAAGCTTTAAGGACTTTTTCCATTCCAGTGATCTTAGTCGATGCACTCGTAATTACATCGTCTACAAAAACTATAATATCTTCATTGGTTGGAACTTTACCGACAAAGCTTCCCCCATCTCCATGTTGCTTCTGCTTTAACTGATTCGACAAGTTCTCCCAAACCTGAAGTGTTGCTGCTGCACGTTCTCCAAAATACTTTCCTCGTTCCGGATCAGTTTCAGCCAGCATCGAAAGCTGTGAAGAAGAGTTGCTTGAAAGTTGTTGTGTAAGTTTTTGATGAAGACGCCGCTGAACAAGAAAATCTAATTCAAAACGCTTCTCCAAAGAATCTGTCAGATGAGCAGCAATCATCAAATCTCCAACAATGCCCTGAACCGATATGCCCTGATTCTGGCAAAGTTGACACATCTGCTTGATATCAAATACTACTTTAGGGATAGATGCGTTTTCGAGCAGTTCCTTAAGTTGTTTAGGAATTGCCTCACCAAATGGCCAGTAGATGGCTTGTTCACATTGGGTGCTTAGGGCTATCCCCATCCATTGGACATCATGCTGATTGGTGAAAATTGCGTCGGCAACCATCGCCAATGGTGTTTCAGGTTTTATTGAGACTGAGGAAATCCAGTCCTGCCACGAATTTTCCGTAATGAGTTCAGTTTTAACTTTGATTGATTCGGGGGCGTGATGGTTTTCCGGTTCAGAATTCGCTTGGGGATAATGGCTTGATTTTTTTAGATGCTTGGTTGGGCTCGATTTCGAAACTGATGCTAGGCGCTTGAGGAGGGTATTGAATTCGAGCTCTTCAAGGATTTGATGAAATTCGATATTTTCTGAAAGTTTCATTTCACTGGGCTTCAAATCATCGAGTTGAATGCTCAAAGGCACTTCTCTGAAAATTGTCACCAATTCTCTTGAAAGAAAGGCTGCCTCTCGACCATTCTCCAATTTTGTGCGGAGTGAAAAACTATTGATATTGGCTAAGTTCTCATAGACCGAAGGAATAGATCCAAATTCTTGAATTAATTTAATAGCTGTTTTCTCACCTACTCCTTTCACACCAGGAATGTTATCGGAGCTATCGCCCATTAGTCCTAATACTTCAATGACTTGTTCAGGTGTACAGCCAAATTTTTCGAAGACACCTGCTTTCCCGACGCGGTCACCGTTGTGGTTCAGTAATGTGATTTTATCAGTAATTAACTGCATGTAATCTTTGTCACTGGTGACCATGACACCCTCTAAATCAGAGTCAGCACACCAATACATCAGTGTGCCAATGATGTCATCAGCTTCGTAACCGGGCAAAATCAGGTAAGGTAAATGAAGGGCTTCAACAAGTCTTGGTAGATAGGGTAACTGCTCCACCAAATCTTCGGGCATTTTTTCTCGGGTAGCTTTGTAGGCCGGAAATCTCTCATGTCGGAATGTTGGTTCACCTGAATCAGAAGCAACCGCTAAGTATTCGGGTTTGTCCTCCTCTAATATTTTAAGAATTTGCTGAATTACTCCTCTCAACCCGCTCGTATTGAGGCCTTTTGAGTTGATCAAGGGATTCCGAATCATTGCGAAATAACTACGGTAGAATAATGCCATCGAGTCAATGGCGTAGAGGCTTGAGGATGCTGACATCTTTGATGCTTAAGTAATAGCGGAGGCTTAAATCAGTTGGGACGATTGGAGTTTAATTCCTTCAAAAATGCGTATTTGAGAAAGGTGTAAAAGAATGTACTAAAACCTGCAATTAATCCTGGAAAACCGTCTCTGAATCCTTGTCTCAGAAAATAAAGACGAAAGAACGCAATGAGAGGATTTATGAACAGGTTCCAGTACCGGAATTTCCTGTTTCGATTAGAATATTCTTCTGCGGAAAGTTTTGCATAATTCAGAGTCTTCTCGAAGTGATGGGTTATATTTCGGTAGGAATAATGGATGAGGGGTGACTCAAGTGTAATTATTGAAACCCCAGAATTTTTTAATACTAGATCCTCGTGAACAATTTCTCCGACCCATTCTGGATTAGAATCGCGATTGACAAGCCGTGTTTTGACATCTGGGTACCATGCATAATTTAAAAGGCGGCCTAGATAGAAAGTTTTGCGTTTTAATGCATAGGCTTTTGACGGATCTGATGAACGTATCACTCGTTCAATTTCTCTGGCCAGTTCCCCAGATAACTCCTCATCAGCATCGAGAAATAAAAGCCAATTTCCTGAGGTTATAGTCAGGGCATGATTTTTTTGCTTTGAGTAACCTAACCATTTTTGGATAACAAATTTAGCTCCTGATTGTTTTGCAATCAACTCGGTTTGATCCGTTGAACCTGAATCTAAAACCAGAACTTCAATTTCCAGCATCGACTCTTTAAGTTCACTTAAGCTTCGAAGTGTTCTGGGTAAATTTTTTTCCTCATTTAAAGTAATTATGACAACACTTAAATGCATTTGTAGCTGAATATATAAGACAAAGAGTTAAATTAGATTGAGTTGCTAGAATAATGTAGTTGGTCTCAGATAGATAAATTAGACTCTCGAAGAGAAGTGATCTAAACAAATTCTTTTTATCAAATCTTGAAAAAGATGTCTTACGTGTTGTTGTTGGAACTTGATGCCCAAATCTATATCAGCAAGATAAAGCTGAATATTTTCTAGTTCGGTTACAGTAAAGCCTTTGGCATTTAAGAAGAGTTGGCGTCCAATAAAAGGATGGATACGCAGTCTGGAAAAAATTTCTGCTTCAGATAGTCGTTCGTTCAAAAAATATTTAACTAGTAGGAGTCGGCGAATTTGAGAGGTTAGTATACCAAAAAGCTTTATGCCATTTCGAGGATTTTCCTTGAGATAAGTTTCGAGAAATTCTAGAGATTTAGAGAGTTCTTTTTTTGAAATGCTCTCACTCAGAGTATATATAGAATAGTGTTTATGACCCCTCACAAACTTACCTAGCTCATGTGGTTTAACCATAGGGCCAACACCCAGCAAGAGCGCAAGTTTTTCTAACTCATGGTCCAAATCATTAAGATTGTTACCAACTAATTGAATCAATTCGATAGCCACATTTTCAGGAATTTGTAGGCCTTTGCCCCGTGCGCGGTGGCGCGTCCATTCAATGGGTTGATCATTATCATAGGCAACAAATTTACGAACCCTGCCACTTTTCTTACATGCAACTAAAAGGGGTTTGCTTAAATCATTTTCGCGAATTGTATGACCACAAAGAACTAGGTACGTTTTCTCCAAGGGTGAATTGAGAAAATTCAAAATAGCATGAAACAAACGTGTTCCCTTACTTTTGTCACTTTGACTTCTTGGAGTCTTGACACCTTCAATATGGTCTAGACGTAACACCCGACTCTCCTCAAAAAAAGGAAGTGATTCAAGGCTTTGAATTAATTCACTGAGTTGGCCTTCACTCTCACTTCCCTTCAAAATTTCTTCAACACTGAAGCGCTGAAAACCTAGTTCACGCGCGTCATTTGGTAAAATTTTATTTGTAAGCTCACGTACCTGCTCATCTATCAGGAGGTCCTGATTACCATAAAATAAGAATATCTGTAGATGCTCCCTCATTAGATTTAGCACATATGAAATCGAGAAATTTTCTGTCTCACTTCCATGGCTGACGCCGCTTCATTCAAAGCAAAATCTGCAATCTCTTCTGCCTCTGCAAGAGTAAACATAGACATTCGCTCCTTAACCAGAGGAATCAATGATGCACTCATTGAAAGTTGGCGTAATCCAAGGCCCACCAGAATGACACTACCGTCTGGGTCTGAAGCCATTTCTCCACATAATTCTAAGGGCATGCTCACTTTTGCACAATTCTTGGTCAAATGTTTAATCATTTGGAGCACTGCAGGATGTAATGGATCATATATGTCTGATATATTTGAATTGTTTCGATCTACTGCCAGTACATATTGTGTTAGATCGTTTGAGCCAATTGAGCAGAAATCTATTTCTGACATCATTTTGTGGCTAATGAAAAATGCAGCAGGCACCTCAAACATCACACCAATTTTTAGTTGTGGTGCTTGAAATCCCTCTTCAATCAATTCTTGCCGACACTCCTCATAAATTCCCTTAACACTCTTAACCTCCTGTAAATTTGTAATCATTGGGAACAACAATCGAACATTTTCACGTCTTTCAGCAGCTAGGAGAATTGCCTTGATTTGAGTTTTAAGAACCGCAGGTTGTTTCAACTGTCTTCGAATAGCTCGGAATCCTAGAAACGGATTATCCTCTTTTTGAAACCCCATGTAGGGAGCAGCCTTGTCAGCTCCTAAGTCGAGAGTGCGAATCACTACTGGGAAATCTTTCGGCACCCTTCCAATGATTTTTCGATAAGTCTCACATTGATTTTCAAGTGATGGGTAGCTGTCCAAGGATAAGAAATAAATTTCAGAACGATATAACCCAATACCCTCAGCCCCAAAGTGTTTTAATTGTAGAGTCTCACTTTCTAAGGCTACATTTGCCAAGATATTTATGCGCTCTCCGTCCTTGGTCAAGCATGGGAGAGTTCTAAATCTCTCAAGTTGGCTACGATGGCGATCCTGGGCTACCAGCAGTTCAGAGAAGTCCTCAATCGTTTCCTCACTGGGTCGCATGACAATTGAACCATTTGTTCCATCCAAGGCAAGCATATCCCCCTCATGAATTTCATGAAGAGACGCTTCACTAACGCAGATTGCAGGAATCAAAAGGGATCGCGCAAGGATGGCAGCATGTGAAACAACCCCACCGCTACAAGTGATGATCCCTTTAATTTTTGTACCATCGATTCGGGCGATATCACTTGGTAGAACCTGCTTTGCTACAAGGATTCCCTCTTTGTCTGTGATCTCCCCGAATCCATGACCCAAGTGATGTAGCAACCGAATTCCTACATCTTTAAGATCATGGCTTTTCTCTCGTAGATACGGATCTTCTATATTGTTGAATGCGATCAGGTATTCGTGGATAACTTGATAGATAGCCCATGCGGCACTATTGCCCTGGTCAATATACCCTTCAATCTTTTCCTGAAAAACATAGTCTTCCATAAACATAATATGTGCATGGAAGATTGCAGCCTCGTCAGGGCTTACTAAGCCTGAGAGTCGGTCAATCAAGCCTAGGACATCTTTTATTGTTTGTTCCAGCGCAGCATGGAAAGCTTTGTTCTCTTCATGAATGCTCCATGGAGAGGTCCGGAGTGGCTCATCCATTGAGCCTTGTTCAAGAACGAGGGCTTTTCCTATCCCAACTCCTTCGGCTACCCTTTGACCTTTTAGCGTATACGTCTGAGGTGCTGGACGAGAGAAATCAACTAAGGTGTTGCTATCCAATTCCTTAATCAACAAAGCCTTGGAGACAAGGCCTGCAATTTGGGAGGCAATGGTTGTCATCAAACGTTCTTCGTTTTCTGAAAAACTTCGACGTTTGAGGGTATGCACTGTGAGTACACCGATAGCACGACGGTAGATAAGAAGTGGCACTCCTAGAAAAGATTGGTAAACTCCCTCACCAATATTTGGGAATAGTTTGAATCGAGGATGTCGATGCATCTCGAGTACTTGTAATGGACGAGATTCCTGCAGAACGAGACCCGTGAGTCCTTCATCAGGTCTCATGCTGACAGCATCGATTGCCTCTTGCACCAAGCCGATTGTGGACTTTAGGCGGAGTTGATTTTCATATGCATCGTAGGCGTAGATCGCGCAGGCATCGACCCTCATGCGTTCCGCGATCATTTTGGAAGTTTGTTGAAGTGTTTCGTCAGCGTTATGAGAGGTAGTGATGATTTGGCTGATGTCAGCCAAAATTTGTAGGGCAGCGCCCTGGGATAATTGGGTCTGATTCATCGAAATACTAACTTGTAATCATAAGGCGTTCTCATCAACCTCGCCGGTTCTGATTCGAAGTACCGTGTTCAGTTCATAAACAAAGATTTTCCCATCCCCAATTTTCCCAGTCTTTGCTTTGTCTTGGATCACATGGAGAACTTGTTCGAAATTTTCGTCTGACACAGCCACTTCTACCTTGATTTTAGGTAGAAAATCAATCTCGTATTCTGCCCCACGGTAAAGTTCTGTGTGGCCCTTCTGTCTTCCAAAACCCTTAATTTCTGAAACAGTGAGACCTTTGATCCCAATTGCGGCTAAGCCGTCTTTTACTTCATCAAGTTTAAAAGGCTTAATGATCGCTTCAATCTTTTTCATTATCTACTCCTATTACTTAAGATAGCAATTACCCTCCCCGAACTTTGAATCTGAAATTCTTCAACGCTTGTGCCAGTGCATTAATACTCAGCATTGATCGGGTTGCAGAGAAGAATGGTTATAAGGGGTTGCCTAAAATTTAGACAGAATGCCTAATTTCTTTAAGATCCCATGTAATTTTATCTATGGGAGCGCTTACAAAGGAATTCCATTGGCTTGTGCTGTATCCATAGAGTTGGCCG
>JACLAC010021064.1_pt1 | contig 16796 bp, 10 predicted proteins | sample 8027881 | NCBI WGS metagenome assembly JACLAC01 (sample SAMN15725517, study PRJNA655200) | protist metagenome | isolation source: fluorescence activated cell sorting (FACS) single amplified genomes of... | place: Spain: Blaines Bay Microbial Observatory, Mediterranean Sea | collected 2016-01-19
AATGACACAGGAAACAACTCCGGAAACTACCAAGGTAGGAAAAATGGAAACTACCAAGGTAATAAAAACGGAAACTACCAAGGTAACAACGGCGGAAATCGCTGGAAACAATGGCAAAACAATGGAAGTACAGGAAGAGGGAAGTACCCTAATGAAGTACGCACGCTAAAGGACATGATGATGTACTCAGCACTTGAGCAAATGACAAAAACCCAACTGCTCGGGAAAATGATTCTAATGCACAAGAATACAAAAAAACTGCAAAAGAAGATCAAGTCACTAAAACGAAAACAAAAAAATCGAATGGGACAAACGATATCACTAACGAGTGACGACTCATCCTCCGAATCCGACTCCGACAGCAGCTCCTCCGACGACGACGAGGACCTACTAGGACTAGGATTGTCGAAAAACAAGAAAAAGAAAAAGAAGCAAAGGAAAGCAAAAGATGATCGAAAGAAACAAAAATTGCAGGAAAAAACCATGAACAAGATGCTCCAAGCAGTAACCACCATGGCAGAAGCCACAGCGCAACAACGCCTCATGATGGATACACACATCAGACATCCTCCATCAACGTCACCACCGCGAAGGACAGCACCACCACGCTTTCAAACACCATTGAGAACCATGCAGACCACTGAACCAGCGGCAACACCGGCAACAACCGCGACACCACCACCGGGATCACCAGCAAGTCTACCCTTCATTTCTGCCGTATGTTTGTCATTTTCGGCAACGGCTGTTTCCTTTAGGGATGTAAGCTCGTCCAGTTCCATGCTGAATTTAGTTTGGATGAGCATAAAGTTCCCCATCTTCGCTTTCATATTTTGTATGTCGTCATCCTGAATTTTCCGGAGCAGTAAGTATGAATCCTTTAAAGACTTGATCTCCTCGTGGCTAGCCGTCAATGTTTCCTTCGTCTCCCATAGCGTCTGTAGCTGCGACTTAACATTTTCAAATTCATGTTGTTGCTTCGACATAAAGGATGAAAACGAGTCGTGCATAGATGTGATAGCCTGAACCTGTCCTTCGAGCTCACTTTTGGAATCAACAATCTCTGCCAGAAAGGCTTGGACATTTTTCAACGACTGCTCTTGGCGATTTTTTGTATACGCAACTGACGCCTTTGTCGAGACAATCGCCGACATTTCTGCTGCCAGAGCGTTTTTAGTTTTTATTACATCACCTAATTGATCACTCAATAGCGCCAACTGATCTTCTTGCGATTCTTGGACTCCTTCTGCCGCCAGCCGCATTGCTTTGAGTTCCACCAATTCGCACTGTATCGCCGCCTTCGATTCTTTGACCTCGTTCAGGTGCTCTCTTAGTGTTTTCCATTCCTCGTTTTGCTGAAGTCCCGTGACCCGCATAGATGTTTTTAAAATGTTGAGTTCCGATGTTTCTGATTGAAGATCCTCTCGGGTCTTGTTTACCTCATTGAGCCGATCTTCCAGGTGCATGGTGTCTTCTTGTTGTTTTCTCAATGTTGAGAGTAAAGACTCTTTCAACGACTGAATCCCGTCCATGCCAATCCCTAAACGATGTTTCAGTTGTGCTAATTTATCAGCGCCCTCTTTTACCCTCTGAATCTCTTTCAGATGACTCTTTCGTTCCTTTAAATACGATTTCTGCGTGTTGTCGTAGTCCTCCAATTTTTGCTTTAAGGCGCGTTTTGCGTCCTTCAGATCGACGACAAGGTTTGACATCTCCTCGGATAAATTAGAATGGCAGTTCAGCGCCTCTGCAACGAATGTTTTCGCTTCTGAAACCTCTTCTATCTCAGAGTGCAGCGTTCGCCTGATACTTTTTAAGGAATCTAATTTTTTCATCATAGATTTCATCTGCTTCTTTTGAGAACTCCGTGCGGTCGCTAACTGCAGTTGTACCTCTTGGATCGAATCCATCGCTTCCAAGGTCTCTTTGACTGGGGACTTGGACTTCTTTCTCAATGGGGTAGTAACAACAGTTGCACCCAGACATTTCGTACCTCCCTGTGCGACAGAAGCGTGGATCACCTCCAACGCATTTTCAATTCCATGGTATGCATTCCCCAAACGACCGCTGTCCCCTAACTCCAATTCCTCTGGGTGTGGCTTCGTTGCTGACAAGCGGCTTTTCATCCGGTCACGGTGTGATCTCCATTTGGCGACGACGGGGGAGCAGGGGCCATCCTCACCACGATGACCACTTTTATCGTGCGACATACTCTTCGTTTAAATGCGTTTATGATGTACTTCTGAAACAAGTAATGTTTCAACTCGAACCCCAAAAAATCATGCGTTGGCAAATAAACCCTTGAATGTGTTGAATTAAATCTCCTAGAAATCAATACCAATATCAACATGATTTCTTATCTTTGCATTCATGGTAACAACTACTACTCGTAAAGTAATCACGTGCGGGCGGCGGCGGCGACGGCGGCGGCGACGGCGGCGGTGGGTTTATATTTTTATTATTATTATTATTTTTGATGTGTTGTTGTGTGTTGTGTGTGTTTATAATATTATATATAACGACCATTTTAGATTTTTTTTCCATATTTTTTAATACCTTATATATGTACAGGTATAATACCAGGTGAATGAGAATGATGATGGATTATTCGAGATTTATGAGCTGCTGCTCACTCCAAAGCTTTTTTATTGCTCCTAATTTGCTTTACCGTGTATTGTACCTTAATATTAAATTATACTCGAATAACAGCCCGCCAATCCGCCAATGATGATGGGTGGTGGATGATGATGGTGGAGACTGGAGACGTGACCAACCAAAAAAAAAATAGGATAAGAAAAGAAAGAAGAAGAAGAGCGAGAGAGAGAAGAGAGAGAAAAGAAGAAGAGAAGAAGGAAGAAGAAGAAAAGAAGAAGAAGAAGTGGTGGTGTATTTTTGTAATAGTTAGTAGTAATTTCTAACACCTAAATTTAAAGCCTTAAATTAAGTAGAGTTCAGTTCGCAGTAAGGGCCAATTTTCTTAATTTTAAATTAGTAAAACGCTTTTTAATTTAGTTTGGGTTTAGCACTGCGCTTTCACAATTCTTTATTAAAACACAAATGTTAATGAATTAGGGATTCCCCTCTTGTCTGTTTACCCTCCCTACGCACACAAGCGCCCACTTTCTTATCTTAGTATTGAACTCGAAATTCATAGAGACCAGCTTTGGATAAGTATATGTGTCCATCATTATAATGTACATCACTGCCCAAGTCGTTACCCATTAATAAATTTTTAGACTCTTGTGATTGGATTGATTTCGCGGTATTACTTTTCGGCACGAAGACTTGCGCCGTGCTCCCCAGCGGCAAGCTTGCTTTCATGACAAGCTCGGGTTCATTCGAGCACATAACTCGAACGACCAATTTCTTGACCTTTGCTCCATCTTCATTGGGGCAAGAAATACCCGATGCATTATCCCCCAGGAAAACGGTGTCAGAAGCCGAAATGTCGCATTTTTGCTTGTTGAGGCATTTTCTTTCTACAATGTTCATTGTATCGACGGCATGGCAAGATTCGTGGACTTCAAACGCGCTGCAAACGGTCCCACGAGGGTAGCCATATGAAGCAAACAGAACTTTTGTGATAGTGCCCCCACTTCCACAGTCCAGATGAACCTCATCTTCTGCGGCTGCACGGTCGCAGTGGGTCCCACCGTTGCGTTTCCAACTCCATTTTAGATCTCCGCTCTTCAGCATCAACGTTGAAGATGCAAATGATAAATCTGAAAACTCGTTTGCATTTGTACCAGGGAATAATTCTACCAAGGAAAATGCTACAGAATTGTTCTTCTGCGATACCCCAGCAACCTTCCGTACCAAGTAACTGCTGTACGATGACCACATGTGATGATTCCTACTGTTCATCCCAATCCCTTCGCGAAGCGCATCAGGAAGTTCCCATAGATTCTCCGTGGCTGGCTCTTCGCCGTTGGCAAAATAGTAGCCTATGGAAGGGTAGTCTGTCTGAGAAAGCACACTCAGAGCCACGTCCGGTTTTTTGGCATCAAACAGCACATCAAAAAGGAACCGAAAGCCAATAATACCGCAATTGTAGTGTCCGTTCAACCCGGAGATACTTTCGAGGAGAGCGTTTTGTGCGCGGGTTACCTCTGGCACAATGCCGAGAAATTGTGGAAGCACAAGTGCAGTTTGTAACCCATTGTCGTAGACAGACGAATTTTGCGTGTAATAGTATCCATTAAACTCCTTTGTTAGGGATGAATACAACGTCTCCAAATCGGTCGCTTCCTTGCTCTTTCCAAGTTCGTTTGCAATTGCATGGAGTTGTTTCACCATTAGTATATACGAATACGCTGACGTGAATGGTGGGGATGGCTTTGGTCCTTGACCATTTCCCATTTTCTCGGGAGGTGGGCACCAGTCACCGTAAGGCGTGTGCATTTTGTTCAAGCCATTCGCTGCCTGGGCCTGAACATTCTTCAGCTGCCGCATCATTTGCGGAAAGTATGTTCTGGCGGTATCAACATCGTTGTCGTGTTTCCACAGCAAGTATATCAGGTTCACGTATGCACCGCTCCAACTAACGTCTCCAGGCCTGTTCCCGTACCTTACAAACGGGACCGTGTCCGGAATGCTCCCATCCACGTCTTCCTCAGAAGTCATCACGAAAACGAAGTTCCGAATGAACCCGGCAATATCGTAATTTAGAAACATGCTTTCGCCGCTCAAGTTTGCATCGCCCATCCAGCCCAGCCGCTCATCGCGTTGGTCGCAGTCCGTGGGAACGGTCATAAAATTCGATCGCTGCGCTCCTAAAGCCATCTTCTGTATTCTGTTCAACGTATCGCTTTGGAAATGGACCTCGCTCTTTTGCGCAATCGATGAATGAAAATGCAACATTTCAATGTTCTCTTTGCTGATTTCAACTCCACTGTCGCCGACATGAACTTCGACGAAACGAAACCCATGGTAGGTTAGGGTCGGGTACCAATCGTTTATGGGGGACCCGTTGCAGATGAAAACGTCCGTTGCTTTCGCCGTTCTCAGGTTTGCGGTGTAGATGCGTTTCGGGTCGGGGTTAGGTAGGCCCGGTATGCCAGCGTGTTGCATTATTTCTCCGTGCACCATGGTAACGTTGCTTCCTTCCTTGCAGTCAATCTGTTTCAAATGAACGACACCGGCAAGGTTGGCACCGAAATCCACGACGTAGATACCTTTCACGGGCTGCGCGATCCCAACAGGGACCACTCGCCTGGAGACTTGAACAGGGGAATGTACCCATGGAAACAGCGCCCCAGCAGGCCCGGGCACTATTTGGGCGCCAGTCCACGCGAGCTTGGCCCCAGCCAGTCTGGAATCAAACACTTCGCCGTTGTATACACTGTCGCTCAGAACAGGACCTGCCGCCGTCGACCATTTCCCACTCCCTGTGCGGCAAATGACAACTGGGTCTTTAGTTTCTTTGTACAACGCCGAAATGGTGGAAATAAAAACCCTATCAGTGTTGTCCTGGGCCAATCCTGGGTCCGCGTTGTCATGGATTTTGAACAGTGTCCGGTTTCTCCAACCCATCCCTAAACGTACGTTTATGTCTGAAATTTGGCGACCCTCAACATATTGTGTAATATCGATCGTGCTGTAGCCATTCAGGCGTGCACTTGTAGTCCATGGGCTCGCAGTTAGCATTCTCTGTTCCAAGTATTTCCCATTGATGGAAATGTGCGAGAACCCAAGGGCAGCTATATATAGTGTTGCCGCGGACAATGTTTTCGTCTCATCGATTTGAAACTCCGCCGTATACTCGTTCGTCTCGTTACTTCCTAGCCATTTGCTGCCAGTAAATATTGTCCCGTCTTCCGCTAAGGATACATGCATTTTTCCAGTTTGCTCTGGGGTAAACCAGCAGCTGTGTTTACTCTCTGTCAGGACGTCCACGGACCACTCGTACGATCGCATAGTTTTCAGCGGGGAACCTGCCTTTGGGACTGTGTAAGTCGGTGTTGACGAGTTGACCACCCCCGAAGACCAGGATTCACCACTGGTCGTGTCCTTGATGGTGACCACAAAATGTTTTAGGGAAAACCGTTTGAAATTTTCATTTCCATTCAAAGCAAACGAGAGCACAGGGTTCTTTCGGGTTACAACGTAGTCCGAATTATCAGCCAGCAGGTTCGATACCCTTCCCAACTCAGCCGGGCACGGTTCTCTGGCCGTCGCAGCGTGAGCTAAGAGAAGAACGCAAAGGCCAAAGACTAGCCTCATCTTTTTTTTTCAATATTCTGTCGGTGAAATAAATTGCGATGTAAGATATAGATTGTCCGCTAATAATGAGCCACTTTATTCCAATACGCCAAGATTTAGTTGTATTGGGTCACTTGAAAAAATTTGTACATTAAAAAAGGAACATGTAAATATAAATTACAGTATGATGAAATAATTAAAATTGCGAAGTACCAAGGGTAAGTATACAACAACAAAAACAAACAAATAACAAAAACAAGCAAGAAAAAAAAGAGAAGAAGAAAGATAATAATTTTTATTTTTTTTTTTAAATTAAAAAACAACAACAAACAACAACAACAAACCACAACTCAATTAGAATAATATGATGCTGAAACAATTATTATAATAGCAATTATTTATTATACTATATATTCTTCTATTAAATATATGAATAAATGATAGGGATCACAACTGCGGACGGACGGAGAGAAAAAAAATAGAACAGGGTTTATGTGATGCGGTAGTTTAGTATAATTCCAATATTTTAATAATACGACGGGTAGAACCACCACTACTCACTACTACTAAAAAAAAAAATAATAATAATAAATTAAAAAAAAAAAAAGGCCGATGTGATGACACCAAGTGGTGGGTGGTGGTTGTGTTGTTAAGTTAAAATGGACGACTAATTGGATGGAAAATTATTTAACTTTACCATAGACTATGTATTCACTTGAGCAGTAAAATCCGCAGTGAAATACATTTGAACGGTAACGCAACTAGACGTTTTGTTTCTTTTGTAGTGCTGGATCGTGGTCCTCCTGGAACAATGGGGGGAGAGGGAAGTGAGAGCGCCGAAAGTGGTAGTACAGACCAAGTTGGATTGCGCCATGCATCGATTAGTGAAGAGTTTCGATTTGCTTCAGAATCCATCGATGGGTCAGACATTGAGGTCAGGGATGATTCAGAAAGTGAGTATTTGTACATATGCACATGTTTTGGTTTTACGCTTGTGTCCGTTATGGGCGGTACTGAAGGCAAATACATAACCAAGGTGTGTGGTTTGGACATTCTCGTGCCTTTGTTGTTGTTATGTATATTTATGCTGCACGTTCGGGTTCTCGCCGAACTGATGGTTATCGTTTTCTGGGTATTTGTCTTTCTGCGTTACGCCGGGGAGAAAAAGGGCGAGGTGTCGAAGACTGTAAATCGACGGTCAAAGTTTACCTCCACCAATGGGGAGAACGATACGGCAGAGAGTGTCGAGAAAAAGAAGCGTGGGGACACCGGGGATGGGGCGAAGAACCCGAAGGTGAAAAACGATCGGGTGTCCAATACACATTCTGGTCGTAAAGCATCTTCTCTCAGAAGAAGGGTGGCGAAGTCCGAAATAGAGGGTAACTATGAATCGGACGATGGAGAAGTGATAGAAGTGCTCGGCGGATTTTGATTTGTAGGAGACGACTTTAGAAATAACACTAAGATTGTATTGAGTCTTAAAACATACTATATATTTTGTTTTTTAGTAAGGGAATCATATAAAAACTAATTATTATATAGTATGTTCATATATATAAGATAATAACATAATTTGTTTTTTTAGTAAGGGTATCACAACGTAAATTCCCTTGGACGATTTACGGGAACAGAAAATCGCAAATATTTAAATTTATGGAAACTGAAGACTGAATTGGGGTTTTCAAATATTAACTCCTGGTGTTCTCTATGGTTTTACGAGAATTCTCTCTCCGCGTCGGCGAAACTATCGCGCTTTCGTAAGCAGTTACGAAGGGAATTTAGTAGCGACGCACACGACGAGCGACCCCGGCTTCCACTTGCGCTACGGTTGAACACCCGGCTTTGCCAGTCCGGGTTATTGGTATGCTCTCTGCCGATGTCGGCCAGTGAGGAGTAATTGGATGCCACATTATCATGTTGTGATATATCTCCAGGCATCGGTGGGTCGTTCCGCCGCATCGTATCACACTGAAACGACGATTTGGGGTAAGTGCGAATCAAGAAATTCGTAAGACCACCGACAATAAATGTAAAGAAAAGAATAGTACTGGTTGTAATCGCTAGAATTTCGGGTGCGTCTTTAGAGCCGATCCCGGTTACTTCATCATAGCGAGGAATAGTCATTGCAAGGGCGTAAGACACTGGGCCGCGCATGCCACTTGCCAGCATGAGCAAAACGTTCGATTTTGAGTGCAAATTGCACAACCAAGACAGCGGCAACACAACAAAAAATCGGGCTATCAAAACGGCAAAAAACGCTGCAAACACTGTATTCGTTTGCCACAATAACTTTACGTTATCCATTGCTCCACCATTTGGGTGAAGTGGAGAAATGAGCTGAACGCCCATGTATATGTATACCGAGGTGTCCATCAGTTTTCCTATACTGCTACTAACAGAGAGCACGTTGGCCCGAGCAGCAGGACTTAGATTTTCTATTGTATACGTGGACATCATCATGCTCCCGACTGTCGTGGCAACCACTCCGCTCATTTCCAAAGCATCGCAAAGATAGTATGGACCCAGAGCCCAAGCTAGAAAGACGACAACCTCGGACTCCGTTTGCACAAACTTCGTGTACTTAAAGAAAAGTGCCGATGCGATGCCGCTACATGCGCCTATGGCCAAAGAACCGACGCCCGCCCAGACAAGTCTAACTGCGATAATCCCCAAATCGCGCTCAAACGAAAATTCGTGGTTAATAAACGCCAGAAGAGAATAAAAGGCAGCGACGGAGACTATGTCATTAAAAACAGCTTCTCCCTGAATCACGACATCAACCTCTTCATCACCAAGGTTCTTGGTTTCCATCAATGCTCTCCTCGTTGCACTTGGATCAAGGCTTGAAATTAATGCCCCAAACAAGCCACACGATACCCCATCTAATCGAACTCCGGTCGCCTGGCCAAAATAAAATAATATAAGGCCAATGGCCACTGTCGATATAATCGTGCCGAACAAAGAAAACACCAAGATGGGAAAAACACTTTCGTGCATCTTTCGAACGTCTAAAGAGAGGCCGTTCGAAAGGATAATATGTGGAATCAGTACAAGGAAAAACAGCGAGGGGTCAAATGTAGCATTTGTCCCATGCCCCTCGCCGTACAAAAATACTCCAAAAACGGCCCCTATGACTATGTAAATGCCACTCTCTGTTATGAAGTAGCATCGTTTTAGGAGTGACTGGATTGAAAATGCCACCAGTAGGGCGAAAATGATAAGTATCATGGTAGTATTCGTCGTGAGGGTTTTTCCACTCGCGTTGCAGCGCGCTTCGTACGTTTTAATATATTCATCACAGCTTGACTTTGGGAATACAATAGGCTCCCCGTTTGGACAAATGCCTTTCGCAACAAGTTCTTCGGTATAAAACTTCTCCAACCCGTGGCACAAGTCACTAGAATCCGAGTCAGACCCGGCGAGCCAGGAGAAGAATGTCTTCCACGGGTCCCACATTCAAACTTTTCCCACAGAAGGAGTTTTACAAAACTATGGGAATTCTTTTTTACTTTAAGATAATATTTTACATGCCGACAACAGATCTCTTGACAATCCGAACTAAGTTACACAAGAAAATAATAGTCGTTCTCTAAGAAACTACCGTATGTGATGATTAAAAAAATTCCAGCTGTGGCACGTCCACCATCTGATGATGTATTTTTTATTTTATCGCCATAATAATAGGAGTACCCGTAGTATTATACCAGTACAGGAACCAGGAAAAGGGGTATAATACCAGGTACAGGTACCAAATATCTAAAATTAAGAAGGTACAGAACTTATATTTATTATGCTACTACACAGGCAAAAGAGTTTTTTTCACTACGCTCAAGCGACCGGCATGGTTTTCAGGTTCGTCGAGTAACGGTGGTGAAGATGGCGGTGGGGTAGAAGCATTATTTTCCTGAAAGACAGACCCCGCCGGAGACTCCGCGTTAAAGTCTCCAGAAGAATGATCGCTCCGTCTAATGTTGGGATGATCCCATTTATGGAAACCTGCCCGGTCCACCCGCGATTGCATTCACAGACGCCAGCGTATTTTATCCATTTATCGGGAGTACATACACCATGGCCGGAGCACTCCTTCCCAGGAATGTACTTCCCGGAGACCGTCAAAGTAAACCCGACTTCCCCCAGACACCGGCGGGTCCTTGCGCTGTCCGGTATCCACTTTTCCCACCGGTGCCTATTGTTTACAATCCAATCTCTCACAACTTTTCTTCTTCTCAGAGGAATATCCTTTTCGGGGTACACGTACTCTGGATTGTAGTAGATGTGGCCCATCATTTCTTCTATGTCCGTATTAGTGATTTGAAACTGTTTTAGAAAATACCACGCCTCGGGGCTGTATTCACTTAGTTTTTGAGCGAAAACTTTGTAGACCATTTCCTCTTTGTAATCACACATCACGTCGTCTTTCATCGTGGAAATGTCGAACGCTTCAGATTTAAGGAATGCAGCGGCATCAATGTTAACAACTTCCGAGGCATTGAAATCACACAAATTCAATTTAGAGCGTCGATTTTTTTCGCATTCTGCGTTCCACGGGGGCAATTTTATTCGACTTAATTTAAACTCATCGCCACGCGGATGTTCTACCCCAACTCGAACTTCCCGAAACATGGGATTAAAGCCGGACACGTTGTACTTGTGGCGTTGAAAAATGGGGTGTGGTCGCGTCAAGTACAAAACATTTCCCACGTTACCAAAGGATTTTGTTACGTTATGGTTTCGCATCCGATTTGTCATTTCCCAAGCTTCGATAAATTTTTCTCCCACGTCCAAAGGTGTCACGTGCAGTTTGTTGAAGGCCCGACTGCTGTCTACCATATCGTTTAAATCATATCGCCACGAAGTGCCCCCCGGGTCGCCATTTTTCTCCGTACTAATGGGTCCAAACTTGGGGCAACCCGAATGGAGCAGAAACCCGCCACCCTTTGCGGTGCGAGTGACATTGCCGTACGCAAGGCGCTCTGCCGATGGCGACCACGTGTCGACTTGGCCGAGCAGTTTTTTGTCCCGCTCCTGCGAGGACGTGCGAAAGAACCCTTCGTAGAGTCTGATCCTACCTGACATTATTTTCGGCGAGTCGGGAGTCAAACTATAAGTTTCCATGTCGGCAGCCACAAAGGGGGCATGTTTCCACATATCGTCCAGGTAAACCTGAAACTTTTGGCATATTTTATACTCTGCTATCTTGGGGTATTTGTAAGGCGCAAAAGCGCAATCGTACGGGTCGACCCACTCGTGGTACAGATAATACATTCTGCAAAAGCTTTCTATGTATTTTTCACCGGAAGGCCTGTATTTTCCAGAAAGGGGATCTTTGTAAGGAATCTCAACATCCAAAATGATTTTATTTCGGCGCAAAAGGCAATATTCTCCAAACGTTAGGGGGCGAGGGAATACTTTTTTTATCAAGTTGCTGTTGCGTAAGCCCCGGTACGTCGCTAGCTCTGGGTTCGCGTTTACAACCGTTTCTGTTGCATACCAGCCTTGTTGGATATACAACCCCAGCTGACCGCCAAACTCGACGCTTTTCAATTTCAAAACTTCTTCCCGTTTACTTTCCTGGCCACCCCATACATCGAGCATGGCGTGCGTACACGGTTTGCATTTACTTGGCATGCTGCCGTACCGTATCGGGCACGCATGGTATCCAACTAAATCTTCGGTCGGAGGTAAGGTTTGTAAAAAATCTACGGTGCACTCCATATTTTTGTTTCCATTGACCACGCCGTCCCAGTTGTACTTCCTAGGGCTTAATATGTCCGTGTCAATGTATATTCTATTTCCGCTCTTATCGTATTCAAACTTTTGTAGTCCGGGGTTGTTGAAAATCTTTTGGGACGGAAAATACTCATGCATTGAATCTGCCAAATAGGTTAGTCTAACGGGGATCTGCAACTGCTCTTGAATTAAAATTTGTGCAATCCACAAGATTAAAACGCTTTCGGTCCACGACCCTGGTTGCAAAAGCACTGTTTTTTTGTTCAGTCTGTTTTCCATGCAGTATAGGTCTTTCGTTGGCTGCGCAACCTGGCCCACGTTGCATACCCGTACATTCCCTGTAATGGTGTGCCGAAGATCTGTTGTAAGATTTGTACTGTTATAGTATTTGTACCAGTCCTTGGAATAATCAATTTCACCCTCCTCGCTCGCGCCACCTTTTTTCTCATCGCCGCCTTGATCCCCCCGTCTCTTATAGCTTGGATCGAATACATCAGGATGAATTGGAAGATGGGTCAGTGCACGTTTATACAACACTTTGGGAGATGCATCTTCCGGCGAGAATGGCGGATGGCGATTCATTGAATCGCCTCCAGCATGCCCTGCCAAGTGCAAGACCACGAGAAGTGCTAGCCAGCAAAGAGAAATCAAACATTGCCCTGGAACAGCAACCATGGGAACAAAACGAAGCCTTCCGAAAGGACAAATGGACGCCTTCCAACCCAGCCACTTTCTTTGTTCGAATACAGTTCGTAAATTTATCACTGCTTCTTGTAATTTCGACCATCATCATCATCGTGAAAACATGCAAGTCTAATTTTGTTTCCTTCTTACTAAATTTAAATAAAACAATTCTTACTCGCCTAATAATAAATAGTAGAATAAAAAATAATAATATATATGAAAAACTCACTTCTTCTTCTTAGTCTATATATTTTATAACAACTCCGAATTACTACAACAAACCACACCACACACAGTGGCTGTGGATGCCAAAGTTTATATTTTTGAATATAATAACTTTAAGGAACTGAAATTATATAGTACTCCCCTTTTAAGTGATATAGATGCGTTATAATATTATGAAGCGATAGTTCTATATTGTTTCATATTCGAGACCGTTATAAATGTAGTTATAAATTAAGGTGTTGTAAATATGGAGTCGTTTCATGAAATACCCGAAAACTTTTATCATACTTCATTTATAAAAACAAAAAATTATTGGCTGTTATTTATTTAAGTAATAATTAAAATTTAGCTTTCTCAGGTACCGCGAAAATGAATCTGCTCCTTTTGTCCATTAAAGGTTTACATTCCTTCATGTACTGCGAACTTATCTCTGCTCTTGTGGTTTCACTATGTTAATCAATATACCCTTGTCACTTAGTGTTGACTATCAATCTCAGATGTACTCCATGCATGGTCCGAATCGGTAGCTGGATTAGCAATGCTTTCGAATGACCCGTAATCAACTTCCTCATCCGATGTCACACTAATAGATGACTCATTCCTTATGTGATTTTCCAAGCAGCGGCGTAAATGTTTTAGTAGAGGTGCTCATTGTCTGTCTTGTATTTATAAAAGAGTTAATGGTAAGGTTTCGGAAAAAAATGTAGATCGTGTTTATAATCTAAGAATTACGATCTAATTGACCATCATTGTTTTTAGTCCATTCTACTTTAACGAAAGCACAATTGAAATGACGCCCTTATCGTGACTAACAATTAGAGTGGTGGTTCGCCTTCATCTTTCATCGTTTTTACCGCTGTCGCTGTTAATTCTATCTGTTGTTGGCCAGGGACGATTGCGTCTGGCGCTCCGGCGTCAATCTTTCCTTTTTCGAAGTCTACGTTGTATAAAAATGCAGCGGCTACAATGTTCCATCCGATCAATGTTGATATTGCTAACCTTTGGTTATTTGACGATTGAAAAACTGCCAAATAAATAGTGGGTGAGATCCAGCTCGTTGCAAAGTTCCACAGCGTATAAAGTCCGGCATACTCCATGGAATGACCGGCAGGGACCAAGGCAACGAAGGCCTGGTAACCCACGGAGTAATACCATGACAACCCGACGGAGTAGAATACTCCAACGATGATAGCGGGCACAATATCCTGCTCTTTGTACACGAAAGCGGGGGTTACGATGCCCAAGAAGATCCATAACCCTAAAACAATAAACCACAGCTTCCTCAGAGTCCAACGGTTGGCCAACCAAGCAAAGGCGTACCCGGCGGGCATGCCCACGACTAGAACAATCCCACTAATTATGAGGACTTGCATCCCAGTCAACTTCATTTGCAGGGTAAAATACGTCGAGTAGATGCTCAGGAAAGCCCCTGCCCCTTGCTTGACCACAGTAGTGAACAGCAAATACTTTCCACATTCTGGGTATTTTACAAAGAGCTCACACACTGTTACTTTCAGTTCCGAAAACCCTACAGACACCAGGGAGCGGTTTGCTGGGCGCGTTCTTTTCGCCGGGCGGTCTCTCATGCCTCGCACCGACAACGCTTCGAAGCCGCCGAGCCAGAGCCCACATATGATTGCACCTATACTCCCAGCCATCGTGGGGCTAACGGTGAACTGAAGTGCTGCCACCACAACAATGAATATAAGCTGGGAACCAAACGACCACACCTGCGCCATGCCACCCAACTGCCCTCGCAAGGCATCCGTCGTTGCGATGTCCTCCAGGAACGCCGCCTTAGCAGTCCATAGTATTTCGGTCGAGACAGCCACAGCGGTGGCGAACGCGAGGCCGATAATCCACACACCGCCTGGCCCAATAATGGAGGCAAGCATGTTGCAAACCCCAGCGGCAATGCCAAGGTACAACCAAACGTACCTGCGTTTGTCTGTATGGTCAATGATACTTCCCAGCACGGGAGAAATCAGGGCAACAACAATCGAATGCGTAATGATCGATGTGAGCACCACGTTTCCAGGGCGGAGCCCGGAACTTAGGAAGGCGTGATCCCCTGTGCAGTTGCAAGTAAAACTAGTTATGTTAGCGTATGCTTTCAACGCTGTGCCGCATGCCCCCTCGGACAGGGTCGCATCCTGCGAGTAAGTAATAGTCTTCATGCCGTACATGTCGTTTTCAACTCCACAGGCGGCGCCATTGACACTCCGCCATAACGTCCTGTTCCACGTGTCATCCACCGTACACTTTTCACCGTCCGCCCCAGAAGAAATCCCATCAGAGGACACTTGGCATATAGCATCAGACGCAGCTAGGTAAAGCAACATAGGAAAGTACACACTCCCGTAGAATATTGTATCTGGACCCCGTGCAAAGGACTCGAACACCCACCAATACCGTTCCTTGGAAAGTGCCGCTTCCTCCGCGTTTACCGGTGCGTTGTCGGTTACCGGTGCGTTGTCGGTTACCGGTGCGTTTGCCATACCGTTCGTTCGTTCTGAAACAATTTAATATATGTCGAAATTGTTCAACAAGAAATTATCTGGTTCAATTTATTTAAAACTAACATTGTCTTGCTTTTATCGTTTCTCTTCAAACTTCTGTTCCTCTGTAAACAATCACATTCAACTCATCTACATTGAACTTCGTATTTTTATTTTCAGTTTATATATATACCTGTTAAATCAAATAATAATAATACAATATTTTTTGCTAGTACACAGTACTTGGTGTACCAAATAGTCCTTGTTAAAATTCAATTATTATTTGATGATAAATTGTTTTCTGCTATTCCCTACTACTGTGTAGTATTTATTTATAATAAATAATAATATAATTTATCGATCACATTCACATCCAATATTTCTTTCTCCTTTTTCTTTCTTTCTGGTTGTACCTGTTGTGTAGTATTTATTTATTAAATTCTAAATTATAAAATTATATATATTTTTTTTTAAACAGAAGATAATCAGAAGAAAATTTAGAAATCACAGTGCTATTAGCGTGTATAAATTTGGCCAGGTACAGGAATAATACGGTAGGGGTACAGGTAAACTGATCAATTCGGAGGAGAAGCTAGCTTCCCTCGGATAGGAGCGCTACCTGTGTTATTATATCAGTACAAGTACGGGAGGACACGGGTTTTTCGGGGGGCAACCTGGACCAGAAGTGGTTCGGGTCCCTGTTTTTTCCCAAGTTTAACGAATGTAGTATAGATTAGTTAAAAGGGGAAATAGGCGACTACCTGCCCTTCCTGCAGGAGCAGTAAAGGGTGGTATTATAAGCGTGCCTTTCGCACAGCAGGCTTCCTCTCCTCAACGGGGGGCTATGTTAATGATCTTTCATCGAATAGCAAAAAACGAAGTAAAAAAACCAAAATGCATAGTACTTGAGAATTACGTTTTAATTTTTATCTTATAATGTAAGTGAAAATGAGAGCGGTGTAAACGTTTTCCTAACTTGAAAACGAAACTAAACCACCATATTGGGGGGAAATCAAAAGTTCTGGCATATCCAGTGAAACTATCCCCATAAAAAAAACAATAATTAAATTTAGCTTCCTCATACCCTAATCCTAACTTGGTTCTGTAATTTTGTTTCATTGTTAGTTGTCAATCACCGATCACCGAGGGGACGGATGATATATTTTCCAATGAACAATGTGATGAACAATTTAATTCATTTTGTCCGTTATCGGCCTCATCCGATATCTCACTCAGAGATAAATCAATCCTTGTACGATCTTCCAAGCAGCGGCTTAATTGTTTTTGAGGTGCTCGTTGTCTGTCTTGTAAATCGGTCAAGGGGTTGTTATCTGTGAACTATCCATATAAAGCATAAATTGTAACATACGTATCTTATCATTTTATAAAACACACGCGTACCATATTCTAACTTTTAAAGCTTACAAAAAGAGAGGCAAATATAGTTTTATTTCAGTTTAA
>JACLAC010015755.1_pt1 | contig 16789 bp, 17 predicted proteins | sample 8027881 | NCBI WGS metagenome assembly JACLAC01 (sample SAMN15725517, study PRJNA655200) | protist metagenome | isolation source: fluorescence activated cell sorting (FACS) single amplified genomes of... | place: Spain: Blaines Bay Microbial Observatory, Mediterranean Sea | collected 2016-01-19
CTGCCATCAGGATCACGGCAACCGGAGGGAGGAAGAAACCAGCAATCAACAAGAAGATATTGATGAAAAACATCAATACCCAGCGGTTGACATCAAGGGTGCCGATCCACGACGCGATAGATTGAGTAATGAAAAGGCTCGAGAGCATGTAGGAGAACACCCCCGCCGCCGCAATGATGAAGAGGATCATCACGCTCTCACGGGTGGAATCACGACAAACCACCCAGAGGGCTTTGAGGTCCCAAAGTCGATAGATGATGATGGCCACTGCCAGACAGAGAAGTGCACCAACTGCAGCGGTCTCCGAAGGAGTTGCGTAGCCGCCGTACATCGCAACCAAAACCCCCAGAATGATCAACAAGAAGGGAACCACTCGGGGCAATACTTCTAACTTCTGACGTAAGCTAAAGGAAGAGTTAGTGTTGAGGATGGCGTGATTCCCACTGCGCCAGGTTCCGTAAAGCGACCAGGCCATGAACAAGCCTACCAGCAACAGCCCTGGGAAGACTCCAGCCAAGAACAGCCGTCCGATCGAGGTCTCTGTGGAGATGCCATAGACAATCATGGTGACCGAGGGAGGAATCAGAATTCCGAGTGTTCCTCCAGCGGCAATTGAACCGGCTGCTACGCCTTCTGGATAACCACGTTGTCGCATTTCCGGAATGCCCATTTTCCCGATGGCAGCACAAGTTGCCGGAGAGGAGCCTGAGAGAGCTGCAAACAACGCACAGGCCCCCAGGTTAGAGATCACAAGACCTCCGGGTACTCGTGTCAGCCAGCGGTCGAGGGCTTCATAGAGGTCGGCCCCAGCCCGGGTGGAAGCGATTGAGGCTCCCATAATGATGAACATCGGGATGGACAACAGCGCAAAGTTATCGAGCTTGCCAAAGAAGATCTCCGGTAACAACTCGAGTGACCGAATACCATCAAAAGCCAGCAGGAAGCCAGCGGAGATCACCAATAGGCCATTGGCTACAGAAATCCCAGAGAACAATACTGCGATCGTGACAAAGGCTACCAGTAGCCCGAGAACAAGAGGATCCATCAGCTGTGTCCTTTCAGTTCAAGGCTATCATCGGCTCCAGAGAGAACCCCATAGAGGTCGATCAGCAGTTGGATGAGAAAGACCGCAAAGCCCACAGGCAAAGCCAGGTAGGGAATCCAGAGTCGCACCCCCCATACGGTATCTGATTTCCAGTTGCGTTCATAAGCAACGTACCACTGTTCAAAGCCATAGAACAACATGATGCCAGTCACGATGATGCTGGCGATCAGGGTTAGGGCAATCAATGATTTTCGCATGTTGGGAGGAAGCAGCATTGGTAGCAGGTCTACCGACACATGGCCACGGAGTCGCTGAACATAGGGTAGCCCCAACAATGTGGCTCCGACCATGAGGTAAACCACTGCTTCGGTTTGCCAGATCGTAGATTCATTGAGAATGGCGCGGACAAAGATCATTTGACAGGTGATCAAGACAGCGAGCACAATCATTGTTGCAGAGCAGACTCCACAGATCGTAGATAGTAGATATGAGAAGCGAACCAGTGGCGCAGGCTGAGAAGATGGGTTACTGGTAGCAGTAGAAAACATCAGCTTGGTTTCCAGACTATGGGGAGGAAGTAAACAGTTGGTAGTCGCAGCTCACAGAAATCTCCACAACATGAGCTGCGACTCCTAAAGTCAGGAATGCTTATTCGACAGCTAAGGCCATATCCAACAGTCTCTGGCCGTTGGGGACATCGGAGACAAATTTGCTGTAGGAGGAAGCTTTGGCAATCTCTCGCCAAGCATTAAACTCACTCATGCTCATGTTAGCAATCTCCACCCCAGCTTTTTCGAAGACCTTGACGGATTCAGCATCCTGCTTCTTGGCTTCTGCCAGATAGTAGGCTTCAGCCTTGGCAGCTCCAGCATCAATCGCAGCTTTCTGTGCTGATGTTAGATCGTCATAGGTGGATTTATTCATCAGCAGTGGCTGGTACATAAACCACAAGGCAACATCACTCGCTGGCGTGTAGCACTTCACTTGCTCATAGATCCGATATGAAACGAAGGAGGAAGAGGACGTGTTGGCTGCTTGCAGTACCCCAGTTTGAATAGCGTTGTAAATTTCAGAAGAAGCCATTGAGGCAATTGAAGCTCCAGCCGAAGCTAGCATCTGCTCAAAAGCTTTCCCAGCAGCTCGGGTTTGCAATCCCACTACGTCATCTGGTGAGGTGATGCACTTATCCTTGCCTACGAAACCTCCTGCCAAGTAGCCGTGTACCACGACTCGCACGTCGTCTTCTGCCATTAAGTTTTCCAATTCGCCCATGAAGTCGGAACGATTTAGACGAGCTGCATGATCATGGTTTTTGACCAGCCCTGGCATCAGTGTCAGGTTGAATTCAGGACGCTGACCACCAGCATAGGATAGAGGGAAGACTGTCATGTCCAGTTGACCACGGGAGAGAGGTCGGTACTGCTCACGGGGTTTGAAAAGAGATTTGGTTGGAAAAATCTTGATCTCCAGATCGACGTTGGCCTTGGCAACTTCATCGGCAACAATTTGGGCGACCTTGTGTCGTACATCAGAGGTAGACCACTGATGGGAGAGACGCAACTCTTTGGCAGAAGCAAGACTCGCGGTTCCTGTAATTAGAAGGGCCGCAACAGCAGCACCAAATAGTTTTTTCATGGCTATCTCCTTTTGGTAATAATGCGACGCCGAAGAGACGCCACCGGAAACCCCAATTATAGGGTAGGACATCCAGTTAAAGTCCTTTCTTATTTATGATCAAGGGGCAATTTTGTCGAATTGTAATTTTTGTCAAAAAAAGTAGACGATTCTTTTTAGAGAGAATAGATTTTAAATTTTTAGAAAGTAATGGGAGGGCTATGGGGCTAGCTGTCCAGAAAGTTCAAAACGAACATTCGCAGACTATATCAAGGCAGCGGTATGAATTCCAGCAGGGAAACGCTATGAGTTTTCAGGACCAACTCCAGCGATATGGCACCCTCTTCAGTTTCATATTTTCCCAAGCTGATCGCTTGAGGTTGGGCTGCGGCCTTGAGCGGAGTCAATTGTTCTTCGCTGGGCTGCTGAGGGCTCTCGAGTGTAGTCCACTTTTGAAAAGAATTGGCATTTGTCTGATCAATGAGCCATTGCCGAAGATGATATTTGTGGGCGGTCAGGTTACGAATTTGGAGATGCACCGTAGACTTGGTCTGTTGGTTCCAGTCATCGTGATGACAACTCAGGAACACACCCACGATTCCGGAACCGTCGATACTGGCAAGTCCTGAAAGGTCGGGAGGTGTTTCAGGCAGATCGGGGCCATCTGCAATTTGAGGATTCCTTTACCCAGAACTGGTGAACAGATGAAATACGGACCATCCGGCAACTTTCCGAACTTCCCCAGCAGTTCTCTTCCCCGCTCAGTGTAAGGGTAGTTGGGTTCATCATAACCAACATAGGTCCAGATGCGCCGCAGGGGTTCCTGTTCGGTTACCTCTACGTTGACTTGATGGATGGTGTTCAAAGGGTTCCCAGCGCTTGAATAACGGCCTTCGTGCAACTCTCTGTAGAAGCAGTCCCTCCAAGATCCTTGGTTCGAGCTTCTGGGCCAGAGGTCAGCACCGTTTCCATGGCGGTTTCACAGGCTTGGGCGGCCTCACTTTCACCGAGATGATCGAGCATCATCGCCAGGGTCCAGATGGTAGCGGTGGGGTTGGCAATGCCCTGACCCGCAATGTCTGGGGCGGACCCATGAACAGGTTCAAACATCGAGGGATAGGTCCCTTGCGGATTGATGTTTGCTGAGGGGGCGATGCCGATCGAACCAGCGATTGCTGGTCCTAGGTCACTGAGGATGTCCCCGAACAGGTTGGAACCCACAACGACATCAAACCAGTCCGGGTGGAGGACAAAGTGGGCGGTGAGGATGTCAATGTGGAACTGGTTCACCTCAATCTCTAGATACTCGCTGGAAATTGCTTTGACCCGTTCATCCCAGAAGGGCATCGAGTGAATGATGCCATTCGACTTGGTGGCGGAAGTCAGTTTACCAGCCCGTTTTTTTGCAAGTTCGAAGGCATAGCGCAGAATTCGATCAGTTCCATGACGGGTGAAAATGGACTCCTGCAACACGATCTCCTGCTCCGTTCCGGCATAGATCCGTCCTCCTGATTCCGAGTACTCTCCCTCACAATTCTCTCGGACAATCACAAAATCAATGTCTTCAGGGCCCCGCCCGGCCAGTGGAGATTGGATGCCCTTGAGCAGGCGAACGGGGCGGATGTTGACATACTGGTCAAAGTGGCGACGAATCGGAATCAACAAGCCCCAGAGCGAGACATGATCCGGGACACTTGGCCAGCCAACGGCTCCGAGAAAGATCGCGTCAAAGGACTGCAATTGCTCGAGTCCATCCTTGGGCATCATGGTCCCCGTGTTCAGGTAGGTTTGGCAGGACCAGTCGAAGTTCTTGAATTCGATGCTGAAGCCAAAACGCTTGGCGAGCACCTCGGCAACTTGGATTCCGGCTGGAATGACTTCCTGGCCAATGCCGTCCCCTGGAATGGAAGCAATGCGATAGTGTGACATAAGGTATTTTTAGAGTGGTGAGTTAGCTTTTGGCTTATTCTGCAATAATCTTCTGGATCAATTCCTCGGGGATGTCATCAAAGGACGCATAGTTCAGCGAATAGAGTCGTGCATAGAGTCCCCCGAGTGCAAGAAGTTCTTGGTGATTTCCTGTCTCAATGATGCGTCCTTCCTGGAGAACAATGATCTTATCAGCCTTGCGGATGGTTGCCAGTCGATGAGCGATGATCACCGCGGTACGGTTTTCCAACAAGCGATTGAGAGCTTCCTGCAAGAGTTTTTCACTCTGGGAATCGATGGAGGCGGTCGCTTCATCGAGGATCAGCAAGGGACTGTTGGCTACCAGTGCCCGGGCAAAGGAGATCAACTGTCGTTGACCCAGCGACAGGTTGGAACCACGCTCCTCGATCATCGTGTCATAGCCTTTGGACAGACGAGAGATGAATTCGTGAGCGCCGACAATCTTGGAAGCTTGAATCACTTCTTCGTTTGTAGCTGTGGTTTTATTGTAGCGAATGTTCTCCAAGATCGTGGTGGAGAACAGGTAGGGGTCCTGGAGAACCATCGCGATTTGGTCACTTAGACACTGCTGAGTTAGGCTGCGGGTGTCGTGTCCGCCAATCAGGACTCTTCCCTGGTAACTGTCGTAGAAGCGGTGGATCAGCGAAGCAATGGAGGACTTGCCACAACCGGTTGGTCCGACCAGTGCCACTGTCTGACCAGCCGGAATCTCCAGGTTGATATCGTGCAGAACAGGATAGTTGGGATTGTAGCCGAAGTTGACCTTTTCAAAGCGTACGGATCCATCGGAGCGCCCAATCTCCTTGGCGTCTGGCTGATATTGGATGCCGATTGGCACATCCAGCACTTCAAAAATCCGCTCTCCAGAGGCCATTGCTCGCAGGAAGGCGTTGTAGTGCAGGGTGAGAGCGCGAATTGGATCAAAGAAACGTTGCACATAAAGGATGTAGGCGATCATCACCCCAGCGGTCAATTCTCCCTGAAGCACGAGGTTCCCTCCGACCAGAGCAATGATACCCAAGGCCAGTCCGGTCAGCGTGTCGACCGTGGGCAGCATCAACTGGGCGATGGCAGCAGCTCGGACGGTAGAGCGGAAGTGATCGTTGGCCTTGGTTTCATAGAGGTTGCGATTGACTCGCTCTCGGGTCATTCCCTGAACCACGCGGATTCCTCGAATGTTTTCACACATCGTCGCAGTGACGATTGAAGAGGTGATTCGAGCCCGAGTGAAGGCCTTGCGCGCATGTGGCAACCAATACACTCGAATGATCAACAGCACCGGCATCAGAGCGAGGGTCATTGCTCCTAAACGCAGATCCATCGCCAGCAACACGAAGATGATGCCAATTAGTAGAACCAAATCACCGATCGCATAGACCAGGGCCTCGAGGAATTCCTGCAAAGCCCCGACATCCCCCTGTAGACGGGACATCAGACGCCCAGTTTCGGTCTTGTCCATGAAAGAAAGAGACACTCGCTGAAGATGTTCAAACATTCCCCGGCGCATATCGAATAGTAGCCGTTGAGCAACCCTGGACACCAGCCACTCGCTGCAGAACTGGCTACTGAAGTTGACCACAACCACCCCGGCAAACAGAAGGACTCCCAGTTCCAGGGAATCCAAATTCTCAAAGTAGGTCAATTCACCGTCGAGGGTCATTTGAATGATCAGGGGGAAGAGAACCTGCGTCAGGGTAAAGACCATCAGCGCACTGACCGCCAGGATCACTGAGCGGCGGTAGGGTTTCATGAAACCCAAAAAACGCTTGGTCACCTCGTGATTGATGCCAGCTCCAAACATATCTTCTTCGCTGACCTCGGGCGGAGGGGCGGCTGCTCCAGGAGGCAGAGGGTCCTGAGCAAGGTAGCGATTCATCCACAGCAGCGCTTTTTGGCTCATAGCATCCACTCAGTCCAGGGTTTGTAATTCATAGAGCCGCGCATAGTTGCCCTGCTGCTTCATCAATTCCTCGTGATTCCCTTTCTCGATGATTCTTCCCTCTTCCACATAGACAATCTGGTCTGCATGCATCAGTGAGGCAACCCGGTGGGAAATGATGATGGTCAATCGCTCATCGGCACCCTGCTTGAGAGCTTCGCGGATCTTCTTCTCTGTGCCGGCATCAACCGCAGAGGTAGAGTCATCAAGTACAAGGATCCGAGATCCAAGCAGTAGAGATCGGGAGATGTTCAACCGCTGGCGCTGCCCTCCAGAGAGTGCCAGACCTCGTTCACCGATCAACGTGTCGTATTCCTGCGGCAACTTGGCGATGTGTTCATGTAGTTGGGCTCGCTCTGCTGCAGAGACCACATCAGGTTTAGCTGCCCAGGGGTTTCCATAGAGCACATTATTGCTGACGGATGAGGTGAACAGGAAGGTGTCCTGCTGAACAAGGCTGATAGATTTTCGGAGCGATTTCAGGGAGTACTCTCTCAAGGGATGACCGTTGTAGAAAATCTCTCCCTGGGTTGGTTCATGAAAGCGGGGGATCAACTGTACCAGGGTACTCTTGCCGCAACCTTGTGGTCCCACAATTCCAAGAGTCTGGCCAGGCTGGAGTTTCAAAGAAATATCATGAATGACTTCTGGCTGATTTTCTCCCGGATAGTGGAAAGAGACATTGCGGAATTCCAAGGCCCCGAGTTCATTCATCTCCAGCAAAGAGTTTGGCTCCTGAACATACTCTGCCGAATCCAACACTCGAAACAGCCGCTCTCCACAGGAACTCGTCCGAGAAAAGGAGTTGATCAACATCCCAATCTGCCGCACTGGTTGCTGGAGAATCGTCATGAAAGCTAGAAAGGCGGTAAGCATCCCCAGGCTGATTTCTCCGTCACGGACCTGCTGTCCCCCGAACCAAAGCACAAGCGTCATCGAGATGAGAAAAGCCAGCGACATCATCGAGTCGTTGGAGGTGCGGATAAAAATTTGTCGATCAAACAATTCCAGCGCCTTGGCTGCGGCTTCGTCATATTTCTTCAACTCATGGTCCCGCGCATGAAAAGCACGCACAACTCTGATGCCGTTTAGGTTCTCATCCATCACCTTGGTCAACAGCGAGAGACGATCTTGAATCTGCAGCCAGTTTTTTCGGAGTCCTAGACTCGAGAGTGTTCCTCGCCAAACTAGAAAAGGTACAAAGGTCAAAGATATCATGGTCAGAAAGGGGTTGGCGCCCAGCATCAGGGCTAGACCACCACCGAGTAGCGTCAGCAAAAAGAAGATTCTCAGTAGGCCTGTGTTGATGAAGATGCGGATGCCTTCGATATCCAGAATTCCCAGAGTGATCAGGTCACCCGTGTGAACATGATCGTGATAGCCGAAAGAGAGCTTGGAGAGCTGCTCAAAATACTTCATTCGCAATTCGTAGCCCATGTGCTGGCCAATGGCTTCTCCTAGGAAAGAATGGAGAAAACCAAAAATACCGCGCACGGATGCAATTGCGAAGAGAACGAAGGCGGTCCAGTAGAGTGAGCTCAGGTCCGCAGAGGAATCTGTGTTGACCGCCTCAAAAAGTGCGCTGGCTTGATCAACTGCCTGGCCCAGAAACTCTGGAATCATCAGCTGTAGAGCAGCTCCAGTCACAACGGCAAAGATCGCAATCGATAACTGGAGAGGGTTCTTTAACGAAAGCTGCAACACCCGATAGATGACGCGAACAAATGAATAAGGATCTGAGAATACGGAATTCACGAGGCTTGAGAGGGCTAGAGGCTCAAGTGGCAGTCTGATGCCACTACGGTGCGACTGATTCGAGGAAGTGGGGTGCGCGTTTTTGCTTGAGGAGTGGCGAATTCGAGGATACGACGCCTGGATGATCTGCAGGTTCAAACGACAATACTTCCAACTTTAATATATCAGGCTTACGCTTTTTTACAGATTTAGTCTACAACCTTTTGATCAGTTTCAAGGAATCACAGTGGCAAATCAGCAATGATCGAAGTGCCACTTTCTTCTGGTATGGTGAGAAGAGTGAAGAGTTTGGATCTTCCTTCTTCCACCACCCTAGAGTCCACAAAGATCTAGAATTTCAGACCAAACTGCCGATCCAAGGACTCAGCTAAGGCTTCAACACGTTCGGTTGCGATTGGTTGAAAAGGAGGCCGCAGGTTGCCCCAGGAAGGTTGGCCCGATTGCCGAGCGAGCAGAGCTTTCTGTGCAGGAATAGGCGCATATTCCTGAAAAAGTTTACGAATCGCACAGACGCTCTCGTGCTTGGCTTCAGCCGATTTCCATTCTCCAGCGTGGCAGAGGGCGATCACTTCGGCGATCCGGACGCTATTGAGGTTGGCCGTTGCGGAGATACAGCCAGGTGCGCCCAACCGAATTGCCTCGATCACTGGCAACTCAGCTCCGGGATAGACAATCAATCCTTCAATTCTTAACAAGGCCTTGGTGTTTTCCCAGTCTCCTGAGCTGTCCTTGATTCCGACAATTACCTCTGGAAATTCCTCGTTTAAATGGCGAACCAGGGGAATTGACAAACCTACGCCACTGACTTGAGGGATGTGGTAGAGGTAGATCTTCAGGCGTTCATCGTTGATGTTGTCAATCAAACGCAGAAAGTAGTCACGCAGACCCTGGTCGCTCATGCCCTTGTAGTAAAAAGGAGGGAGGGTCATCACTCCGGCACAGCCTAGTTCGATTGCATGTCGGCATAACTCGACCGTATCTGGCAAGTTGCAAAGTCCGGTTCCGGGAATCAGTACGGACGGGTCAACTCCAGCTTCAACCAAACCCTCTAAAGCTGCTTTGCGCTCTGCCGAACCGACGGATAACGCCTCACCCGTTGTACCAAAGGGAGCCAGTCCCGCGCATCCATTGCTCAGAAGTTGATGAGCGAGTGCATTGAATTTTTCCTGATCAACGGCAAGCTGATCGTCGAAGGGAGTGAGGATTGGAGCGATGAGTCCTTTGATCATATTCTGCCTTTTAGTGGTGTATTCATTTCTGCAAAAAATCTGTTCTATCTTTCATGTTTGCTGCTTTTTCAAGCCAAGATGCCCTCAAATATGTTTTTCTGAGCCAGCAGCCTGGGAACAACAAAATCTAGCAATGCTCTGACTCTTGCGGATCGTTTCAAGTCTGCATGAATGAGCAACCAGAGTTGATGTTTCGCATCAAATGGCTCTCCTGCTCTCCTCAGTTCAGGATCGAGATCTCCCACAAAGCATGGAAGGAAACCCTGGGCAGCTGAATTTTTAAGTGCCGTCAACATTCCTGCCACCCCTTGAACCTGCATGATTTCTTTTTCAGAAACAGCTTCTTGCTGTTTCTGAATGACATGATTTCTCTCTAAACCAATGTGATTTAGCCAGCGTAGGTCTGTACCTTTGGTGTCTTTCGAAGCATAGCGACACCAAGCGATGTCAGCAAGATTGCGACCGACCGCTGTTTCCGGGGGTTGAGAGGTGAAGCGAAACGCCACATCCGTTCTTCTTTCCAAATCCAATAACCCATCATCCGGTAACAAAATTACCCGAATTTTTTCAAATTGCGCCAAGAAGTTCACGAGGTGAGGAGTCATTAATGAGACCATTGCCTGGGGGAGAGTGATGCGGACTTCTCCGGTAGCTTGTTGATCATGACCCACCACTGCTCGAAAAGCAGTAAAGATTGATTCCTCTATCTCTTCAGCGTGTGAAAGCAATTGCTCTCCTGCGCTCGTGAGCCGATATCCCCGTGGACCCTTTTCAAACAAGGAAAGCTCGAAGCTTTCTTCAAAGGATTTGAGTCGACGGTGCAGGGTCGCCACATTCGAGCCAAGTTCATCTGCAGCCGCAGTGAGAGTTCCTTTCTTAGCAACAGCCAGAAATAACTTCAGATCATCCCATTGATTCATTTTTCATTTTTGAAAAACAGATTTGATAAATTGGCCATTTTTATTTCAAAAACAAGAGCTTAGCATAAAAGTCTCTTTTAGAAATTCAACACAAAGATCCTTTGGAAATTTGTTGTTGGTTCGTCAATCAAGAATAAGGAGCTGTGGAATGAAGAAGAAGCTGTTTCTGTCGTTGGCTTTGTTTGGGTTCGTCTGCATCAGTGGAATTCCGACGGCCCAAGCATCCAGCCGTTATCAACTAGACGTGGTGCACTCAACCGTTGGTTTTGCAGTCAAGCACATGCTCTTCAGTACAGTGCGTGGCAAATTCAACGATGTCCAAGCCACCGCAGAAATTGATGAGCAAACGGGGAGTTTAAGTTCAGTGAACGCTGAGATCTCGGTTGCTTCTGTCGACACTGACAATGCAAAGCGAGATGGGCATTTAAGAAGCGATGATTTCTTCAACGCTGAGCGTTATCCGACAATCACCTTTGAGAGCACAAGTATTGAGCCTGAGGGGAATGGGAATTACCAAGTGGATGGAATCTTGACGATTCGTGATGTGAGCAAGCCGATTACCCTTGAAGGGAAGCTATTGGGAAAGATGCCCGGTCGGGTAGCTTTTGAGGCAGCAGGTCAGATCAACCGCCAGGATTTCAATGTCACTTGGAACAAAGCTCTACAGTCCGCAGGCGGATTGATGGTGTCTGACGAGGTGGACCTGAACATTGAGGTTGCGCTGTATGTTCCCCAAGGTTGATCAAGTAGCCCGGATTGATTTGCCAAGAATTCAATTTAACAGCCTTAGCCGATCTCGAAATTAGAGAGGATTCTTTGGCAATCTTAACGGGCTTGCTGGGCAACATACCAATTAGCATATATATATAATTTTATTGATTTATTTATTAAGTCAGCTCTAAATTTTTTCTTTTCTTGTCAACCATAGTCTTGAAGTCAAAATCTATGAAAGTGCTGATCCCGTTTTATTCAACATATGGTCACATCTATCAAATGGCGCTAGCTGCTGCGGAAGGTGTAAAGGAAGTCGACGGAGCAGAAGCTCTTGTGCGTCGAGTACCAGAGACTCTTCCAAAAGAGGTTTTGGAAGCGATGGGAGCTGTGCAAGCTCAGCAAGCTTTCGCAGATGTTCCCTTGGCAACAGTTGACGAGCTAGCAGAGGTGGACGCTGTCATTTTTGGGACCCCTACTCGCTATGGGATGATGGCTGCGCAAATGAAACAGTTTTTGGATGCTACAGGATAACTTTGGATGCAAGGTCGACTTGTGGGTAAAGTTGGCAGCGTTTTTACCAGCGCCGCTAACCAACACGGAGGACTGGAGTCAACCATCCTCAGTTCTCATACTGCTCTGATGCATCATGGGATGGTCATTATTGGTCTCCCGTACTCTTTTCAAGGCCAGATGGGAGTTGATGAGATCAAGGGAGGATCTCCTTATGGTGCATCAACTATTGCTGGTGGTGATGGAAGTCGTATGCCAAGCGAACAAGATTTGGCGGGTGCACGCTTTCAAGGCCGGCATGTTGCTGAAATTGCCAGCAAGCTTGTCAACTAGGAGGAACTGCCTGAGTTTACTCCATTGAGAATATCAACGATGCAGGTCGTTGCTTGGCTAGCGTCTCATTCGACCTGGTTCGATAGCAGAGCTTTCCCGATCATATCGGTCATCAGGGTGAGCAAATGCTCCGCAGCCAGGGAAGATTTGCGGAAATGAGAGCGAAAAACGGCGATCTTCATCACATAACTCTTCTTCCAATTCACAGAAGGTCAGCCCGGGAATGGTGCTGTCACCGAATTGATCGAAGGGAAAGATCAGGCTGATGCCTGCGCCGTGCTTAACAAACTGGTAGATGTCTCCGGTAGATCGGGTTGAGAGTTTGATCCGGCATTCGACCTGGTCCTGCTTGAGCAACTTTTCCACTTCATGGCGGACGTAGCTGCCGATGGGAAATGCGATAAGATCCTCACCGTACAAGTCACGCAGATGGACTCGTTGAAGCATTTCAAAATTTAAGTCAACTAAGCAATCCTCAAGCACAGACTGAGCATTTAGGAAACTGAGCAGGAGACCAAGAATAAGTTGTTCCTTCACAAAACTCATTCTCGGTATAACATTAAATCTGAATAATCTTAATTATTAAAATTAAAAATTAATGCAGTCTTAACTTGAGGCTAGCTCACTCAAAATCTTCCCACGACCAGTCGTGATTTTCCGAGGGATCATAATTCAATGACTCCACAGAGCTTTCTTGGCGCAAGATTTTTCCATCCTGGTAGGTAATGGCAGTGATTACCGAACTGAACTTTGCATCATCTTCCGTGAATTTCAGAAACCGGTGAAGACAAAGAAAGGTAGGGCCCTCGAAAATTACCCTAGAGGGTCCAACTGTGATCAGTCCTTTCACTTGGCTGATTAGCTCTTTGTCAGCTTCGATGTCAATTCGGTTTCCAGTTCGATGGTCGATCGTGATGTAATCAGAATGATAAAGGGCATCTACCAGAGAAAAATCATCCTGCATTCCCATTTCCCACGCCTTGTTGAATTCGTCTGCTTTGCTCATTTGAAGTCCTGTTTTGATGTTTTCGGAACGGAGGTTAAGGAACACCAAGCATCATAACCAACTGAATGGTAGAAGCAAGCGAAGTCAAGATAGACTCGTGCCTGATATTTCTTGAAGTAAATTGCGTAGGAGGAAAAAATTGAGAGGATTTCGAGTGGAAGAGAGCTCCCAAGACTTAGCGGGGAGGTAGTCTCTGGGAGAAATAACTTTGTTGTTTCAAGAAAGAGTGTTGCGCATTACGCATTCGTTGTAAGTGTCATTGCCACTCATCACAGAGGTGCAACTAGTGCTACAACCGCTGATATTGGAGAGAGCAAAAACTACGACGCTGAAGAGTAGGATTCTCATGATTCTCTTTAGAGGAAAGAGTCACTGGCGAAGCATCCTGCTTCCAGTCTGAAATTTGATGGATCTTGTTTTTTTACATTCAAAAACTAGGCGAGCTTAGCTTTTGGATCCTTCGCTGCTTCTGTAATGAGTTGCTCTATCCCATTTTCAGGAAGGATGGAACCAATAAATGCCAATCCCACTACTTTGTCCTCATCTGCTTTAAATACTCGAGTTACTCTGCAGGAAATGGGAAGGGTTGCTTGATGTCCACCTTCTGTTTTGAGAAAAAAGGTTAGGCGAACATGGGCTGAAGGATTGAGCAGCTGTTTGCAGACAATTCTGCAACCTGCCAGGCTCAGATCGATTATTTTTACGTGTGAAACCCGCTGTCCCTCTTCCATCTTGGCGAGCAATTGGACACGGTATCTAGGATGTACACGATGTTCTTTTTTCAAAGAGGCCTCCTGTCAACACCACGAAGGATTTTGGATTTGGGCGTGTTGAGAAATTTTTGAAATTCTGTAAGCAAGGATTTAAGTTACCTCAGTGTGGCCCTTGCGATATAGCGAACAGAAAAATTGAGCCAATGAAAGAGTAAGTATTCAATTTGTTGCTAAAATTATGCAAGATTTCTGAATAATTTGGTGAATAAAAATTCACGGTGTTTTGAAACATTCACGGTTTTCCAACCAGCGGAATTTTGTTAGCCAATAGCGGGAGTACCTTTGCAGAAGGTGACTAGTGGGTAACGTAGAGTGATCAAAGGCGTCCTTGGGATCCGACTTAGGGATCAGTGGTCATCGCTAATTATTAAATTCTTATCCAATGAATGGAGTCCTGCATGGAGCTTAAACTGAAGGGAAACAAGGTAATTGTGTCGGCTGGTGTCTCTGGTATTGGGCTAGCCATTGTCGAGGGATTTCTTGCAGAAGGTGCGGAGGTGGCGACCTGCGACATCAATCCAGACTTGGTTTCTCAGTTTAAGAGAAATCATCCCTCAGTTTACTGTGAAGAGATGGACGTCGCTGATGCTCAGGCAGTTCAACAATTCACGCAGTCTGCGATTGGGAAACTGGGTGGTCTGGATTGTTTAGTCAACAACGCTGGCATTGCAGGGCCAACCTCGCCGATCGAAGAAATTCTAGAAGCAGACTGGGAGCGCTGTCTTTCGGTTTGTCTGAGCAGTCAGTATTTTTTCACAAAAGCGTGCGTTTCCTCTCTTCGGAAAAGTAGCAATCCCTCCATCGTCAATATCTCCTCGGCCGCTGGGAAATATGGCTTCGCCTTCCGTACTCCCTACTCTACCGCCAAGTGGGGAGTGATCGGCTTGACCAAGTCACTAGCAATTGAATTGGGACCTGATCAGATTCGTGTCAATGCGATCCTTCCGGGTTTGGTATCCGGAGAGCGTCAACAACGAGTACTGACGGCTAAAGCTGAAAAAAGAGGCGTCTCCTTTGACGAAATCGAGCAGGAAGCCTTCTCTTACACTTCCATTAAGTCCTATGTCACCCCGCAGGACATTGCCAACCAAGTGCTTTACTTGGCATCAGAGAAAGGAAAACTAATCTCTGGTCAGGCAATCTCGGTAGATGGGGACACTCGTATGCTAGCCTAGAATTTGACCTGATTTCCTCCTTTGAGTTGCAGAATTTCTCTCGCTTCATCCGGAGTGGCCACTTCTACGGAGAGTCCTTCCAAGACCTGCCGGGCCTTCTGGACCTGTTGAGCGTTGCTCTCTGCCAGCACCCCTTTGGATAACCAGAGAGAGTCTTCCAGTCCGACTCGTACGGAACCACCCTGGGCCGCCGACATGGCGGCAATTTGCATCTGCGAACGTCCGGCTCCCAACACTGACCAGACATATTGATCACCAAACAGGCGATCTGCAGTGCGCTTCATGTGGGCAACATCCTCTGGGTGTGTTCCAATCCCTCCAAGTATGCCAAAGACTGTCTGAACCAACAGTGGTGCTTTGACCAGTCCACGATCCAAAAAGTGGGCGAGATTGTAGAGGTGACTGGTGTCGTAACATTCAAATTCGAAGCGCGTACCGTTGGCGGAACAAGTCGTTAGGATCTCCTCAATATCTTGAAAAGTATTCTTGAACACCAGATCTCGACTATTCTCCAAGTGCTGTCGTTCCCAGTCATGCTTAAGGATCGTGTAGCGTTTGAGCATCGGATAGAGCCCAAAGTTCATTGAGCCCATGTTCAGGGAAGCCAACTCAGGTTGAAGCTCCTTGGCAGGAGACATCCGCTGGGCCAAGGTCATCTGAGGCGCGCCGCCAGTAGTGATGTTGATCACTACGTTACAAGCCTGCTTGATTCGGGGTAGGAACTTCAGAAAAGCTTCCGGAGTTTGCACTGGACGGCCTGTCTCCTCATCCCGTGCGTGTAAATGAATGATGGACGCACCAGCTTGTGCAGCAGCAATCGCCGCTTCAGCAATTTCGTCTGCAGTGACTGGCAAATATGGAGACATCGAAGGTGTATGGATTGCTCCTGTGGGAGCACAGGTTAGGATAGCTTTTTGAGTCATAGGATATTCTCTAGGCAAGAATTATTGGTTTGTCTGCGATCAAACGCTATCAGGGACTTCGATGCAAGAGTTTTATGAGAGTAGCGAGTCCTCACGGCCGCTCAGCATTCCAGTTGTTGGTTCCAAGAACAGAATTGAAAATACCTGGCTAACAACATCAGTGATTGAGATTTTGTGGGAAATGTCTAGATTCTCGTGGTCTCCTATGTTGGAGAGATCATAGTTTTTGATCAACAAATTCATTGTCATTTCTGTTGAAGGCTCATCATGTCAACTCGCCAAACTGTAGACGTCAAAAGGCTTCGTCACCTCGATAACCTGCTGATCAACACCATCGGGAAACCGGGTCAACTACCTGGTGCACAAGTATTGGTCTGGCGTCGAGGAGATCTATCCTATTTTCGTTGGGTTGGCTACCGAGATCTCGAGCGAGGATTGCCGATTGAGGAGGATACGATCTTTCGGATCTATTCGATGACAAAACCGATTGTTAGTGTGGCTTTGTTGATGCTGTTGGAAGAGGGACGCTTTCGTTTGGACACACCAGCATCGGAGTTTATTCCTAAGTTTGCTGACTTGGTGGTTTTTGCTGGAGTAAATGAGCAGACAGGTGAAATGCAAATGGAAGGATGCGAGAAATCTGTGACCATCCACCAGTTGTTGACCCATACCTCTGGCTTGACCTACGAGATGCATGCGGAACAGCATCCGGTTGCCAAGCTCTACAAGCAATCTTCTGCTGAAAGAGCCCCTTTGAGTCTTGCGGGGATGGTCTACCATTTGTTGAATTTTCCATTAGCCTACCAACCGGGAACCCGCTGGCACTACAGTGTGTCCACCGATGTTTGTGCTCGTCTTGTCGAGATCATCTCGGGTCAACCCATCGATCGCTTCTTGCAAGAG
>JACLAC010025596.1_pt1 | contig 16785 bp, 14 predicted proteins | sample 8027881 | NCBI WGS metagenome assembly JACLAC01 (sample SAMN15725517, study PRJNA655200) | protist metagenome | isolation source: fluorescence activated cell sorting (FACS) single amplified genomes of... | place: Spain: Blaines Bay Microbial Observatory, Mediterranean Sea | collected 2016-01-19
TTGCACATAGCGTGCCAAGACATGAAACTGATTCATCTAACCGATACACATTTTGTTCCGCGCGGCGAGACTCTGTACGGCCGCGACCCACAAATTGCGCTGTCTGCGGCGGTAGAAAGTATCAACACCGAACACGCGGATGCTGACTTCGTTGTTGTAACGGGCGATTTGACCCATTGGGGAGAGCCGGAGGCCTTTGAGAATCTCGCGGAGGTTTTGGAGCGTCTGACGCCGTCGTTGGAGTTGTTGATCGGCAACCACGACGACCGCACGACGTTTACCAAGTACTTTCCTGATCAGTGTTTGGATGGCAATGGGTTTGTACAGTCCGTACGCAAGACCGACGTCGGATGGATGGTGTTCCTGGATACGGTCCACCCCGGGACACATGCGGGCCACTTCTGCGAAACACGCCGTGACTGGTTAAATGCCCGCCTCGCCGAGGCGAAAGCCGAGGACGTTCCGGTTTTTCTGTTTATGCATCATCCGCCATTCGACGTTGGACTTGAACCGTTGGACCGTATTTCCTTGCTGCAAAAGGCTGCGTTCTGGCGATGCCTAGAACCACATGTCGATCGCGTCAGACACTTGTTCTTCGGTCACATTCATCGACCTTTGTCCGGGAGTTGGCAAGGCATCCCGGTATCCACGCTACGCGCGATGAACCACCAATGCGCCTTGGACTTTGGCGCTCAAGTGAGTATTGCCGGTAGCTTCGAACCGCCTGCGTATGCGATCGTTTTCATCGGTGAAGGCAGCGTGCTCGTCCACGTTCATGATTTCTTGGATAACAGCCCGCGATTCGACTTGGCGGATAGCCCGGTGGACGACTGGGCGAAACGGTATCAGCACCCATGAGCATTGATTACGAAAGAATGCACCGACACTGGAATCAATACGGTTGGGTGACTCTGGACGGCCTGATTCCTGACGCCATCGTGCGCAATTTGTCCGCGTGGGTGGACTGGGTCAGCACGCAACCCGCTGCAACTGGAGAAGAGCGTCAACACTACTACGAACAAACCGCTCGCGGCGTCGTACTCTGCCGCACCGAGCGCTATCTCGCGGACCACAGTGAGGTTGGGGAGCTGATCGCGCGTGGCCCCGTTGTTGATGCAGCCAGTTTTCTGCTGGATGAACAGGCGGTACTTTACAAGGAAAAAGTCAACTATAAACACGCCGGCGGAGCCGGATTTGCACCTCACCAGGATGCCACTGCTTATAAATACGTAAACCATCACATTACCTGCCTCATCGCCGTTGATCCGATGACAACAGAGAACGGATGTTTGGAAATCGCGCGTGGCGATTATCAGCACCTGTTACCGGACAATGGTGACGGATGCCTACCGGAAACGGTGAGCAGTGAACTTGAATTTGAACCCGTGTTGATGGCGCCCGGCGAGGTTCTCTATTTCAGCTCCTTCGTGCCACATCGCAGTGGGGAAAACCGCACGTCTGACTGTCGCCGCGCGCTATACCTGACATACAACGGAATCTCAGAGGGCGACCAACGGGCCGCGTACTACGCCGACCGCGACCGGCAACTCGCACAAACATCACGAAGCCGCTTGAGTCGAATCAGTACTATCGGACATTTTCAGGGCCAAATGCCTGATGCGGACCTGACATCCTGATCGCGGGCGCCGACGAACTACCGCAAAAAAGGACACACCTCTGTGAATGAACTCCCTGCGTCAATTATCGACGGTCCTGAACAGTTTGCCAGCAAGGTGATCTCGTGGATGGTCGTTGCCGGTCAGTCCCGCTACGACGAAGCTGTCACTCAACTTGAACATGCGCTGCAAACTGCGAACCTGGCACGTGCGGCAGGAGATAACGATGCGGCAGTCGTAGCCGCTCTGTTTCACGATGTTGGTCACTTGTTGTTACACGAGCAAGAGGGTGATCCGAACTTCTTGAGCGAAGACCTGCAGCACGAGCAGGTCGGGGCGAACTGGGTCAGCCAGCACTTCTCTGACGAAGTAGCAGGACCGATACGTGAGCATGTAAGCGCCAAGCGATACTTGTGCTACGTAGACAGCGACTATGCGGGTCGGCTCTCCATAGCGTCGACCAGAAGCCTGCAACTACAAGGGGGACCGATGACGCCAGAAGAGGCTGTCGCCTTCGAGGCGCTGCCGTGGTGCCAAGCCGCCGTCAAACTGCGTAAGCGCGACGAAGGAGCCAAGGTCAGTGGCAAATTGTCGCCGCCTATCGAAACCTACCTGCCGGCTGTGATCGCCTGTCTATCAACCAGGCGGATCTCACCTTAACCAAAACTTAACCTTGTACGAACCGTCCCGCAATCTCTTTCTCTTAGCCTACGTACGACCGAATGGACAGGTGCCAGCTGCACATGCCAAAAGTCGTACTGCAAAGAGGAAACAGAGTTGAATACGGTCAGCAAAGTAGCCGTATAGGCGTTTTTCGCCGGCACTCACTCTATCACCGCGTTTGCGGTAGATGAGCATTTTTTCGACGCCGGCGCTGCCGTTGGCCGCCACGACGTTAGTGCGCACCACACGGTTGGCGCGCCCACGCAAGGATCGGCTAATTACACCGCCAAATATCAAGGCGTGATCCGGCAGTTCGCGTCGGATTTAACATCGGACAAACCGGTGCCAGAACGTTGGTGGTTGAGGACGACGTTAATATTCTCAACCTGTTGGACGCATACCTGGAGCGAGCAGGGCATCACGTTGTGGCGGCATCCGACGGCAAAGAAGGCATGGAGCTCGCGCTGTCTGAGCGGTTTGACCTCTGCGTACTCGACGTCATGTTGGCGTGGACCCGGAGCATAGACATCGCCGCGGTAATGCGGGACAACGGCATCAACACCCCTATTGTGTTTCTGGCTGCGCTTGGAGCTGAAGCGGAAATTTTGTCCGCCTTTGGCGCTGGCGTTGACGATTATGTGGTCAAGCCGTTTTCGCCTCAGGAACTGCCGCTGCGCGTCGATGCGATTCTCCGAAGAAGCGCCATGCAACCGCGCGGGCGTGATGACCGGGTCGGCATCGGCCCCATCCAACTGGACGAGACTGTACAGGCGTGTCAGGTGCAAGTTGAGCCGCTCGAGCTCACGCCGCACGAGTTCCGCATATTTTGACAGTTGATGGCACGGCGTCGACACGATTCGACCGTCCATTCCTTGGGTCGAAATGGGTTATCTGGCTGGCAATATCAATGCGTTTGCGGCGGCGTTGGAACGCGAGAAACAACGCCTTGCGCAGTACCTGGCTGACTTGAGTCATGAATTGCGTACGCCGATCACCAAGCTACGTGGCTATAGGGAAGGTCTGGAAGACGGTGTAGTAAAAGCGGATGCGGCCTTCTTTAAACTGATGGGCGGCGAATCGAGTCATCTCACCGCGTTGTCGCGGACTATCAAATCAATACAACCCGAGTTTCCACATCCCACGGACGATAATATTTCCGAATTGCTGGTTAGCTTCCTGATGAAGTCCGTCGCAAGATGGGGGCCGCGTTTCGAAAAGCGGAGCCTGTCAATAGCGTTACAGTCCTCTGCAGCAATCGCAGGAGATACGGTCGCAATGTCTGTTTCCGGTTTGTGTCAGATAATCGACAATCTGCTGTCCAACATGTTGCAGTACGCATCCCGCTGGAACCTCGTGTTGTCGACATTTCGTCAGGCGGAGGTGCAGGAGGGCTCAGCTTACGCTTCAGCAATCACGCGCCGCATGTTGGTGAAGAAGCGCTTCCGTTTCTATTCGAACGCTTCTACTGGGTATCAGCGGCTCGTGCGCGTGCAGACGTCGAAGTTACGAGCGGACTAGGCCTCGCTATTGTCAAACAACTGTGTCTCGCCTGTGGCGGGCACGTGAGCGCGTCGATTGCCGGTGAGCGGTTGACGTTAACTGTGGCGCTGCCTCACGCCCAGTCGATTGCTCGCCCTGCGGTGGAATCCGCATCCGAAACCTGCAAAGTTGGTGCGACGCCTCTGTAGCGCCCAAACGCAATTTTGTACGCACGAGACGCGTTAACAGTAGCGCTCCGGCCCGTTCCATTGGGCAACGCTGTAGCGGTCACCATGGCACCAGCCTATGGGTAGAATCTGCTCGATGCAGGCAAGCTCCTCCCCCGTCAGCTTGCGGTTTGCACCCTCTACCAGTTCACGCAGACGCGTGACGGACCGAGTGCCTGGTATCGGTAGTACGTGGTTACCCTGATGCAGAAGCCAGGCGATAGCGAGGCCGGCAGTGGGTACCGATAGTTCTGCGGCCAGCGCCTGAAACTCTGCGCTCTTGGCCAGATTCGCGGTGATATTGGGTTCGATGAATCGCGGATTCCCCCTCAGGAAAGCAATACCCGCCGCCTTTTCGGCGCTGGGTGGCTGGTCAGTCAACAGGCCGCGGCCGACGGGACTGAAAGCAACCAGGGTTGAGCCAAGCTCTGCGCAAGCCTGGGTCAAGCCGAGTTCCGGCGAGCGCGTCTGCAGAGAATACTCGGATTGCACGGCCGCGACGGGGTGCTCCGCGTGCGCACGTCGCAAACTGTGTGGCGCAATCTCGGAGAAACCGAACGCACCAATTTTGCCTTTCTTGATTAGTGTGCCGAGGAACCCCGCAACGTCTTCGACCGGCACTGACTGATCGCGGCGGTGGATATAGAACAGGTCAACATGGTCGACACCCAAACGTTGCAGTGAGCCATCCAGATCGGATTCCAGTCGTGCAGGTTGATTATTGAACTGGTTACGTCCGTCTTCTCCGCGGATGATGCCGGCCTTGGTTGCAATTTTGAACGGGTTGTTACCGCGCTTGGCCAGCCAGCTACCAATGAACGTCTCGGAACGTCCCTGTCCGTACACATTGGACGTGTCGATATGGTTGATGCCGAAGTCGACACATGCATCGAGAACGGCGTGACTGGTGGGCTCGTCCGTCTTCCCGTAGAAGTCGGTAAACGACATTGCACCATAGCCTAGCGCGGAGACCTGTGGGCCTTGTTGCCCCAGCGTTATTGTTTTCATGTGTTTCCCAAACTTGAGTCTTAGAGCTTTGGCGGTTCGAACCAGTTACAAAGCGACAAGCCGCCGTCTACAACAAGACTGGTGCCAGTGACATAACCGGCCATCTTGTTTGACAAGACGGCGAGTGCCATGGGCGCCAGATCGTCAGCCAAACCGATACGGCCCATTGGAATGTGTTTTGCCAGCGCCGGATCTGCCTTGAAACCACCGGCTGCCACTGCACCAGGAATCATGGCATTAACCCGGATGTTGTGTTGCCCCAGAGATTTGGCAAACTCCTTGACCAGCATGCTCATGCCGGCTTTCGATGAGCTGTAGTGTGGCAGATTGCGCGGCGTTTCCGTATGCAGCGACGTCAGTAGCAACACGCGTCCGGGTATGTTTTTGGCGACCCATGTTTTGGCCAGGGATCGACTCAACTCAAATGCTGCGTCCACGTTAACCGCCCGCATCCGTGTCCAGGTCTCTGTGTCTACCGAAAATATGTTGTCTTTCTCATGGCGCGGCGGAGACGCGCTATGCACCAGCATGGTTGGCTCGTGAAGTTTGGATTGTGCTTCCCGCAACAGGGACGCGCATGCGCCATCTCCGCTAAGGTCGCCAACCCAGGTGTGGACTTCACCAGGCGTCGCGACGGCGCCAATGCTCTCCTGGTCGGCAGTTATGGCGGCCTCTGCGGCCTGGGTGACCGTGTCGGCATTGATGTCCGCGAACAGCGTGTTCACCCCTTCGCGGACCAGTGCTTGCGCGATCGCGCGTCCAATACCGTTGCCAGCGCCAGTCACGATGGCGGCGTCATTCTCGAAGAGTTGCATGTGGTCCGATCTCAGTTGTGCAAGTGCACGATGTGTGCAATGCGTCGATGTTGTTTGCTATCGCTGCTTGTTCAGGTTCAGTTGTGGAACAACCTCCGTCATGAACCGATGCATCGATCCGATGATACGGTCACGGCTTAAGGTTCCAAACTGCATGAAACACGAGAATTGCTCCAACTCAAGCAGGCGCACGTCTTCAAGAAGCAACTCCGCGACGCGGGCAGGTGAGCCTATCAGAGTGTCGCGCAACACATCATCGACCGTTGGGGTTGTCACATCAGAAGGCGGCGTCGCAAAGTGATCGGTGAATTCCGCCGTACCCGCTTTAAGTGCAGCCACCAGACGCAACGTGTCTCGTGCATGTACCGCGGCATCCCGTGCGTCGTCTTCGTCTGCAGCGACATAGATGAGACGTTGTCCGGCAAATCGCGCCTGCTCGCGCGCGACGCCCGCGGCATCAAAGCCCTGTAATACCGCCTCACGCTTTTCGAGCGGCGCACCAGCGGCTGGGCCAAACAAGGATGTGAATACGCAGTATCCTCTTTTCGCAATGCGCTTGGTTACGCGAACGTCTCCGGACATACCCGCCACGTAGATAGGCGGTGTCGGCAGCTGTGTGCTTGGTATGGACATCGGGCAATCGGGCACCTGAAAGTGCTCTCCCTCGAACGCGACACGTCCGCTACTCAATGCCATATCTAACACATCAAGCGCTTCCAGGAAGCGGTCGTGGTCGGCCTTGAGATCGACGCCCAGTCCGCGCCCTTCGTGGTAATGAGAGCCGGCGCCCAGGCCTAGGTCCAGGCGCCCGCCACTGAGCCCATCCACGTACGCGACCTCCTCAGCCAGCCGCATCGGGTGATGGAGTGGCAAAACCAGGACGCCCGTCCCGAGCCGAATCCGCTCCGTCCGTGCTGCTAGGTGCGACAAGGTCATCAGTGGTGACGGGGACAAACTCAGGCTGCCGAAGTGATGCTCCGAAACCCACAAGTGGTCAAATCCAAGCGATTCCGCCTCTTGCGCGAGCGCGATCGTGTCCGCCATGACATCCGCGGCTGACCTTGTCCTCTCCATCTGTGGTGAGAGCAGAAAAAAACCGAACTTCATTCGTTTCGCCTGGGTCCGCTATTTGTCCAACGTCGGGGTGAGTAGTATTTGCGCGATGTTCACACCAGGTGGTTGATCGAGGGCAAACATCACCGCGCTTGCAACATCCTCTGCGGTCATTGCGTCAGGTAATCCGTCATAAAAAGTGTCGGCTCGGGCGCTGTCACCGCGATGGCGGGCCTGTGCAAATCCGGTGCGCGCAGTACCCGGCAGTATTTCCGTGATTCTGATCGGCGAGTGTTTAAATTCGAGGCGTAACGCATCAGTAAACGCGCGCACGGCAAACTTGCTGGCAGCATACGCGACGCCGCCTACATAAGTCTTGAGACCCGCGGTAGAGCCGAGCGTAACCACGTGGCCGCGCCCACGTTCCACCATGCCAGGGAGCACGGCGTGACAGACACGCATCACACCATTGACGTTGGTATCGATGGTCGTAGCCCAGTCGTCCGCATCACCAGCAAGGAACTCGCGCCTGCCGCCGATATCCGAGCCGGCGTTGGCGATGACCACATCAACGTGACCCCATGGTTCTGGCAAGTCATCCAGAAATCCGCCAACAGCCCGCCCATCGGTGACATCGAGCGCTACGCAGTAAGCCCTGTCAGCATGTTGCGCAAACGTGGCTCGCAGACGGTCCAGGTCGCGCGCCGTGCAGATGACACGTTCACCGCGTTCGATCAGACGAAAAGCGATTGCCCGGCCAATACCGCTGGATGCGCCTGTGATCAAACAGGTTGCTCGGGAGGTGGTTTTGTTCATTCTGTCTTTCTGTTGCGCGTCGGCAAGGTTAAGAATGGATGACAGTTAACGATCGACGTTTTCGAGTTATGCCCAATCCCGATCCTCTGATGTTGTGACTTCCTTGATGAGCCTTCAACGATGGGCTGCTCCGGGTAACCGTTGAGTTGGCGACTCATGGAGCAACGGATTCAGCTCGTCATCTCGATGCGGCAGCCACCACGTCCAGATTGTCACTGGATGCTGCTTGCTCCACCGAGTGCGCCTGTTCGGGCATGAGCAGCGGACGCCCCAATGCCTCGCGATAGGAGTTATGAAAGTGATGTAAGGCGGGCTCGTTACGTCCAAACTGAATCTCGCCAATGAGTCCGTTTTCCGCCGCGCGTTGCTGTAACGCTCCCATCACATAGTCTTCGTGTTCAATTGTGCTGGTGAAGACTTCCAATGATGCCGCTAGGCTTGGTCTACGGTCCGAAGCGTCCTCCGGGTTGTACACATTCTCTGGTGTCGCAACGTCTGCATGTGGGGTGTTCGCGTAATCGAGCGCTTCCTGTGTGTAGTAGAACGAAATTTGCGTCGTTGAACGGCCCGGCCTGTTCCGGTCCGGATAGATACGGACCAGCGTGACTCGTTGATCGTTGACGATTAGCTGGATGTTTGGGAAGAGGTAATACAGTACGAAGGTGGCGCGTGTAAGTTGCCATTCCGACTCTGGCAATTCTCGCATCCGCTGGATGCCGTTGTTCGCCGTGACGAACCGGTGTTGTCGCCCAAACTCCTTGAAATGAAGGTTGTTCCCGATGAACAGACGCCCGAGCGTGTTCTTGTGCAGCTTCTTGAAGTGATAAGTCTCGCCAAAAGTGTCGTTCGCAAGCTTCCAGTTCAAGTCGGCAGTAATCGTTTTACCGCCGGCGTATACCAACTCATCGATGCTATGCGAGTCGATCTCCGTCGCAAGATCACCTAGTAACGTGTCGACATCGAGTGTGCCGTCGGGCTGTGGATGTACCCACAGCAGACCGCCGCGTTCGATGGCTGGCAACTCGATAAGCCCGTTGCACGACTTGTCCACTTTACCAAAGTCGTCCTCGTCGGGAATGGCAATAAGGTCGCCAGTATTGGCGTAGGTCCACGCGTGGAACGGGCAAGTGAAGCGCGACTTATTGCCTCGCTCCTCCATGGCGACCTTGACCGAACGGTGTCGACACGCGTTCAGGAATGCGTGAAAGTTCCCGTGCTTGTCGCGCGTTGCCAGCACCGGCGTGCCGAAGTCATCGAGAGTGAAGAAGGAGCCAGGTACAGGTAGATCGCCTGACAGTCCGATCAGCTGTGGGTGATTCTGGAAGAAGGCTTGCCATTCCTCTGCTGCGGTTGCACGGCAAACATAAGACGTCACCGGCATACGGTACTGAACACCGGCGTCCACGTTCTTGCCACTATCAATCTGATCGATAAGCTCCTTCAGGATCTCGATTTGTAGTGCGTGTTTCATTTTTTTCGTCCTGTTCGATTCAAACCGGCCCCGACCCCTTCGCAGACCCGAGAATCCTGAATGTTACTCCGCCGTTACTCCGCAGCGTCCGCGTTTGCATAGGACAGTTCGTAGTCTTTGATGGCATCGCATATGAAAGAATCCCGCTCCTCGCCCTCATACGCGTCACCCGCGACCACAATCTCGAGCATCTTTTTGCATGCTTCACGGACGAGTTCTTCGTCGTCTCGCCCCTCCTGTACGGGAATGTCCAGAATCGTATTGTTCGTGTAGACGATGTTCTGCTTACCTGCGTTGGCGCGGGCATGCACGACTTCTTGCGCCATCGCGGGATTGTTGCCGCGCACAGCCCGCCGAAGGTTTTTCCTGTTCATGAATACCCCGGCATCCTCTTTGGTCGGGTGCTCCATGCCGTGTCGAGCAATGGTCCGCTGACTCGTGACGGCGTCCCAGTCGCCAGGCAGACGTTGCGCGATCTCTTTCGGGCGCTCTGTCTGGCCGTCAAGGAAGTCAGTTTTGTTGTAGCCGCACTTGGACTTGTCACCCGTATGGAAGGGGTCTATCGATTCGCCGAACATGCGGATGCCAAAGACGATACTGTTCTCGTTATCAACGGGTACATACCAACGGGCCATGTAGACGCGATGAAAATGACGCGTCTCTCGTCCGTCCTCATCAGGATGTGGATGAAGAGTGAGATTAGGCACAATCACGTCCTGCAGTCGTACCCAGATTCTCTCATTACCCACGCGGCGGCCCGCGCTAAAGATCATCGCTGTCTCGTCGCGGACAGTCGCGTATTCCATGACGGGGATCTGCGCAAATACCGGATTGAAGGCGGTGCTCGGATAACTGCCGTCATCATCGTTACTGATTACACGCATGCTTGGGCTGTGGAGTTGGGACGTGTGCATCTGGTCAGGGATATTGTCGAACACCTGTAACCAATTACACGGATATATGTTGGAGTACGAAGCAAACTCCAGATCATCGTAGGTGTGAAAGAACTCCCACTCCGGAAATTCAGGCATTTCGTCGTAGCTGCCCATGTAGGCAAATACCATTCCAAACCGTTCGAAAGCCGGATAAGCGCCTTGCCCCACCTTCGTCGACATGCGTTTGCCTCAGTCCGGTTCACCGGGGACATCCAGCAGCGTGCCGTCAACATTCCAATGGAATCCGTGGTAACAGCAACGGATCCCCGTCTCCTGAATGATCCCGAACTCCAGCGATGCGCCTCGATGCGCGCAATGGCGGTGCAGAACTCCGACTTGACCTGACTTATCCCGGAACGCGACGAGATCTTCGCCCAAGATGCGGATGGCTCGAGGCACTTCGGTCAATTCCTCGGACAGACAAACTGGTTGCCAGAATCGGCGAATCAGAGTACCCATCGGCGTGCCGGGATCCGTATGAGTGAGCTCAGGATCCTCTGGAAGCACGGCTGTCTGCTCGAAACCTCTGTAGGCCTGTTTACCCGTGCGTTTGAATTGAGGGTGGGTCTTGGCGTTGGTCGCAGTCATTGATGAAGCCTCTTCGTGTGCTTGCAGGCGTCGGTGCACCGGACCGGCCGGTGCGGGGCTGACGTACGGCTATTGTATGTATGCGTAACGCTATAGGACTGGGACGCTGATCGCCAGTAGCTCCCCACCGCGTCGACGAAGTAGAGGACTGGACGTGATACCCGTCTTCATGGGTGCATGCACCGGTTGAGCTTTCTACTTGAAGTGCTCGGTGGAACCCTCCCGATGCCCGACCGAACTCGCTTTCGTTTACTTGGCTGATCTGTTAATCGCAGACGAGTTTTTGACGGCGTTCGATTCTACCGGTCTGCACGATCGTATGTTGCCCTCCGACTACACCTACCAGAAGCAGGGTGCGATAGTTCGATACGAGGAGTCAGTTCGCCATGATTGCTCTTGCTCAGTATGGGTGTGTCTGGGCTGATAAGGTCATAGCGTCATGCACCGCTCGATCCATAAAGAGCGTACTCCCCATGTAGAGAGCACTCCCACCTTATCGTCCAATTCCCGTACGTTCTGATGCGCTTCTCGATAATGCCTCATTGCAGATCGTCGCTGTCCCGATAACCGCCTGGGAGCCTGTGTTCAGTAGCAAGCGCGCGGGCGAGCATGGAGGAGGAGTCTGCAATGTCTTGCTAAAGTGGGTATATGACCACGCTCGAATGACTCATGGTGGAGGATAAGAATGTCCGGCGTGCCCGGGATGTAATGTGATGAAAAAAGCTGCAGGCATACAACTGGGGGAAGTCGATCTTCATTCAATCGGGTGTTATCACGAACGTGGTTACCCGTGGGAGGAATGGGCGCTGTTGCGTGAGCACGCGCCGGTCTACTGGTACGAGCGAGATGGCATTCAGCCTTTTTGGGCCATTACGCGTTACGAGGACGTCAAGCGAATCTCGCTAGATGACAGGACTTTCATCAATGGCGGCCCGCGTCTGCGCCTTGCTGACGACAACTTTGAATCGCGTCGGCTGTACGCCCGCCAGAAACGCATCGAAGAGCGTGGATGGGACCCCGAAGAGCCTGAAGACTTTGTGTTCATGGACAACCCGGTTCATCGTGACTTCAGGCTCATTTGCGCACGACGATTTACCAGCGCCTACTGCCGCTCACTTGCCATTGATTTGCAGTCGCTGGCCGAAGATATCGTTAGCAACTTCGAGAGTGAGCTGAAACAAGGCGAGGACGTCGATCTGGTGGAAGCGCTCTCCGTCAAGCTGCCACTTGCGACCATTTGCCGCATGATGGGGTTACCAGAAGATGACTGGCAAGACATCCATCGTTGGACCGACGCTTTATTGGACCTTGATAACATGCGTTGGGCGCGTCCGGATGAGCGACGTTACGACATGCGCAAGCGGTTGCACGTAGAGTTCTACGAGTACTTGGAAGACATCATCGCCAGGAAACGTGCCAGGCCCGGTGACGACCTGTCGTCAATTCTGGTCAATGCGGAGATTGACGGCCGCCGGCTGACGCAACAACAGTTGCACGGTTATCTGCGGTTGTTGATCGCCGCCGGAAACGAGACAACCCGCAACGCCGTCACGCGGGGCGCGTTATTGCTAATGGACCATCCTGGAGAGCGTACATACCTTGAGGAAGCGCCGGCGGAACGCGTCGCGGGTCTCGTGGAGGAAGTGATTCGCTACACCTCGCCAGTCATACAGTTCGCCCGTACCGTTACACGCGACATTACGTTACACGGGCAATCGCTTAGAGCTGGCGACACGGTTGGCATATGGTATCCATCCGCGAACCGCGACCCGCGGGTGTTTGAGTCCCCCGATACTTTCAATATCCGTCGCGACCCCAACCCGCACCTCGGCTTTGGTCGTGGAGTCCATTTCTGCCTGGGCGCAAACCTGGCCCGCTTTGAGCTGAGAGCGTTGTTCCAGTCGCTTGGTGAGTGGCGTCTATTGGGCCGCATTCAACGCGCAGGAGCGATGCGGCGTTTGACGGACTTGCATGTAGGCGCCGTGGCCGAGCTGCCCGTAAGGTTGCGCTATTGAACCCACGCACCGCTTGAGAAGAAACAATCATCATGGCACTAGATCCAATCATCGCGCCCGAGCGTATTCGTCAAATGGAACTGGCCGGGCTCTGGGGCACGGAGCTCGTTGTGGATAGGTTCGATGCAATTGCGAGCTTGTCGCCTGAGCGCACGGCTGTAGTGAGTCACGCGGCGGAGTCAAACGAAGAAACCAGCGTCAGTTTTGGAGAATTGAAGAGCATGTCCGACCGCGTTGCGGTGGGTTTGTCTGGAGCCGGCGTCGGGCCAGGCGATGTAGTCGCGGTGCAGTTGCCGAGCTGGTGGCATTATCTTGTGATCTACATCGCGTGTGTGCGACTCGGCGCAGCTATCAATCCACTGATGCCTATCTTTCGTGAGCGTGAGTTGAGCTTCATGTTGAAGCACGCTCGATCGAAGGTGTTGATGATTCCGCGGACATTTCGTGGATTTGCCTATCCGGAAATGGTCGCCAGGATGCGGGGCAATCTGCCAGACCTCAAACACGTATTTACCGTGGATGGTGCCGATCCGTTAAATAGTTTTGAAGCGGTTTTGCTGCACACGCCGTTGCCTGCTGACTTTGATGCGTTGGATGTGTTTGTGGCGGAACGTCCGAGCGCTAATGCCGTAACGGAGCTCATGTATACATCTGGCACAACGGGCGAACCCAAGGGGGTTATGCATACCGCCAACACCTTGTTGTGCAAGGTCCGACTGGCGCAGGAGTTGTTCGAGCTGACGAACGAAGACATCGTGTACATGGGGTCACCCGTCGCACACCAGACCGGGTTCATGTACGCCTGCATCATGACGCTTTCGCTCGGAATCAAGTCGGTTCTTCAGGACGTATGGAACGCTGGGGTTGCAGCCCGGTTGATCGAGGAGCATGGCTGCACGGTTACAGTTGGAGCGACACCCTTCTTGAGTGACCTGGTGCACGTGCCAGCTGCTCAAGAATATGATCTGGCGAGTTTGCGACTTTTCTTGTGCGCCGGCGCCCCAATCCCGCGCGTGCTGCTACGTGACGCGGCCAAACGTTACCCGGGACTCTACGTCATGAGCGCATGGGGTATGACGGAGAACGGTATCGTGACGGCAACCTATCCTGGCGACGCAGAAGACAAGGTGTTTGAAACCGACGGCCGTGCGTTACCGCATCAGCAAGTCCGTGTGGTGGGCCCGAACGGAGAGCCGGTAACAACGGGTACAGAAGGCCGCTTGCAGGCGCGTGGCCCAACCTGTTTTGTCGGCTATCTGAATCGACCGGAGGCTTATGAGATAGACGAAGCGTTTTGGTTTGAAACGGGTGACAACGCCCGTATGGATGCAGATGGCTATATCCGCATAACCGGTCGCTCCAAGGACATCATCATCCGAGGCGGCGAAAACGTACCGGTTGTTGAGGTGGAAAACCTGCTGTACCAACACTCCGACATTATCGATGCAGCCGTCGTCGGAATCCCGGACGAGCGACTCGGCGAACGTGGGTGCGCCATCGTAACGCTACAGCCCGAGGCATCGTTGGACCTGACCGCGCTGGTTCAGTACCTGACTGATGCCGGCATGGCTAAGAACTACTTGCCGGAGAGTCTCGAGATCATCGAAGAGTTTCCACGAACACCCAGTGGAAAAATTCAGAAGTTCAAGTTACGCCAGGCAATCACAGAGGGTACGCTGCACTCACTGACGTGACTGTGAGCTCGCTCTCAATCCGACCTTATCGGGAAACGCAATTCGAGTGGGGTGTTATTGATGCGCTCACACCTAAGCAGCACCTGTTCACTCTCCGCATCCGCTTCGACGGTAAAGTTGAGAGAGACAGTGGTCGGCTCCGAGCTCTGCTGAGCCAGGCCCGCTCCTAGCAAGAGTTCGTCAATCAAGACTTCTCCAAGCCGCGTATACGCTTCTTCGTTCATGCAAGTTTCATCCTAATAAGCCATTGACAGGACATCGTGATCGTTCATAGCAGCGGTAATCCGTCTGATCATTTCCAATGAAGTACTCTCCGGTTGCATGTCTGGCAGCGTGGGTGGTGGGCAAAGCGTTGGCGTCCACATCAGCAATGCCAGTGGCGCCAGTTGTTTATACGCTGTCCATGCATCAGCCAAGGCGACAGATTGGCCGGACACTTCCGAGAACTTCGCACAGTAACGTGCGATCAGGTCGTGCTCCCATGCACGCCGATCCGCGATATCCAGAACAGTCATAAGCGCGTATGCGAGATCCCGTCCCCAGTGGCCCCTGCAAACACGGGCCCAATCGGAGAGCCCCATGACGCGATCACGCGTGATATACCAGTTGCCCAGATGCACGTCCGAATGAATGACCGTCCTTGGAGATTGTGAATGTAGCGCAAGTGATGCCTCAGCCATCCGCCAGATGTGTGCGCGCTTTGCGCTCACTCCCGGTGGGATAACGTCTCTTGCACGTTCCATCGCTGCGTCATGCATGGCTTCCAGTCCATTTCGCACTGTTGCGTGAAAAAACGATTCGTAAGTGCGGAGGAAAGATGTATCGTGGCCAGTGACGCCGTCGAGGAATGTGCCGTGAAGCGTCGCGATGGTATCGATAACTTGCTGAGCCTGCGCGAGATCGATAACGGAGTGTGCGCGGCAAAATTCCGCGCCCCGGGTCTGCGTTAAATCATGCATCAAGTGCATCGATCGCCCGCTATTCGCATCGCGTTCGCTGAAGAGGCAGCGCGGTGCTTCAATGTCCACATGTGGCCGTAGCTGCAATAAGAACTGCCCTTCAGCTGGAGCTGCCCGCCCAGCGGAAAGACGCATCGCTAATGCGGGCGTTGATTTTGTAAACAGGCGAACCGGCAGACCGGCTGCCTGACCTGCCGCGTTCCAGGCCACTTCAATGATGCGCCGTGCGCTGGAGCCATTGTCCCCGCCGATTCGTGTAACGTAAGTTGCTTTTGCCTCGGGGTATTTTGTGGCAAACACTGCCGTCAACCAGTCTGCGGTGACGCCATCGCCGTGCCACGGCACTTCCCCTGGAAGTGCCTCGGGTTGGACCAGGTTGTCCCAGATCGAGGAAACGGCTGAGCGAGAGCGTGATGAAAGCCCCGCGACCTGTATTTCTATAGTCTCGGTCATTCCTTTTGTCCTTTCATGAGTGCATCTGCAGGGGTACGCGCAATCAGAGTATCGCCATCGCGTTGGCCGGAGAGCCTATTGCACCCGGAACATGGAGCGGCGCCGCAGTGAACATGAAGCGCCAACTCCCTCGCGTGCGTAGCTTTTCTCGCAGTACCGAAAAATCAAACATCTCACCAAACGCCATTCCGAGTAGCGGGATCATGCGTCGGTGCAGAGAACCGATTGCCGGATCGCCAGGCACTACTTCTACGGCCGTGTTGTCGCAAAGCACCGCGGCTACGTGCCAATCCCATAATCGTTTGGTCATAGCAGCTGAGCCCTCAAGGCCTGCGTGAGAAACGTTGGTCACATAGCTCGCGCGTTGTTCTGCACTGAGCGAGCGATAGGCGTCAATCCAACCAAAATGAATACAGAGGAGGTCGCCAGGTTCGACCGATACGCCTTGATACTCGGCCGCCGCTTCGAGGTCATCTGCCATGATCGTAGTGGTTTTCAGAGGCTCATAGATGCGGTCGCTTGCCGCGAAATAGGCGGCCACGTCCAGTAGTACACCGCACCCGGCAATACCATGCTCGACCCAATGTTCGATGCCTAGTCGACCCCGTCCCGGGTGGAAATCCTCAGTAATGCCCGTGAAGTATCCAAACTCCCGCGCGCGGATGTGTCGCAGCCCGTCCCATTGACTTGATGCTTGCATGTATAGTGAGTCGACACGGTCGTCCAAGGTATTGCGGTCAAGTGAGAACACGTCGTGCGTGTAAGCTTCGCGACCGAATAGCGGTGGTGCCGGCTCATCAAACGGGAGTGAGAGGTTCACCATGTCTCCGGATTGGACCAGCGATGCCGCTGACTTCACCCGGGATGGCGTCAGAAGGTTAATCGAGCCAAGGTTATCTTCCCGGCCAAAAAAATCCCAAGCATGCGGCATGTTCAATCCGTCGAGCACAGGTAGATCGTCGTATGCGGGAAGAGCCTGATCGAAACGCGTCA
>JACLAC010021603.1_pt1 | contig 16782 bp, 15 predicted proteins | sample 8027881 | NCBI WGS metagenome assembly JACLAC01 (sample SAMN15725517, study PRJNA655200) | protist metagenome | isolation source: fluorescence activated cell sorting (FACS) single amplified genomes of... | place: Spain: Blaines Bay Microbial Observatory, Mediterranean Sea | collected 2016-01-19
ATCCAGTTGCGGGGGTCATCCTTGTCGGGATAGCGGAGTTCTTCCGCTGCGCGCAGCATGGCGTTGCAGCCGAGTTTGATCATCGCGCCTCATTTCTTGGTATTTGACTAAATAATACGCAGGAGGATCCAATGGTTCAAACGCGTCTCACTCAGGAGCAGCTCAATTTCTTCAACACCTTCGGTTTTTTGCATTTTCCCGGCTTGTTGGACGATTGTATCGAGCGGATCATCGAGGAATTCGAGCGGATATGGCACGAGCACGGTGGCGGCCATAATGGCCAGCTTCACGACGAGCAAGCCCGTTCGTGCATCGTGCCCTTTCCCGATCAGAGCGAGTACTTGAGTTCGCTGCTCGACGATCCGCGGATCCACGATATCGCCGCCAGTATTCTCGGCGAGGATTTCAATTATACCAGCGGCGATGGCAATCTATATGTTGGCGATACCCGCTGGCACTCCGATGGCTACAATGGTGCAAGGATTCCCAGTATCAAGATCGCCTTCTATCTCGATCCACTGACGCGTGAAGAGGGTGCGGTGCGGATTATCCCCGGCAGTCACCGCTGTGGTGAGGAATATGCCGATGGTCTGGAGGCGGCGGTTCGCGACAGTGCCGGACAATGGGGAATCGCACCCGAGGAAGTACCCTGCGTGGTGGTCGAGAGCCAGCCTGGGGATATTGTGGTCTTCTGGCACAATACCAAACACGCCGCGTTTGGTGGATCGGTGCGGCGGCGGATGTATACGATGAACTTCTACGAGCACGTGCCCGATGATCGGCTGGAGGACTTCCAGAATGACCTAGCCAACGAAGGCAGGTTCTGGATCGATCGGATTCACGGCGAGGCGATGCTGCAGACCGCCGGTCCGCAGCGGATGATTCACCTGCAGCAGGTGATCGATAACGATTTCAAAGTCAAAGAGGTCCACGCCCGGCTCAAGAAGAAACGCGACGAGCCCTCGCGCGGCTGAGGGAGGATCCGACGTGCTATCGCTTGCGATTCAGCTATTTCCGAGTTCGACGAAGGCGCTTCAAATACGCCGATGCATCCAGAGCCATTCTTTCGTGCAGACTAAAGGTCGTTGGTTATCACGGATCCGAGCGAAGCGAGCAGCGAGAGCAAATAATCGTTGGCGGTCGGTTTTTGAGCGGTCAGTCGCAGACAATCTGACATGTCATCGCGCCAGCGTGCGGCGCTGCCTCCTTTTTCAAGGCTGGACTGCAAATGCAGCCTTGGAGGTCCCTGTGAAGCGCACGAGAAAGAAATTGGCGGCGCTGGGATAGGTCTCAAGCCAGGACAGCTCGTTTAGCCCATGATAGAGTGCCTCGCAATCGCTCCTGATCTGGGTGACGATCTGCTCTAAATAGGCCTGGTCCGCCAGTGCCGCCCGCGCCGCTATCAAACCCATGGAATTGACTGCCCATGGGATCTGCAAATTCGCGAGGGCCGCTATGACCCTGGGCGCTCCCACCGCATAGCCTATGCGCAAACCGGCGAGGCCATAGGCCTTCGAGGATGTCCTGAGGACCACGAGGTTTTCTCTATCGCGCACCCACGGCACAAAACTTTGCCCGGTATAATCGGCATAGGCTTCGTCGATGACGTACAGGCACTCGGGAAGTTGATCGAGGAGATAGGCGAGCGACTGCTCGTCGATCAGCGCATTGCCCGTAGGATTATTCGGATTGCTCAGTAGCAAAATCCGTGCTCCCGAGCGCCGGCCCGCTTCGACAAAGCGCTCCGGTGCGAGCGAGAAATCTTCCTCCAAGGGCACTTCCACGACTTCGATCGAGCAGCGCTTTCCCGCCTCGACAAAGCGCTCATATGACGGGGGAGGGCACGATCAATTTGCTGCGTTCCAGCAACAGCTTCGACAGAAATAGCCATAGCAACGCTTCGCCAGCGCCATTGTAGGCGATGAAGTATTCGGGCGATAAACCCCAGTGCGAGGCCAGATCCGCGCGCAGTGATTCGGTTCTGGCCTCACCATAGTGGTAATAATCTCCCTCCAGAGCGTAGGCGGCTATCTGCTCGCGCACCCTGGGTGATGGCCCATAGGGGTTGGTTGCGGCATCGAAGCGATGGAGTTCTGTTGGCAATGATCTCACCTTTCGCTATGGACTCGAAATTCGTATCCAAAATTATGGGGCAGCGGCGTGAACATCGGATCTATTCGGCGGGTCCGTTGCGCTGCGTCAGCTCCAGTGTGTAAATCCGTCCGTCCTCGAAGCGGATCTGTGTCCGAACTTGCGCCCGGTCGTAGTCCTCCGGGAGTTCGTAGAAATGGGGGCTCAGGCTGAGTGATGATTCGGCCAGCGGGTCGATGGGGTTCAGTGGGCCTAGATCGTCGACCTCGACTTGTGTTTTAGTTGAGCCGTCGTAGACGTTGATGAAGCGCCTGCCCGAGGGAGTGTGAGCGAAGTATTCGGCCGGTTCCTCTTCTGGTGAGAGATAGGGGATATAGCGGTTGGTGATCCGGCCGATGTCATCGACTTCGATAAGGCGGTAGCCCGGTGGTTCGCGTCCGGGGGTGCAGCGGCTGTCGAGCCCGTTTTTCCACCACGCACCGGCGACGGCGGCGGTGGTCATGATTTCGATCTGATCGACGAAGTGGCGGCAGTTTTCGTGGTCGTGGCCGTGCAGGGTCACTATCGAGGTAAAGGGTTGCAATAACTCGAGGACTCGGTCGGCATTGGCTACTTCGTTGGTTGGGAACTCCATTCCCGGTTGGAGCCCGTTGCGGATGGGAAAGCTGGTCGATAGAGAGACGTGGCTGGCGATGAAGAGAGGGGTCTGGGGATCGAGACTGGAGAGATCTGCTTCGAGCCAGGCGAGCTAAGGCTTCGTCGGCGAGCACGTTGCCAGTTGGCGGGGTGAGCCTCGGAGGGTTTGAAATAGCGCACCGGATCGAGGATTGCGAAGTGGACGCCGGCGTTGTCGGTACTGTAGTGGGCAGTGCCGGCGCTTTGCCGGGAGATATAGCCGCTGCAGATTTCGTGGTTGCCGTTGCTGTGGAGGATGGGCACCGGGACCTCGCGGGTCAATTTGTCGTACAGAGCCAGCGCTGAAGGGGCGATGCCCAGATCGCCGCCGTTGATCAGCAACTGGGGTTGGTGGCTGAACATGGATTCAAGACAGCGCTCGAATCCACGCCGAAAGTCGTGGCCTTCACAGAGGTGAATATCGGTGAAGTAGGCGAGTTTCATATTCGGCCTTTCTGGTCCTGAGATTGGATCGACCCGCAAAGGCGGATCAGATCTCTTTTGTTCCGCGTGCTCACTTAGCACTTAGCTGGTTGAGCACGCGGAATATGTAATCGTGATCGTTAGTGCACTGTGGTGGGTGCTTTGCTCAGCGTTTTTGCGGGTGCAGACATGGACTTAGTCCTGAACAGGAGGGCGCAATCCGGCCACTATTCCTTCGCCCAGACCAAAGGCGTCTGATCTTCGTCGTCGAGCAGGTCGCCGATTTCTAGGCTTTCGAAACGCTCTTGCGAGAGGATGTTCTGGATGCCGTTGAAGGTCGCGCCGTCGGGCATATAGGCGCAGGTCATCGCCCGGCGCGAAAAGGGCGTCATATTGGGGCCGGCGGCATGGGCCATCAGTCCGTTGTGAAAACCCACTGTACCGGCTTTCATCTCGGCGGGGACCGGTTCGGTAGTTTGAAATTCCGGATACTGGCCGAAGAGCGCACCGACGTCGGGTCCGAAGCCGCCTTTGCGCTGGTAGTCGGCTTTGCGATGTGAACCGGGCAGGTAGTACATACAGCCGTTCTGGATCGTAGCGTCGTTGAGCGCGATCCAGATTGAGATTGCATCGGGGGAATGGAAGGACCAGTTGGGCACGTCCATATGCCATGATGAGGGATTGCCCCAGGCGGGTTTTTGCAAGGTCTGATCGTGCCAGATGCGGATCCCATCGATGCCGGCGAGTTTGCAGAGCATTTCGCCCAACACGGGGTTCAGGAAGAATTTTTTGATGCTCTCGTTGACTCGCCAGAGATTGACCCGTTGCAGGAAAACTTTGTCGTAGTAGTTGCCCTTGCCGTCTTTGATCTCCTCGTTGTGCTCGCCGGAGACTTTGGTGCCGCCCATCGCGTCAACGCCCGCGTCGACGGCCTCGTTGAGACCGGCTAATTCGTCGGAGGTCAGAAAATCTTCGACGATGAGCCAGCCCTCGTGCTGATAGTGTTCGATTTGCGCCGGGGCGAGTGCGGTTTTCATCAGGCGTCCTTTAGCTGTTTGAGCATCCAGGGGATGCTGCGTGTGCCGGAGATTTGGTGTGCGCCGTTGTGGACCTCAATGCCGAGGTTGGCGCGCGGTTTTTCGTAGAGTTCGTATACTGGGCGCAATTGGCGAACAGCTGCGCGTGCGTCTTTGCTGGGAAATTGCGGGTCCTGGCGTCCGGAGTCGACGAAGAGCGGTCGGGGGGCGATCAGAGCGGCGAGGTCGACGTGTTCGAAGTGCTTGGCCAGATCGCGGAGATGCCCGCAGGTGCAATGGGGCTGGTCGAGAAAAGTATTCAGGTGCGAGCTGAGATAGCCGCAGATAGAGGCGGCGCGGACCCGGGTTTGCAGGGCTGCAAGGAAAAGCGTCATTTCCCCTCCTAGCGAAAGGCCCATTACCCCGATCCGTTTCGGATCGACTCGTTCGATGGTTTCTAAGAGGTCCAGAGCGCGAACCAGATCCCAGTAACGCAGGCCGATCAGCGTATGACCGAGCATGTTGAGACCGTGGATCAGGACCTGGTAGGTCACCTTGTCTTCGGGCAGGGTGCGTCCGCCCAGGCCGATCTGTTCGGGACAGAGAACAATGCAGCCTTTGGCGGCAAAGCGGCGGGCGAAGTTGCCGTAGGCTGAATCGGGGTCGATGGCATCGTCTTTGCCCGGACGGCTATGGCCGTGCAGGCAGAGTACGGCGGGGGCTGACAGCTCGATTTTGTGCGGCGTCAGTAGATAGGCGCTGGTCTGTAGGCCGGGACGGGTCCAGTAGACGAGCTCTTCGACCAGGTACTGCGGGTGTTCCTCGACCACCCGGTGCTTGAGCTCGAAGTCTATTTTTTCGCTGGGGAGTTCGCCGATGATCCGCCGCAAAATCCGCCGCGCTTTGCGTTGCCAGGCCTGAAATGCCGGCCGTGACGAGGCGTCGAATGGCGTTTGACGCAGGTGGCTGTCGACGAGCTGGTGATAGAGGTCGATGACCTGTCTGCCGTGGTCGCTCATTGCCATACCTCCGAGAAAATCCGCAGCCAATTGCCGCCGAGTATTTTGAGCATATCTCGTTCTCCGTAGCCGCGGTCGGCGAGTGCTTCCGCGAGTTTGGGAAATTGGACTGGGCTCTCCAGTTCTTTGGGTTGGAAGCAGTGTGCTTCGTAATCGAGCGCGGTATTGGCGAAGGTCGAGGGGTACTTGGTACCCTGCTGGGCACCGATATAGTGCCAGAAGGAGAGCGGCTGATCCTGTGTGTTGTCGGTGCCGAAGGCCACATGGTCGATGCCGACGAGCTGCACCATATAGTCGAGAGCGTCGACGAAATCGGCTAGCGTGGCGTCGAAGCCATGGGGCAGAAAGGGGGCAAAGGAAGTGGCGCCGATGATTCCGCCTCGGGCGGCCAGTCGCTTGAGCGTTTCGTCCTCTTTGTTGCGCGGGTGATCGCAGAACGCATTGGAATTGGCGTGGGTAACGGCCACGGGGAGGCCCGATTCGTCGATGGTTTCGAGGGTGGTACGGTCGCCGACGTGCGAAAGGTCGATGAGGATGCCCAGTTCGTTCATCAGCCGGATCGCATCGACGCCAAAATTGCTCAGTCCATCGTCGCGGCGTTCGTAGGAGCCGTTGCCCAAGAGATTGCGTTCGTGATAGGTGAGCTGGATGATCCGCACCCCGAGTGCGCGGAAGAGGCGGAGGCGTTCGAGGTGATTTTCGATGGGCGAGGCGTTCTGAAAGCCGAGGATGATGCCTGTTTTGCCCTCGGCTTTGGCGGCGTGGATATCCGCGACCTCGTTGATCTGGAGAATATCATCTCGTTCGCCGAAGCGACGCAGCCAGACGGCGATGTGGTCCATGGTCTGCTGGAAATTTTCCCAGGTGGACACGGTGGCATTGATAGCGGTGAAACCGCCCTGGCGCAGGCTGGAATAGACCGTAGGGCTTTCCCAGTTGCTGACATTTAGACCGTCGATGACGACGGCTTGGGTATAGAGCTCGCTGGCATTCATGAACTTCTCCGGGTCTATGTGCTGATTGCTCCTTGAGCCATCCGATTGATGGGAAAATTGCAGAGCGGCGGGCAAGGGTTAGCGTTATTCATGATCGAGTGTGGAGTTGGTTGAAGCGCTGTCCGATTCGCAATGCGTCCCCGAGAGGATTGTCTTTGTCTTCGAGCATATCGGCGACCAGCGGACCTATAGAGCCGCCGAATTTGAACCCGTGGCCGCTGCCGCACCCGGCGACGAGAATCCGCGGCGAGATTCGGTCGACGACAAAATCGTTGTCGGGAGTGTTGGTGTAGAGACAGGAGCGACCGCCGACGAGTTCGGCTTCGGCCAAAGAGGGGATGCGCTCCTCGGCAAAGCTCCGGGCGGCGGAGAGGAAGTCGGGGATCGGGTCGCGGTCGGTATCCGGGTCGACTGTGGGACCTTTGCGGTCGCCGGCGATTTTGACCAGACCTTCGCGCAGATAGGGGAAGCCATACCAGTGTTCTTCGGCGGTGGGAAGGGTCCAGACCGGAAAGGTCGCGGCGGCGTAGGGAGTTGGATCGGCGGGTTTGAATAAGGCCATTTGCTGGCGGGATATGCGCAGGTTCTGGCCGAGGTTGGGAAAAAGCCGGGTGACCCAGGGGCCAGCGGCGACGACGGCGAAATCGGTATATTCGGTGGTTTCGCCGCAGCTAACCGCGACTCCGGATCCGTGCTCGGTTAGGTCGAGCACTGGCGTTTGTTCGCGGATCTGCACACCGATCGATCTCGCGAGAGCGGCCAGGTCTTCCAGCGCTTGGCTGCTGCGCAGGTAGCCGGCCCACGGGTCGAAGATCAAGGTGTCGCTGGGCCGAATGACAAAGGCGGGGTAACGGCGGCGAGCATCGGCCAGGGAAAGGATTTGCAGGCCGCCCGCACCTTCGCCGAGTACTTCCCAACTTTTGTACAGCGGGCTCTTTTTGCCGAAGTCGCGTGTGATTGTGAGCTTACCGGTCCGGTAGTAGATCGCGCCACTGAGCTGCTGGTGCCAGGTCTGCCATTGGTGGGCTGCTTGTTCGACGAGTTCGAGGTAGGGGCTTTGATAATTGGTGCGGCGGATCACTTTGCATAGATCGGTGGACGAAGCTCGTTGATGTCCGACGGTGTCCTGTTCGAACACACAGACCGTATGACCGCGACTGCGCAGCTCTAAGGCGGTGGCCAGACCGAAGATTCCGGCGCCGATTATATGGATGCGCATGGCGTATAGTGCAGGAATGACATGGGCGACAGCATTTGCTTTGGAGCTAGGATGGAATCCGTCGCATGGACTTCAAATGGAGACCGAGAAGAGTTTGGCCTTGTAAAGATGGAAGCGGAGGCCGACGTTTTCACCTTTTAGCGGCGAGAGATCGCTCGTGCCCCGCCAGCGTACCACTCTGGAGATTTCGTCTCCATTGAGGGTTTCGACTTCGTCGAGCGAAAAACCGGGATGGGCCTCTACGGGCTGTGGCGGTGTGTGGATGGTCTGTACGATTTCGGCTTTGATCCAGCCATCGGGGGCCGTGCGGAAATTAAGACGTAACTCGCCGCCGTGACAGGGACGCTCAATCAGGGTTATCCGACCTTCGTCACGAGCTTCGAGGCCCACGAGTCGATCCGGTTTCCAGGTGGCCCAGCGGAATTCGCCGTCCTCGGGATAGGTGTCGCCGCGGCGGCGGAAATCGTGGGGGTAGTGGTCCCCTTTGAACGGCAGACGCCACTCGTCATGAGCGGAGATAAGGTTGGGGCTGGCGTAGATCTGGCTGTATTCGCCGCCTTCATAGCTGAGGTCGATAATGGGACGGCGGAAGGGACGAGTCCAGAGGTGCCCGTCGCGGCTGAAGGCCAGCTGGACATCGACGGTGGAGGCGATGCGGTGGTAGATCGAAGGGAACATCAGGTAGCGCTGTTCGCTGCCGGGATAGGGGGTATAACAGGGATTGTAAATGTCGTCGTCGAGCGGGTCCAAAGGATCGGGCATCAGACAGCGGCGGGGTTGGTCGAGGGCGGTAAATTCGGGACCTTGGACGCGTCGAACCAGACGGCGGCGATCGAGATGGCCTCGCAGATAGGCGACGTATTGCTCTTCGTGGGGATCGTAGGCACAGAGATTATGGGTATCGAGCTGGGTCGCCCCTGCGTCGAAGACCGGTTCGTCGAGGTTGGTCCAGTGGATGCCATCGGCGGAAATAGCCCCCTGGAGTTGCTGGCGGATCTCGATGCCTTTGGCTTTTTCGCCAGCCGATACATTGCCCAGATCGCGGGCGATGATAAGTTCTTTGAAGCGTCTGGAGTCCATCTCGGGATCGGGCTGCCCGTCGCGGAAGTAGCGCGAGTTAGGTCCGACGGCCTTATAGCGTTCGGTAGGCAGGGCGTTGCGATCCATAAAAACAGATCCGAGCGGATGATTTCGGTCCTCGCTGATGATATTGTTGCGCGTTGAACCTTCGTAATCGCAGAGACCGAGCTCGGGTCGGTCCCAGGTAAAGCCGTCCGTGCTCTCGGCATAGCAGACGTAGGAGCGGGATATATCGTCCAGACGCTGGAGTCCGTACCAGAGACGGTAGCGCCCTTCGGTATAGAGCATGCTATTGATGTTTAGGTTGGCCCCTTTTTCCCAGGGTTGTTCCTTGTCAAAGAAGACGGCGGATTTTTTTGCTGCTTCCGGGGTGAGTTCGATGCCTTGGGGCGGATCTTGAGACCAGACCTGTCCATCGCTCTCGCGTTTGCGATGCGAAGGCCAGATGCCGTACCAATCGAGGAAGGGGGTTGGCTCTGGTGTTGCAAGCGAGCCTCGATCTTGACTGTGTCCTATCGATTTGTGTCCTGTGGCTTGGTTTTTACTCATGGGTAGCACTCCATCGATGATGCTTGTGATCTTATGGCAGTTGATATTGAGGTTGGATGGGCTGGTTTCGATCGGATACCGGGATGCTCTAGTGGCCTGGCGGTTTTTGCAATAATGAAACGGAGAGGAACATACCCAAGAACCGGTGGGGATGGCAAGAGAAATCCAATGAGTCGTACCGCGGCGATCCCGGCTTTAAGGCTTCAGCAGTGTGCTCGTCTAAAAGCCCTGGGGTCGGCTCGATATTGGGCAGGACCTAGATTGCGGTAGAAAAAATCTTGGCCCGGGACAGATGCAGGCGAATGGCCACTTTTCTGCCCTTCAACGAGGACAGATCGCTCTTGCCTTTCCAACTGACCACGCGAGACAATTCATCGCCGACTAGCGGATCGGCTTCCTCCAGCCCGAAGCCCGGAAAGGCTTGTACTGGGGTCGCCGGGGAATTGGGGGGTTCAACCAGTTCGACCTTGATCCAGCCACCTTCGCGCTGGGTCTGGAAATTGAGTGTCAATTCGCAGCCTTGGCACTCGGATTCGACCAGCGTTACCCGTCCCTCGACAGGGGCTTCGAGGGCTACGAGCCGATCTGGTTTCCAGGTGGCCCATCGCCAATCGGGTTTTTTGTTCGGATCGTAGCGGTCTCCCCAGTCGTGCAGGTCGAACTGGCCGGTAAAGATAATTCCCCAGGTTTCGTTGTTAAGCGGGACCAGATTGGGGAAGGCAAAGATCATCCCGTAGCCTTCGGGTTGCCGGGTAATGATGGGTTTGCGCTCGGGGCGATTCCAAATCTGACCGTCGCGGCTGGTCGCGAGTTGTACATCGATCTCACCTGTTGCGCGGTGGTAGATGGCGGGGAACATCAGATGGCGCATGCTGCTCGGAGAACGGCAGTAGCCGGAGGCGTAGATATCGTCGCTTATCGGATCTTGGGGATCAAGACCGAAAATCGGACGGAGCATGGACCAATTTTCGAATTGTTCTCCCGCGCTGCGGCGCACGATCCGTCGGCGTTCCTGGTGGCCACGCAAATAGGCAACGTATTCCTTTGTATCCTGGTTATAGGCCGCGATATTCTGACTATCCAGTCCGGTGCGCCCGACATTCAATAGCGGCTCCTCGAGGAAGGTCCATCGTTTGCCGTCGGGCGAGATAGCGCCCTTGATCAAGCCGACGAAGTGCAGCTCTTCGGCCCGTTGTTCCGGGGTTAGGCCGGCGGCCTCCATTTCGCGCCGGATTTCCCACTTGCGCTCCCGGCTCATCTCGGGTACGACGGTGCCCCGATGGTAGATGATCGCGTCGCGGCCGATAGCTTTGTAGCGCGCTTCGGGCGGGGCATCAGGATCGATGAAGAGGGATTGCAGCTGGAATTCGCCGAAGTTGAAGAGCAGGTTGTTGGCACTGGAGCCGTCGTACTCTTGCAGGTGGAGTTCAGGGCGGCGCCAGGTGAAACCCTCATCGCTCTCCGCGTAGGCGATGAAGGTGGATTGACCTTCGTCGGCGCCGCGCGAGAGGTACCACATTTTCACAATGCCTTCGTCACAGAGGATGATCTGGGGCGTTAGGCCACCCTCTTCCCAGGGATGCTCCGGGGCGATGAAGACCTCCGATTTCTGCGCCGTTTGTACGACCAGGTGTACGCCGACGGGTAGGTCCTGAGTCCAGAAACGGTTGTTTTCGATACTCGTTGACCCGGCAAAGATTCCATACCAGTCGTAGAAGGGTTGAGGCGTGGTCATGATTTCACCTTTCGGCTAGGTGGTCGGCCAGGCCTGGTGTACGAGAACTCGCAGCCGATCGGCCCGGCTCAGATGCTTTTTGATCTGCGCGGCGAATTCGGCCAGCGTTTGCTCGATCGTGGCGTCGGAGGTGTCGAGGGTGAATTTCTTGCGAATCAGCGAGTTGCGGTATTCTTCCTCGAATCGTGCCAGGACATGGTCGATATCTGCTTTTTTCACCACTGGTCGGGCATGCGGCGCGGTGCGCATGCGCTGTGTTATGACTTCGCGTCCCGCTCTGAGCAGGATGAGTACGGTATCGGGTGCGTGTTGCACAATTTCCGCGTCCATTGCCCGGGCAAGGGCCACGCGGTCGCCGTACTCGCTCGGAGCTCCATAGCCGTAGTAGAGCGGGGCGTAGACTGCTTCTTCGATATGGAAGCCGACCAGGTTGTGATCGGGGTCGCTGTAGAAAGCATTGTGGAAGTGATAGTTCATCATGTAGCGCTGAAAGAGTTCTTTCAATTGAGGGCTCAAAGCCAGTAGTTGCTCCTGGTCGGCTGCGGGAACTTCGTTGCAGGGTAGACTGAAATGATCGTGAAAGGTGCGCGAACTACCCATGGTGCGCTCGATCCAGGCGACGATTTCATTGGCCAGAGTCGTTTTGCCGGCGTATTCGCAACCGATGAGAATTAATCTCATGGTCCGCTCTCTTCTTCCCCTTCGGCGACAAAATCTTCGGCGCTGTCCTGGGGCTCATAGCCGACCTGCTCTCGGGCTGCTTCGAGATCGACCCAATTCCAACGGTTCTTCGACATACCATAGTAGGTGCCAAAGCGCAGATCTTCCGGTGCGGCGATGCAACGCTCGACGAGTTGGGCAATATCGCGCTGGCTGCACCATATATCGACGGCGTTGGGGTTGGGTGGTCGATCTTCGGCGACCACCCAGCCAATGCGGATGCAGAGGCAGGACAGGTCACTGGTATGAGCATAAACGCGCGCCAGGCTCTCGGCCCATATTTTGCTGGCGGCGTACAGATTGCGTGGTTCGGCCGGTTCGGCGGCGGTGACCCGTGCAAAATCATCGGGGACGTTCTCGTATTCGCGGGCGGCGATTGAGCGGTAGGGCTCGGCTCGGCGCTGGCCTTCGGAAACCTGGATAGTGCTGGCGGTGACCAGGCGTTTTACACCGGCTTCCTGGCAGGCCTGGTAGAGGTTATAAGCTCCGACCAGATTGTGAGGTAGGATATCTTCCCAATGGTCCCAGGTCGCGGCCATATGGACTACGGCATCCATGCCGGCGACGGCCTTTTTGATTGCTGCCATATCTTGGACGGTGCCCGAGTGGAAATTCTCGTCTGGAATCTGCAGGTCGCGACCTTCCGGTACGCGCACCGATGGCATGCGCCGCCGGCTGAAGCCATATACATCGTAGCGTTCGGGTTCCTGGATCAGACGCTGGTAGACGGTGCTGCCGATCAGGCCACTGACACCGGTGATCAGTATTTTTTTCGCCGTCATGGATTCTCGCTTTGAAATTGACGTAGAATATAGCGATTGATAAAATTGGGGATGATATTAGTTCGTGGAGTCTGATCCGTCAACGATGTGCTCAGGATGAAATATTTGCGCGAGTTGAATACGATCCGATTTTTGGCGATGCTGCTGGTCTTTGGAACCAAAGCGTTTCCCACTGAGAGAGGATACGTCGATGTGGCTGCCGATGCCGGTATAGAATTCGTACACAGCAACGGTGCTATGGGCCAGAAATCCCTGCCGGAAACCATGGGTTCGGGCATTGCCTTTATCGATTACAATGCCGATGGTCGGCTCGATCTATACTTTGTGAATGCGGCGGCACCAGCGGCGCTTTATCGCAACGAGGGGAATGGCCATTTTGCGGATCGAACCGCGACAGCAGGGGTTGGGGATTCGGGGTATGGTATGGGTGCGGTGGCCGCCGATTTCGACGGTGACGGCGACCAGGATCTCTACATAACGTCTTATGGTCCCAATCTGTTCTATCGCAATGAAGGTGCTGGCCGCTTCGCCGATCTGACCCACTTCTACGGTGCGGGCGATGAGGGTTTCGGCACCGGGGCGGCGGTTGGAGACTGGGATCTCGATGGGGACCTGGATCTCTATGTCGCCAATTATCTGGATTGCCGCGCTGATGCGGACCGAGCTTGTTTTCGCCAGGATTCGGTCAGGGTCTACTGTGCGCCGTGGACCTATGCACCCGAACCTGACGTTTTCTACCGCAACGACGGGGAGCACTTTGCCGAGATCGGTGCCGAGATCGGGCTGGTGCCGGATGCGGCCAGAGAATTGGGCGCGGTATTCACCGATTACGATGACGATGGGGATCCGGATCTGTATGTCGCTGGCGATGGCACGCCCAACTTGCTCTATCGGAACCAGGATGGTCGTTTCACCGAGTTGGGGCTGTTTGCCGGGGTGGCATACAATAAAGGGGGCCGCTCGGAGGCGGGGATGGGTGTGGCGGTCGGTGATTACGACCAGAGCGGCACCTTGGATTTCTTCGTCACCAATTTTTATCTGGAGACCAATACACTGTATCACAATGAAGGAGACGGTTTCTTCTTAGATCGGACGACAGCGTTGAAATTGGGCAAGCCTTCACTGGACCAACTGGCCTGGGGGGCGGCCTTCTTCGATTGGGATCTGGATGGCGACGAGGATCTCTTTGTCGCCAATGGCCATATGGACGACAATGTCGAACTCTTTGAGCAGACGACCTACGCACAGCAGAACCAGTTGTTTCGCAATGACGGAGAGCAATTCGCTGATATTAGCGCTGCAGCTGGGCATGCGATGCGGAAACTAGAGTCGAGTCGAGGAGTGGCGGTAGGAGATTGGGACAACGACGGGGATCTGGATATCGCCGTAGCTCATATCAACGCGCGCGCCGCGGTCCTGCGCAACGATGGGAATGATGGGCGCAACTGGCTGGCAATTCGCACCGTGGGCAGGTCGAGAAACCGCGATGGCATCGGTGCCCGAGTCAGCGTGCGCGTTGGTACATCGACCCAGGTTAGGGAGGTGCGTCGCGGCGGCAGTTATCTGTCGAGCCACGACCCGCGGGTCCACTTCGGACTGGGTGCGAGTCCGCGGGCGGATGCAGTGGAGATACGCTGGCCCAGCGGTGTGCTACAGCAATTCGAAGCCGTCGAGGCCGGTCAAATTCTGACGGTTGAGGAGATCCCATGATTCCGTGCTTGTATCTGGTGCTCTTAATAATCGGGTGCGGCGAAAAAGCACCACCCTCGCCCGACCCGATTGCCGAGGGCCACACCTATTTCAACCTGGGTCTCAATCACGCTCAGTTTCGCCGTTTTCCCGAGGCGATTACTGCATATAAACAGGCGGCGAAATTGTTGCCGGACCTTGCCCAAATTCACTATAATTTAGCTAATGCGTACTTTTCGCTCGATGCACTGGACCAAGCCGAGGCCGAATACCGGAAGGCGATCGAACTCAAGCCGGACTATATCGAGGCCTACTACCAGCTCGGCGGCATCTATATCCGCGAGAAGAAATACGAGCAGGCATATGTCCCGCTTGGCAGAGCGGTGGAGATCCATCCCGGTCACGTACCCTCGTACAATGCGCTGGGTTTGTTATACACCCGGCAGGGCGATTACGAAAAAGCAGCGGTGATGTACGAGCAGGCTCTGCAGGCCGATTCGACGCGCACCGAATTATGGTATAATCTCGGCAATGTACAGGTTAAGCGCGGTGAGCGAGATGCGGCAGAGTCGGCTTTTGTCAAAGCGATCAACGCGGATTCGACCAGAGCAGGTGCTTATGGGGGGTTGGGGTCGCTCTATTTTGAGCAACAGCGTTACGACGAGGCTCGAGTGGTTTTGCAACGGGCTATCGAGCTGAGTCCATTCTGGGCCAAACCGCATTACGATCTGGGTCAAGTATATATGCGATTGGGCGAACGGGACGAGGGTAAGGTTGAACTGGAGACATTCGCGCGGTTGGAAGAAGAGGAGAAGATGATCAAGAGTTTGGAATTCACGTTGCTCAGCGAAAAACAGAATCCCCGCCGTCATTACGATTTAGGGGTGCTCTATGGTCAGCGTCACCAATTCGACAAGGCTGCCGAGCGCTATCTCAGGTCGATCGCGCTCGATTCGTCTTTTGCACTGGCCTATGTAAATTTGGGCAATATCCGCTTCCGTCAGCATCGCCTCGACGAGGCCCGGGACCTTTTCGTCAGGGCGTTGGCGGTTGACTCGACCCATGCCAATGCCCACAATAGCTTGGGTAACCTCTACATAGTACGCCAGGATTTTCCGACTGCTGTCGAAGCGTTCGCGAACGCCTCGAATTTGGAACCCGATAACGGGGAATTCCGCCGCAATTTGGAGATTGCGCAGAGATTTGCAGCGCAGGGAAGTCCCTGACGGTATCTGGGGCCAGAGTGCGGGCGGCTGTGCATAGGTGTTATAGGCGTCTCCAGTGGCCCACGAGAGTTTCGGGAAAGTGGCTATTTTTGCTCTTTTTCCATAGTACAGAGCTTGTAATTTTACGCATTGGACTCACTGCCGGCGCAGGGTAAGTTCGGGTTGTATCTGGCGGGCATCCGATCCAGGGGTACTGTGCGGATCTGTCGACTTTGATGGTCTATATTCACTGGCTCTAAATCGCTGATGCGGTATAGCTGGTGATAGTGGGCTTGACCTTGGTTTCGCCGCCAATTTCTTTCTCGTGCGCTTCACAGGGACCTCCAAGGCTGCATTTGCAGTCCAGCCTTGAAAAAGGAGGCAGCGCCGCACGCTGGCGCGATGACATGTCAGATTGTCTGCGACTGACCGCTCAAAAACCGACCGCCAACGATTATTTGCTCTCGCTGCTCGCTTCGCTCGGATCCGTGATAACCAACGACCTTTAGTCTGCACGAAAGAATGGCTCTGGATGCATCGGCGTATTTGAAGCGCCTTCGTCGAACTCGGAAATAGCTGAATCGCAAGCGATAGCACGTCGGATCCTCCCTCAGCCGCGCGAGGGCTCGTCGCGTTTCTTCTTGAGCCGGGCGTGGACCTCTTTGACTTTGAAATCGTTATCGATCACCTGCTGCAGGTGAATCATCCGCTGCGGACCGGCGGTCTGCAGCATCGCCTCGCCGTGAATCCGATCGATCCAGAACCTGCCTTCGTTGGCTAGGTCATTCTGGAAGTCCTCCAGCCGATCATCGGGCACGTGCTCGTAGAAGTTCATCGTATACATCCGCCGCCGCACCGATCCACCAAACGCGGCGTGTTTGGTATTGTGCCAGAAGACCACAATATCCCCAGGCTGGCTCTCGACCACCACGCAGGGTACTTCCTCGGGTGCGATTCCCCATTGTCCGGCACTGTCGCGAACCGCCGCCTCCAGACCATCGGCATATTCCTCACCACAGCGGTGACTGCCGGGGATAATCCGCACCGCACCCTCTTCACGCGTCAGTGGATCGAGATAGAAGGCGATCTTGATACTGGGAATCCTTGCACCATTGTAGCCATCGGAGTGCCAGCGGGTATCGCCAACATATAGATTGCCATCGCCGCTGGTATAATTGAAATCCTCGCCGAGAATACTGGCGGCGATATCGTGGATCCGCGGATCGTCGAGCAGCGAACTCAAGTACTCGCTCTGATCGGGAAAGGGCACGATGCACGAACGGGCTTGCTCGTCGTGAAGCTGGCCATTATGGCCGCCACCGTGCTCGTGCCATATCCGCTCGAATTCCTCGATGATCCGCTCGATACAATCGTCCAACAAGCCGGGAAAATGCAAAAAACCGAAGGTGTTGAAGAAATTGAGCTGCTCCTGAGTGAGACGCGTTTGAACCATTGGATCCTCCTGCGTATTATTTAGTCAAATACCAAGAAATGAGGCGCGATGATCAAACTCGGCTGCAACGCCATGCTGCGCGCAGCGGAAGAACTCCGCTATCCCGACAAGGATGACCCCCGCAACTGGAT
>JACLAC010022290.1_pt1 | contig 16782 bp, 12 predicted proteins | sample 8027881 | NCBI WGS metagenome assembly JACLAC01 (sample SAMN15725517, study PRJNA655200) | protist metagenome | isolation source: fluorescence activated cell sorting (FACS) single amplified genomes of... | place: Spain: Blaines Bay Microbial Observatory, Mediterranean Sea | collected 2016-01-19
ATATATTTCCAAGAAATAATTTTTGAATACGCGTTGTGAAAGCAATTAAAATAAAACCACGATGGAAGCGAATTTAAAGGACAATACGAACAATGTTGTCGATGTTGGGGAAAAAGAAAATATGGATGAAAATGGAAATCCATTGCCAATTAGAACGGAACCGTTAGGTATTGGAAGAGCAGTTGTCCCTATGTCTCCAAAAGCATACCAAGATGCCCCACAAGTTATAAGTGCTGCACGTTCTGGTGATGTTGAATTTTTGAAAAAATGGGTTGAAGGCGGTGGCGATTTGCAACGCAAGTTAGATAATAGTTTTGTTTCTTGGACTCCAATGCAATTAGCATGTGCAGAAGGTGATATAAAAGCAGTGGAAACACTTTTAAAAGCAGGGGCTGATCCAAACTTTAACGATGGACATGACGGATATGGTGCTTTGCATATAGCTGCACGTTATGGGCATCATGAGATTATAAAACTATTAATTGCATCAGGTGCAATGGCGAATATAACCGACACGTTAGGACACACAGCATTGCATTATGCTGCTACTAGTGGATCTGTACCAGCAGCTCAAATTATATTAGAATCAGGTGTAGACTTAGAAATGACAAACGAAGATAACCATACCGCGCTAGAACTCGCAGTTGTTCAAAATAGTGTAAAAGTTGCTGATCTAATACGGGCAAAACGTGCGGAAACGTGGGCACGTACAGACAATGCGGTTGCAAATTGGTTACAAACTATAGAATTGCCACAATATACAGATTTACTATTGAGTCAAGGGTGGGATGATATTAATTTTATAAGTTCCGTTGGATTTACCGAATATGATTTAGATACACTTGGAATTAAAAAAGGTGGACATCGTAGAAAATTTTTAACTAGATTTCGTGCAAGTGAATTCGCATCGTATAAACCACCAGCTGTAGATAATGAAGGTGATGATGATGATGATGATGATGATAGCGATGAAGATAGTGATGAAGATAGCGATGAAGATTCTGATTCAGATAGTGACAGTGATTAAATATTTTGAAAGTGTGTGTGTGTACATGATGTATATATTTATATATGATAATACATATGGTAAGAGAAAAACACATATATTATCATAACATTAATTTATTACTACGACTCATTTCTATTGGGCTACTAGATTGTGAACTCCATATATTTCTATTCAAAATTATACGATGCGAATTATAACTATTTGGTGACTTTAATCTAAATTGTAAATTTGAATTTGAAGATTGATTTGATGGAGGCTCTGGTGAACGTATTGTTACCGTTTTGCGTGCTGCACCTAGTCGTTTTGGACGAATTGTCGTCTTTTTTTGTTCATTCTCTTCCTCTTTGTGAGTTGTATCAATAATATCATCATCTTCATCTTTTTTATCATCAATTTTTTTCGCCAATGTCTCAAATAACTGTTTATTTTCATTGTTCGTTTTATCATCGCTTCTACTAGCAACTAACAAACGCAATTGCGTTAAATGGTACGTCCCACCATCACGTTTCATTTTCTTATCTAAATACGAATTGACTTTATGATGTTGTTTGGCTATTTTTAATTTCAAATTTATCTGTTCATCATACGTAGGAATTGCCTTTACTGTTGATGATAAATTTCTGCGAAAAGTTTTCCAATTTTCTCTTAGTTCATTATCCTTCTTAAATGAACTTGTTGGATGTGCTTGTCTGACTAAGACATTTTGATTATCAATTAGTTTATGTTTTTCAGTAATTTCATAATATTTCAAATATTCATTCGCTTTGACTATTTCACACATTTTATTAAATGCAATTTCATCTTTTTGAATCATTAAAAACCCATTTTGATTTAATCGTATTACCTCCGTTTTAAAAAATTCAGATGCAGTAATTATAGCAAATGAACTGTGAGTAACATGATGTATCCATTCATTACAACATATTAAATCACCTCTAAATGCTTTTTTCGTTTCTAAAATTGTGTTTTTACGATGTGGAAATTTTTGCATCTTTCGCAATGCGCCAGATACAATGATATACATATATAATATAGGATCATTTTTGTTTTGGACAATTTCATTTTTATGAAAAACAATAAGGGAACATGCATTTTCTGCCAATGTATATATTTTCTGTTTTGGCCAATGTTTTAAAAAATCTAAACGTGAAAGAAAATTTGCAGTTAATTTTAGTTTTAGACTTTTCCATTTTCTTTGTACTTTAATATATTCCTTTGTTCCTATACGTAATAAAATGCTTGGTTTCTTCGCTATTACAGAAGCGCGTCTATGTAAACCATGTTTGGTTTTTGTCAATGCTGTTTCTCCAAAGCTATTTCCAGCTATAAATGTACCAACGATAACGCCATGAAGATCTTTTTCTTTTATATGGCCCCCAACTCTTTGTCCATGAACAACTATTTTCTTTTTCTTTTGATTTTTCATGGCTCTTTTTGTTGAAAACATTTTTTTCGTTTTCACCCTACTAGAAGCATATATATCTGCCGCACTTTCACCTTCATTATCTGTAGATACAATACAATTTAACTCACCATGTAATACAATAAAATATGAAGTAGATTCATCGCCTTGTCTAAATAAAATGTCTTGACTTTCTTCTAATAATATAATTTTTGATACTTGGTATAGCAATTTCCTTTCCTGAAGCTTTTTCGCTCTAAGAAAAGCATTTTCATTTAAGACTTGCTCCAGCCATTCTAATTCATGTACTTCAATTTTTCTTGGTTTAATATCAAAATCTTTTTGTATATTCATGTCTTTTTTCTCATCGATCATATTTCTAAACAATTGATGTGGTCGATCCCAACAATAGATAATATCATGAAGACTTTCAGGAATTTCTTTTATATATTGATCAATCGGATCGATGGGGCGTAATTTATTATTATTATTACTTTGCATCATAGAAGTAATCCTGAGCACAGCTGTAAGTTAATATCTACTATCAAGCAGATCGATGGGGGTTGATTTCTTCTCCTTCTTATTATTTATTACCTTGCATTACTCTAATCTTATTTTTATGTAGTCATATGACACGCTATGTAATTGGAAAGACATGTTACATCACAATTGATGTATATAGATGTGTACTGGATGTATAACTATATATACATTATTTACAACATAATAAAAATGACAAAATAACTGCTGGTTTTTTGAGAAAAGATGATTGCCGATTTATACGAAACTGTACTTATTAGTATACGTTATTACAGGCAAAAAAAAAGCAACTGCCTGTGGCCTGCGGGCCTGTGGACTTCCAGACTTATTTATTATTTCAAAACAGTTTTGTTAGCAAGTATTATTATTTATTATAGTAGTAGTGCACATTATTATTTATTATAGTAGATGATAGATGAAAGACTTGTTGTAAATTTTTTGTATATATATTATACTGTAGTATGCCAAGTATCGTGTTGCGGTAACAACAACGTTATAAGGCTGGATAGACCAAATAATATCTCATAACTATTAGATTCCTTTAAATTTTGTACATAATGGGGGCAACTATAAGTATACCAAAACATATTGATTTGAGCTATGAGAAGTCCTTGCCTATGGATGCTTCCGACACTATACCCAAAGATGAATCAACAAGATTGGAAAATTGTAAGAAAGAAATACAAAGAATTAGAAAAGTTATACGAGAAATTGGAGAAGAGAATAGTATATAGATAAAGATTCACAAATACGTAATCGCACAAAGAGATGATTCATGCAAGTTGCTTTGGAAATACCGGCATATGCCATAACCCTTGTAAAAAAACTGCACATCTATATGTTGGTATAGTTTCATTTTGCAGATATGATAGCTTTTTTTACAAAAATTAGTGTAAAATTTTTTAAATTAAAAAAAAAGTAAAAAAAACATATTTTTTGTTGTTCCAGGTTATTTTTAGAGAGAGAGAGAACTAGAGAGATGTAATTTAAAATATATTTTAGTTGTTCGTACACGTGTAAATAAATACGTCTCGTATGAGTACATAATCTAAAACTCTACGTAAGAGATAACGACTGTAAATTAGAACACACACAAACAAACGGGATAAAAATATATATTTTAAAATAAAATAAAACACACACGTACACACGCTTTTTTTACTCTTCCCACATTTTCCTCCTCACAATGTAACCTCTATAGCGACTTTGAACATATATAGCTGATTTAAGCAATTTTATTTGATATACTTTTTCTCTAGTTATCATTCCTCGAACCATACGTTGAATTTGCACAGCAGGGTCCATACGATGTAAATATAATGCTTTTTCCTTTAAAGTTTCTGCATCTTCTTCACCAATGGAAGATTCGATTTCAATTTCTTCTTTTTGATATCGTGGCAATTTACTTCTATAAAATTCAACACACGTAGCTAATTCTTTCACTATCAAACCAGATTTAGCAATTTTTTTATTTGCCATTTTCAGTTCTTTTTCCAATGCCTTAATTCGGTCAAAGGATTCCACAAGTGCTTGATCTTGACCACGTATTCGTTCTTGCAATTGTCTATATCTTGCGCCATCTTTTGCACCACCACCAAAATTAGATCCATGTGACCCGACACTTTTTTTGGACTTCTTTTTACTCTTCGCCTCAAATGTGCTACCAAGATTATCAAACAAATCATCCCCATCATTTTTACTATCTTCTTCATCTTCCATTGTCAACACACCAGCATTAGAATGTATAACTCCCATAGCAATTTGACTTTGAATCCAAACCGCTAAACTTTCATAATTACCCCTAAAATGTACACGTCCAATTCCACTAAATTTATCTTTATTTAACGACGGATGAATATGAGTAACAATGGAGCGCCGAGTGAGCAAAGTACATGGACTATGTAACATTGGCGGAATTTTCATTTGTGATAATACAATCGGAAACAACGGTTTACCAGTTTTCTCTGCTAATTTAATTTGTTCCACTAGAATTGGGTTTTTCAATGAATCGTCTGATAAAATTGGTACAAATACCATACATTTATTCAAACCTTCTTGTGCTAATGTTAACCTATCTTCAGCAGCCCTTTTATCATTATTATCCACAAAACACCACAATCGATATTGTTCCAGTTCGTGTTTTACATGTGTCGCATATTGGCGATGTGCACCGCCATGAGAAATAAATACGTAACATTTACCATCAACTTGTTTCAAAGCAAAATGATCCGCATCGGATCCAATCATCGGCATCATTTTTATTGGTAATTGTTTTCTAAATTCATCTTCATAGACATGCATTAGTTTCACAAATTCTGGTGCCACATCATCCCATGCATGTGCACGTCTTGATTTCGTCATAGCTTCCGTAATTTTTGTAAATGAAAACATTTTCTTTTTATATAAATACCCTTCCAAAGAACGTGGCAATGGTGCTGAATGATATTGTGCATTGATAATTGGTATATTTTTATCTACAGCAACCATTAATTCTCGAAGACACGCAGGAGATCGTTGCGAGTATGGACCTGCAATAAATACGACTATTGCACAATGACCTATCATATCCTCCATTAACTTATCAGTTGAACCTTCATAACCAGCAAATTCTTGCTGTGAATTTTTCTTGCCAGTTCCCGTTTTCTTCTTCTTCTTTTTGGTATTCTTACCATCTTCATTGTCACCATCGACTGTATTTTTTGTCATGTATGAATCATCATGCTTCCATCCATCACGCCCTTCACCACCACCTATCCATGACATTAAACCACTACGATCCCATATTTCCTTTGCTAAACGCTCACCAAATTCTAATTCTAAATCATCATGTCCAACGATTAACCATATCGGTCGTCTCCTAGCATGTTTCAACAATAGCTCTCTTAAATGTTGTGATCGTGTTACATCTAATGGTCTTAACCCACGATTGTTTAAGATGGACGTATCAGCTCCTTGATCTAATAAAACAGTCGCTAATGCTCCATCGCCATCTCGTACTGCTTGATGCAATGGACTATCTCCAAACTTATCAGTTAAATTTATATTTACATCTCTAGATAATAATGCAGCAATTGTTGGAGCAAATCTCATTTCTACACTACGTCTTAAAGGCGTGCAACGCCTTGCATCTTGAACATCTTTCTCCGCATCTAAATCGTCTATTAATTTTGCAATACCAGCAATTGATCGTGCTTCCACGGCATGGTGCAATGGCGATCGAAGTTTATTGTCTTGCATATTTACATCGTCAATTTCACCATTTATAATTTTAGAAATAGTTTGATTTGATTCCAAACATAAACGTAAACTTTCCATAACTTTATCACTACCTTGTACAGGATCAGAACCACCAATTTTTAGCTCTAATAATGATGTATTATATCGCAATGCATCTACAAAAACCCGACCCGCGGCAACGGTTACTCCGTTGTCAATTAAATTTAAATTTGTCAATGTTTCATGACCTTTTAATGAATTGGCTAATATTTTTACTTCATTATCTTCTATATTTCCATACTGACCACACAAATCATTATGTGCTAAATTTAATTCTTTAATATTTTTCAAACTACCACGTGATAAAATAGATGCAATGCTTTTTGCACCTTTTGATCCTAAACTGTTTGATGCTAAATTCAATGACGTCAATGCCGTATTCGATACGATACAATCAGATAATAACGCAGCACCTTGTGAACCTAATACATTATTTGGTATTTTTAAAATTTTTAATGTCTCGTTTTTTTCCAACATAGCTGCTAATGCTGCTACACCTTCCATTTTACCTAAATAATCTGTTAAATTGTTATCACTTAAATCTAAATCTGTCATACCATAATTTTTTTCCAATGCCCTTGCTAATTTTACAATACCTTCCACACTTTCACCATCATTTGTTAATTCATTTCGTCTTAGATTTAAAGTTAATATACTAGTATTCCATTCTAATGCTTCACTTAAACTTATAATACCTTCCATACGTATTGAATTGAAACTAAGATCAAGTTCTTCTATATGCGCATGTCGAGTAGCAAGTGCTTGTGCAAATGCTTGTCCAGATTTATATGTCAAATTATTATGTCTTGCTATTAAGCTATCCATCGTTACATTTCGTGGTAGAAATACACACATTCTTTTCACATCATCATCGTTCAATAAACCATTACTTAAATCAACAACATTCTCAGTTTTATCATCCCTTAATCCAACTAATATTTCTTGTATTAATTTAGAGGTACGAAAATTATTATTTGGTTGTTGATTTGCCATACGGAAAGATATTATAAATATATATATATATTAATTGGTGAATGAATGTATCGTTTAATAAAACGTATAAGTAGACGCAGCAGCAGCAGCAATGGTAAAAAATACACTGGGTATATATATATATATACACAATGCTGGTATTTCTCCTACACATGTCCTATTCACAAGATATTATTTTATTGTATTTATTATTATTATAATAAAGAATTAGGCCAACAATAATCCACAGATAGACAGGAGGAGGAGATCGAGAACGAAAACCTCAGGGGAATGAAAAATTATTTATTATAACGGCTGCATAGAGATGGAACCGTCTTGCCTACTTGGTGGCTTGGTGGGCTAGATATAGTACACAGTAATTCTGGGCTGATGTATTAATAGCAAGGGGAGACGAGACGATTTTATGAGTGAGGGATCGAGTACTTGCCCGTTGTGATGGACAATGAAAACTGATTGATAGGCATGCATGCTTCGGTAACTATACGAATATAATACAAAATCAGTCAGAATCTTCAAAAAAATCATCAAAATGTGAAAAGCTCGCTGGAAAATAAAAAGGTGGTGCGAAAAAAGCCGGAAAGGGCCGAAGAAGGAAAAAACAACATATTAAATCTCAAATATTATTGTTATATATATAGCTGTACATCCATTCTCATGAAAGAGATAGATAGATCAAGTTAGGTGTAATACATATAATAACGAAAACTATCATCAACATCATTCATTTTTGAAATAAACAATATTGTGTGTGTGTGTGTGGAATAACCATTTTTTATTTTTTTTGAGGGGTCTGTATATATATTATAAATATATTGGTATGAATAATAGAAACAAATAAATCAATATATATATATATATACATAGTTAGATAATAGTTAAAATATTACCATGTCGGAACGGAGGAGAAGTAGGAAACTAAAAGAAGAACTTGATCGTGTTACAAGAGATGCAAAAAATTTTAGTCTACATAGTAAAAATTTTTCATCATCAAAACATCGATCATCACGCAACGATTATTTATCATCTGTGTCTGAAAATACAAGAGCTCATCGTACACCACCAAGACCAAGAGGTTTAAGGCGTGTTGGTAGTTATGATTCTTTGCAACAAAATATAAATAGTACATTTTCTAACGATCGCATTCAGCGGTTTAAAAGTAATAGTTTCGATTCGTCCCCAACCAATAAATCTACATCTAGGAAAGCATTTACTTTTGCAAATGGAAACAATAGGCTTGCAAATGCACCCCGTGTCTCGAAAACAGGTGAAAAATATAAATTATACCCAGATTATTCAAAGAGAAGTCGTACGTCATCATGGGCAACCGGCCAGGGCTCTAGTAATAATAATGATAAACATAAATCGACTAAAAGTAAAGCTATGAAAAAAATTGCAAGTTGGAATGAGGAACATAAAAGTGCTAGTCAATTGCGAAAGCAGCGGCAACGGGAACAAATAGAAAAGAAATTAAAAGAAAAATTAGGAAGTAAAAAATCCAATATGGAAAAACAATACGAAGTTGGCTTAGAATCACAATATGTATCTCCATTATCATGGTCAAAAGCAGAATCAACCGTTGATCGTGGAGACACTATTGTTGTGAACCCTGTATATTATAAATCAAGTGCAATGCCGCCTGGACCATCAATGTATGAACGGTATATTCGTTGCTGTGCCTATCAAGAATCTACGTTTGAAACACCATCACCAGTATTAAGTTGGTTGTATTTAGGTGATCGCCATGATGCGCGAGATCGCGCGACGTTTGAAGATTTAGGTATTAATTATGTAATAAATGCAACTACGGATATAGATAATTATTTTGAAGGTGAAATTATCAATGGACGTCCTATGAGATATATGAATGTTGATTTAAATGATGCGGAAGGTGTTGATATTATGTGCCATTTCGCAAAGACAAATAGATTTTTGATGAAATGCAAACGTTTGGGTGGAAAAGCACTTGTACATTGTCGAGCAGGTGTTTCAAGAAGTACATCTATAACCTGTGCATTTTTAATGTTTAATGAAACATGGCGATTATGTGATTCAATTGATTATTGTAGAAAAAAACGTTTTATAATTGATCCAAATATTGATTTTAGATTACAATTAGCATTATATGAAATCTTTTTATTTGGTAAATCAACTGTAAAAGCAAGATTAAGTTGGAAAGAATGGGATTCCTATCGTTTACGTTCATTATTAAATAAACCTGGTGTAGAAGTTTGTTATACTGCTTCACAAAGTCCTTGTACAATCATGTAGTGTGGCGTGTGTACTGTGTAGTTGTTTTTAATTTTTGTTAAATATATATTAATTTTTTTTTGTAATATAAAATAAATAAAAAAAAATTATTATTATTTTTCTTCTTTTTTTCATCTTCCCTTCTGTTCAGAGTAGTACAATCATTTTATTATTAATACATACAATATAAACACACACATGCATGCATATATATATTATACATCTATACGTACATATTAAAAGCGTTAGCCATCATCTTGATAGAAAGAAATGGCGTCAAATATACCACACGTATCAAAAGCTGCATTGACAACGATTAGAAAACATTTACGTAGTTTTATAAAAGTGATACATCCAGATGTTACACCATTAGCTAGTGTAGAACAAAAGAAAAAAAATGAACAATCTTTAGGTGAATTAAATAACTTTTTAGACTTGACAAATACTTTATGTGATCCAGCCGATGATACGTCTTCCTCGATTGGAAATCATCATTTAAATGCATCTTCTGTATCAAAGTTTGGTATCAATCAAACAAATTATAAATTTCTTTTCCATGTACCTTTACCGGATAACAATACTAATATTGACGAAGATGATAATAATAATAATATGAAAGAATTAAACGTAAAAATAAAATTGCCAGAAAAAATTCATGGTTTAAAATCTTTAAATGATAATCAAAAGCGATTATGGCTAGGTCTTGTTGCTAATGGGACAATGGACTTATTGAATGGGGCAGCAATACCAATAGATGAAGAATTAAAAGATTTAAGACTATCGACCCAACAACAACAGCAGCAGCTGGATAATAATCGTAATGTAAATAATTTTTCCACAAACTCCCCGATAACGGAGAAGGAGGAGGAGGAATTTCAGATGGAATCAGTTGATTTTGATTCATTAATCAATGAGCAAGTCGAACATTATGAAAAACATGGATTTCAAAATGTAAAAGAATCGTCCAACGCAAACAAAATGCGTTCTAAACAATTATATAAAAGATTTGATAAACCAAAACAACGGTATAAACGAATTCGTAAAATTATTGAAAATGGATTATATTTAACTGATGATATTAATGATGATGAAGCAAGGCGAGCACATGAATATTATTCTAATTATTTATATGAACATTTTGATGATTTGCAAGTATGGAATGATTTGTGGGATGATAGTCGAATTTGTATATTAAAAGGTATTGATAAAGCAGAGATACAAGAGCACGAAGGTGTATTATGTTTACCATTTAATAAAAAATGGGGTAAACATGAAAATCAATTATTGTTAGAATTCATTATTTATGGAGGTAAAGTCCATGGCGAGTCGATGAGATACACAATAGATAAACGATTATAATAAAAACCTGATATGTATCTAATAATACGTATGATAGGAGAGAATCTATGTATGATATAGGAAGAACATTATTTAATGCGGTTTGATTTGGTGTAAAACGAGAAATATTGTAATAGATGGATGAAGCTATTGGTATAGTAACTGTACAAACATGGAGATCATATGGCAATGAAAGTTGGACATTGTTACATATCGTTGCATATGAAGGTTTCCCACATTTAATACCATATTTACTTTCAATTCATATAAAAGGGTAATAAGGAATAAAAAGATTTTCAAATATAAAAACAAGAGAGTAATTTTTATATTATACGAAGTCGTATTTTATATACACACGTCTCCTTCTAGTCTCTAGTGCTCTAGTGTAATTTAATTATATATATATATATATATATAGTATACATATTTTTTTACGTCGCGTGTTTAATTTTTACAATATTTTTACACACTACAAATTCTATTGTTTCTTACTTTTTTTTCATAATTATCATCATCATCACTTAAAAATACATCGGGATATAAAACAGGTGTTATACGCTCCATGAGTTCCATGATAACAAATATTGAAAGAATAGACCTTCCAATTCTCCAATGTAAGCCACTGAAAAAACGTTCCATACCATATCCACCTTCAAGTTTTGATTGTTGAATTAGTCGTTTTCCAGTATCAATTACACCTTTATATGTTTCATTTCCTAAATCACCTTGCATGCAGGTTTTAATCGTATCAGCTGGATGACTTACAGTTGCAGCAAATATTCCACCTATAATAGATCCACCAATTTTAGCTTGCCATAAACTAAAATTATAATCACTTTGTAATCGTGAAGATAGCACAGGGCCGACTCCTAAATATGCACATGTCCAAAAACCTTCACGGACACAAGAAGGCAATAAACCACGCATTAATTTACTACCACCATATGTTTTAATAATTTGGCTTGGAGTTCGAAGTATTGTACCTCCATTTCGTTGTTGTTGTATCATTACAAGTTCGATAGGAGTACAAACAATCCCAGACAGGAATCCTCCTGTAAAACTAGCAGATATTTTTTCAAAATCTGTTAATTTTCGTTTAGTTACATTACCACCTAACATGACCTTTTTTACTGTGCTAGTTAACGGAAATTGGATCGCCGTTAATGCTCCCATATTTGCAATAGATGAAGATAACCCGCGATACAGATAACGTGGGTTTATTGTTAAAGGTAACCTTTGCTGTGTAGCATTTTTTAAATATAAAATTGGTTGTAATAACATGACTTCTAGGGATCCACAATACATACCTAATTTCGTATTTTGGTATGGTGTCAATTTTGCATATTTATCATTATCCCCCATGTTGTTGTTGTTATGTTTGATTCTGTTTGTATAAATGTATCTCTCTCTTTTGTGTGTGTGTGTTTTTATACTTTCACGTTTTACCTTTTCAGTGTGACGTATTGTATTTCTTCTTCGAACTCTGGGAACTCTTCTAGATAAAATGGATGATGAGGGTAAATTAATTATTATTACATCCGTGCTATTTACATGCTATCCTGCCTTGGCAAAACAGGCTTTTTTAGATATATGCTGTGTGTAAAAAGATGTGTTCTCACTATTCTGTGCTATTCCTGGTATTCTTGATACTGATGTCTGTATGTACCAGGTATTTGCAAATGCTATATAACACATCTCTGTCTCTTGAACATATAATAATAATACTGTATCATATTATTATATGACACAAGGAGTTATTAGTCTTCCTGGGAAACGTATATATCTATGGTGTCCAGAGAAACACGAGGTGCAAAAACACTTTTTAATTACGTAAAAAAATTAAAATATATAATATTAGATATTATAAGTAAGAGAATTTTATATGTATATTAGAAAATAAGAGAATTTTTTATATAGATCTATACATTTTAATATATTTTGAAATTAATTTAGTCGTCCTTTAACACTAAAAAAATACACACATTATTTGATAATTTTCAGCTAAAATGGCTATTATACTTTGTATATCTTGATAGTCAATTAATAAAAGATTCGAATATCCAATCCATTACTAAAACATTTCCAGAAAATTAAAAATATGATTATGCATTTAGTTAAGTTTAAATTTTGTTGCATTTTCTTTTATTTTCCGGGTATTTATCTTTATTTACCTCTGGCAGATGACAGCTTTTATTATTATTAAATTATTAATAACGTTTTATAGCTTTCCAGGCTTTGCAACTGCCTTTATTTTTATATTTGAAGCGCCAGTAAAAAAAAAATCGGACACTCCAAATGACTTTCCTTCTCTTAATAGTACGTTCTTTTCGGCTAGGGTCATATTACAACCTAGTTGAACAACCTTTACCTTGAGTAGTAATGCATACAGGGGTATGACATAACAATGCGCTTTTAAAAAAAAATTGTACATTCTAAATGACTTTCCTTCTCTTAATAGTACGTTCTTTTCGGCTAGGGTCATATTACAACCTAGTTGAACAACCTTTACCTTGAGTAGTAATGCATACAGGGGTATGACATAACAATGCGCTTGTAAAAAAAAATTGAACATACTAAATGACTTTCCTTCTCTTAATAGTACGTTCTTTTTGGACTAGGGTCATATTACAACCTAGTTGAACAACCTTTACCTTGAGTAGTAATGCATACAGGGGTATAACAATGCGCCAAACCAAACCCAACTTTCGCGGGAAAGTCCCCTGGAGGCGCATTCGCTTTGGCCGAACCTGACAATGCAATACCCAAGAATGATGACATATCCCCTGGCGCGAAAATGTATTCTGCACCAGCTTCTACACCTACACCAGTTGCACCTAGCGGAAGGTTAGCGTTAATATCAAGAGACATAGTTTGGGATTCACCAGGTATATTTCCCGGTGCTCCCCACACGCTGAACACTACGCCTGCATCTGCACCAGCTGCTGGGGTGGGTGGCATTACATAGCCTCTTGCAATGCAACCACCGATATAACACATTTTACTGCCTTTTGAATCAATTGCAATCCCAAATTCCATACCGGCAGAGGCAAAATATCCAGCTTCAGCGGATGCCTCTAAACTGACACCGATTGATACTGCTGGATTTCCTGTTTTCAATGCCGGACATGCATTTGTTAATGTCGTCAATCCTGACATCATGACCGTGCCAATAGGGTTACTCACTTCCAGTGTACTCCAAATTGTAGCACAAATACCTGCTTGAACAGCATAATTAGCACCTCGCATATTTTTAGCTTCCGTTAGCTTATCCTTTAAATTTATAATATTACTTGGATTCAAGCTGAAGGCTGAATTGAATATTTTTTTCATCATATTTGGACTTACATTGCATCTTAAGCCATTGAAAAAGCTACCAATTTTATTCGCAATATCTACAATATCGTCAGCCAAATTTTCTACGTTCTTTGCAAGTTGACTTCCAACATCTGATGCAAAATCGCCTGTGTCCTTGATACCATCTTTCAACCAGTTTGGGCTTCCTTTCCATGTTTTTGTTGCAACTTTGGTTACATGTTTTGACACGGTTCGAGACGCCTTTTTACAAGATTTTGAAAACTTCTTCACTCCTTTATTAAATTTTTTCTTCTTAAAACTTTTTTTGAATAAACCACCTTTCTTCTTTTTCTTCTTCGATCCTCCACCCTTCTTTTTCTTTTTCTTCTTCTTCAATTCCCTGCCACGAATAGCCCTCTCTTCCTCTTCTCCATTTCCATCGTCACAATCGACACCTCTTAAACGCTTTGAGAAAAGTTGTCTTGTCTCTTTCACTTTCACCTGGTTCCCATCATTCTCAATTGAATGAAGCCTTCTTCTTGCGACCTCAGCCGCATCATCATCTCCCATGGCTTCGGCAATAAGAAGCTCTGCAACCGAATCATATTCTATATCATCGTCCTCTACATAGGTATCGTCAGCATATTCCTCCACAGTCATCATATCTGTTACATTGGAAAAGTTGCCAAAGATGCTGAAATCAATCTATTTATACATGTACAATAATGCCGTGTGTTAGTAATGTGTATTTGTTGTACCTTTCTAGGGAAATAAACAGGAATACTTACATCTTTGTTTTCACTATACGTCAAATATGGATCTGTGAAATTATGCCCTTCTTGGGCATGTTGTATATAATCAGTAAAAGTTGAGCATCCACCACGATCCAAAATTTCATCTTCATAATCCGACAACAATTCCTCCATATCAGGAGTCTCAAGGACACTCAATGACGCACAATTTGAACATGCAGCACAAAATCTAATATGATGCTGATCAAATGCAAAATACGCATACGCTGCGAGAGTATCTTGGATTAAAACGTAGCTACCATCTAAGCTACTCAAAATCATTGATGAGTTGCTCATCATGACAATATTTGAAACAGATACAGTACGTGTCCAGCCATAACGATCCTGCAGCACCACCGTTTTCAAATTTGTAATGTATTCTTGATCAAGATATGGTAAAATACCAAGCGGAATGTCAATTAAAGACTCAGCAATTTCTAACAATTCACTATCTCCATCAACTTCCACAACAGTTTCATTAACGGTATCTCCACCATCTGTTTCCGTTATTGCTGTGTCGGTTGTTTCCTCATCTGTTTCCAATTGTCTTCCTCGGCGTCTTCTTTTTGACGAGGAAGCTGATGCTTTGGTAGCTACCATTTTCGTTCCAGCTACACCATAATCCATCGAAGTAACAGCAACTGGTCGGTTGTAATCTTTCGTCACCATAGCTCCATTAGACGCAACAACAGTTTGTTGGTGTAAGTCAGCAACCCAATATGAAAGGCCAAAAATAATTCCAAAGAAGATAACCATCAATACAGCTAATACTATGATGGTAATTCTTTGCGATTGAATCTCCTCTTCGTCTTTCAATATTACCTGTATAGTGCGGTATATAAAAAACATATGATATGTTAAAAACAATTTCTAACATTTTATAATTTGATAGACTCTGATTATACTTACTTCGTCCACAGTCTCTTCTTCTTTGTGAATGATATTTAGAATATCACTAAACTGTATTTTTTCGCCAAGAGATGCTTTCGTTTTAGCAAAATTTAGTATTTCACTATCGAAACGAGACATTTCTGTGCTTTTTTTGCCGAGTTGTTTCACTATTGCTTCCGGATCAAGATTTAAACTTGATAATAGCACTGCAGCTTTTTTTGTATTTGGAGTCAAGGAGCCAGACCTTTTAATCATTTCTGTGCTTCTTGTTTTTTTTGATGTTGAATTCATTGGATTCAATTTTGTTTTAATTGTGTCACTCATTGTCAAGTGCAAATAAACGACTTTTTCCTTCTATCTTTACAAAATGTGGATGCTATGATATATTATACAGTATATTTCGTGTTAGTTCTACTGTGGCAGCTTTTGAAATTTATAGTTTCGTGTCGACGCGTCTTTTAGGGTATTTATCAGCGTATCTTTTTTATATATCTTTTTTATTATACTATTGTAATAATACTATACGCCTCGTATTGCACTACACCACCACCTGGGTTAGACGACTAGCTAGAGCTATGTTCTACAACATTTATTTAGTGTTTACCAAGTAATCTGGCACTTTGCAAGCTGGCAAGGAGGAGATTCATGTCATGAAGTAGTGGCTGATATTTTACACAGTATTAAAATACTGTAGCTGATATTATAGCTGATAGCTGGTGCTATGCCGGGTAGAGCTATTATATGGTGCTAATAATTAAATACACAAAAATAATATAGACCTCTCCGGGGTTTCCACAGGGTTTCTCTATGGACACCAGAGAGAGGCATTTCCTGGTCCAAATATAATCTATGTTGTTTTCCCACCCAGGAAAGCTGGCAGGCTGGCAGGGTTCTTCATTCAAAATTATTAGAATCTATTTAAAATTAACAGAGAAGAGATACAAGTTATGCCAAGTTTGTTGTTTCTATGGTACATCCCTTTAAAATAAACAGAGCTTATG
>JACLAC010004528.1_pt1 | contig 16781 bp, 6 predicted proteins | sample 8027881 | NCBI WGS metagenome assembly JACLAC01 (sample SAMN15725517, study PRJNA655200) | protist metagenome | isolation source: fluorescence activated cell sorting (FACS) single amplified genomes of... | place: Spain: Blaines Bay Microbial Observatory, Mediterranean Sea | collected 2016-01-19
TGAATGGCTCGAAAACGAATATCCTCACCACCAGTATCTTGATACCATTGAAGACCCGGAATTGTACCGGGCTTGACTATGTTTACGTACAAAATATCAAAACTTCTGTATATCCGAAACCGCTCGCGGTTGTTGTGATCCAAGTTATTGTTGGGTGTTTTCCCGCAAGTGGGATCCCTCGACAAGTCGTCGCGGACATACAAGTACGCCTTGCCACGAAAGTCATCGTTTGTGCTGTCGCCGTCGCACAAAAGCTCCGGAAACGGCGTTACAGTAGAATCAACGTACGTAAGATTGAGAGAGTGGTACTTGCTGTACAATACGCAGTGTAAATCAAGAGGAGCAAGCCCGCTATCATTATTCGGAGTGAATATCACCCTGCCATTTGCAAGCGACGCTGCAAGCGCCAGCCATAGAACAAGTCTTGGAATCATCGAACGCTTTTTTGGCAATAAGTAGTGAGATGCCCTGCGGGGACGATGGCAATCCTTCCGCAGCACGCATGAAATGAAATCGCCGCTCGTTCCGCAATTAAATAAAAAAAAGCTTCCGATCCCTCATCCTGCGGAAGTATATTTATTTACTTTTAAAAAAAAAAAAAAAAAAAAATATATATATTTATATTTATACTAAAAAGGCCTTCTTCTCATGGTCGATTTTCAGTATAAAATATTTTACATATTTAGTACAATTGTTTTCTAAATAGATTTTGCATGCTATTTACAGTATTTATTTAAAAAAAAAATAATAAATATTTTTAACTAAATATTTAAAAATATCTATAGAAAGTAATAATAATAACAAATAACGGATAAAATATTATAATATGGGCATTAAAAGTGCAGCCATGACCTATGGATTATGAACCGGATATCTAACAATTTTGAAAATGTTCACCCCGGGGGAAATAATGACAAGTAGTACTAGTAGTAGACGATGAATAATGACCCTCCCATCTCCCATCCCTTGTAAATAAAATAGTTATTATGAACGAGGCGATAATAATACTATTTCGCATGGACGAATAATAAGGGTGGAAGAGGGGGATTGCAATTGCGCGCGTTCATATCTGTTATTAAAAAAAAAAAAGAACAAGAGCCCCATTGAATGAACGCTGGCTCGCTTTGGCGCGCGCGCTGCTTGGTCGACGACCCAGTTCTACACGTACGTATTGCTTCTATAATATACTCTTTATTACGTTTTATTAGTTGATTGTATCGAATAAAACTGTGCGCGGTGGTTTTATTATTGTATTTTTTGTTTTGAATTGGACGCGTTCTAGACTAGGATGAAGCGCTCGCTTGCGTCGTCGTCGTCGTCCTCAACGGCGGCGAACAATAAAAAGGCGCGCAACATGTCGAGTATAGAAGAGAGGCTTTTAAATTGCTTGAACAGAGATGGCACCTTGATGCTTACGCGCGTAGATGACTACGTGAAAATTTTGAAGGTCATCACCAAAATAGAAACCAAAGCACTTTTTCTCGTCGTGCTCGAGCAAACGATAATGCAAGGTGCACCTAGCAAAGACGACATACTGGAAAAGGTCGCGCGAAGCGATGCCCCAGAAAGGATGCTTAGATGGATTAAAGTCTCCAGTGGAGAGGCAGGTGAAGCCGAGCTCGCTACATATACGCTGAAGCAGCTTCGACACTTTCCCATATCTTTTAAAGTTGCGATGGACCTAAAGGAAAAAGGAATTTTAAAGATACTCACGACACTTGCGAAGAATAAACGTGTAAATGGCACCATAAGTAAGCTCGCAAAGAGCGTTAAAAAGACGTGGAAGAAACTTACGGAAGAGGATAAGAAACGGATAGATGAGCGCGAAAAAAAACTTGAAGAGGAACGGGAAAAGAAGGCAGAAGCTAAAAGGCGACATGCAGAGGAAGCGGAAAGAAAGGCACGCGAGAAGGAGGAAGAGTTAAAAGCTTTGGAAATGAGACTTCAGAAAATTGAAGAGGATAGCGCTGCTGCACCTTTATTTAGCACCATTTCAGAAGTGAGGGAGGAGGAGATGCAGGCGAAACGGAAAATGAAAAAGCGCGTTCGATGGGCAGATGTGTCAGCTCCCCTCGATGTGCCGTCTCCAATGAAAAAAAAGAGCGTTTACGGTGGATGGGGCCTCAAAAAGGTAAAGTTGATTGAGCCGAGGGCAAATCGCGCCAACGCAACGCCCGAGGGAGGTGGGGAAGCTCCAGCTTCTTCCTCATCAATTTCAGATGAACAATATGACAAGCAGCGTCAGATGAGGAAGGATATGGTAGCAAAAGTGGAGTGGCAGTCCCCCAAAGATCTTTCCTCGGCGAGTAAAGTATCCAATGAGCACATCGCAGTGACCGGACGTTCTGACGACGCGAATGACCAGCTAATGCGCCTCAAAAGCATTTTGCGCGTTCATTTTGCAGACAATGAGATCCCTGTGATGCCAGGCGGACTTGATTCCGTCAAAAATGTAAAGCCGGAGGATAGCGTCGCGGTACAGATTCCCATGAGCAGCAAGGAGGAGGAGTCGATGGGAGAGAAATCGCTCAATGCGATAGACGCCGCCGCCGCCGCTGCCATTGCCGCTGTCAGCACTTCTTCGGCGAATGATATTTCTAGTGTAAAAAGCGCACCCGCTCCCGAACTGACCCCGGAAATGGCGAGCAAGCTCAACCAAGTCTTAAGCAATCCCCAAGTACAAGCTCAAGTGCAAGCACGCCAGACGACGCCCTCTCCTCCGAACGACTACTCGAATGCGCAGCCTCGCAATGCCAACACGGCCCCGAATCGTTGGGGCCGCACATCATCGAACGCAGGCAATAGATATGCTACGGGTCATGGGCAGCGCCATCCCTACGATTCGAACTCGAGGGATCAGCAAAGAGGAGGATGGAGCGGGTATGGTGGTCCGACTAGGGAAGGCGGATACCATCCGCGCGGTGGCTTTGCTCAAAGAGGAAGATATAACCGAGGACGGGGCGGACATGCTCCCAGAGGTGGACGTTACGCGCCGCGGGGTGCCCCTCGCAGTGCCCCAAGAAACCAGCATCACCGCGATGATCATCAGCGACAACACAATTACCGGAGGCCGAGAAGGTAATGAATCAAATTTGTTGAGATGGTTATCATTTTACAGGAATGTTGCATATATCAGTTTAAATGTTGTAGGTACTCGTATGCTATAAAAAAAAATTTTAGATGGAAAATTAAAATAAAATAAAATAAAATAGAATCAAAATAAAAAAATCACACCATTTTTTCCATCGGGTTATTATACATCGTCATGTTTTGAGACGCAGGATTAATGAGCTCAATGCTCATACCATTATGCCGAGTAATCTCTTGAGATGGCGACCTCGGCGGTAAGGGAGGCGGACTTGTGGAAGGAGGGCGGGGTAGTTTCCCCACAAGACTTGAAAATCTCGCTTTAATTTTTCCTATCAGCGAACGTTGAAGAACTCCGCCTTCACTGCCATTTGCAACACCCAAGCTCTCGTTCGTGGAATACTCGGAATACTGCGTTCCGCTCTCTGCAAGTTGGCAGGCAAGCCGCTCGGAAATAGCACTAAACGCAGGCCGAAACCTCGGGTTCTTTTGCCAACATTCCTGAATTAACGTTTTCGTCTGAGCAGGCCACGAGTGGCGTATTTCGGGACGAAATCGTTTCGCTATGGCTTTGTTGAGCTCTTCAGAGCTCTCAAATGTGCCCATAGAACGATCTGCGTCAGCTTCGCCCGCAAACACATGCCACATGATCATTCCAAACGAAAATACGTCCACCTTTTTTACGTATGCAGGATTCACCTCACCAACAATGATTTCGGGAGCGATGTGGCCCGGCGTCCCAACGAGATCGGAATACTTCTTTTCACCGGTGCACGTTGAGACGCCAAAATCGCATATCTTTATTTTTGCGAATTCACCACCTCGCGAAGGCGCATCCTCTACTAGCACGTTTCCTATTTTCAGGTCGCGATGGACGATGCCTTGAGCGTGCACGTACTGCATGCCTCGAGATATCTGCAATAGGATCGCAAGTTTGTGAGCCGTTGAAAGTCCCCCTCCACCATTCTTATGGGAGCGAATGAATGATTCGAGGGAGTACTTGCAGAGCTCCGTTACAATGTAGAGTCGCTCCCCATCAACAGCAACCCCATAAAAGCGTACTATTTGAGGATGCGTAAGCTCAGCGAGAACGCTAGCTTCATGAATAAACTCTTGCATGTCAGCAGGATCAATCAGGGACGAGAAGAGCTGCTTCACGCAAACCGGGTTAGAGTCGTACTTGGCTTTACACACCATACCTGAAGCGCCTGCAGCAAATGCTTCGCCAAGTGTGATGCTGCTCTTGGGAATAAAGTGCGCCTTCATGAGGCGCAAATCGACTTTTTTTTGCTTTGACATGATAAGTTTCCACATCGGGCTGCTTTTTGCAGATTGAGACACTCCATCCTTTGATTTTTGCAGTCCCTCCATCGTCCACGTCTGAGTCTTTCCCATTCCCCCATCGCTACGGAACCCATCGTTCATTTCATCCTCGAGCAAGCGCACAAATTTTCTTAACTCGACGCTTTGCCTAATCTTTGGAGTCAAAAGCGCGCCTGCGATAAGGAGTACAAAAGCGGAAGCATATGCGACGATCAAGCTAATTTGCATGCACGTGCTGCTGATCTGCAAAAATCCTGCAGCGCACTGCGTGCAAAACTCTCCAGCAAATCCACTTGCGCACGAACATTCGCGTGGGTATATGCACATGCCTCCATTGGCGCATCCTTCATCGCATATGGGAAATGTGCACCGCTCGCCACTGTACCCCTCCTCGCACGATTCGAGATCAAAGTTAAAGATTGTCCCCGGAGGCAGCGGCACAAGTTCATCATCAGCTATGTCGCACATTTCGAGCTGCTTGAGCGCCTCATCGGGCGCCTCGTAAACAATAACCCTCAAGTTCGGATCTTCTTCGTCAACGTGAACGTACTCCACGACAATATCAACGAGGCCGTGCAGCTTTAGCACAGCCAGGGATAGTCCAGACGTTCCGCAGAGCGTTTCCGCATCATCAGCAAATGCCACACGAGCTCCATCGACCCAAATCGTTGCAAAATCGTTTCCGCTCGTTTGAACCCCTATAATATAATCAGCAGGCGTGTCAATTTTGAGCACACCTTGTACGATAACTTTTGCTTGACCCGTCCTCCCATCAGACAGCTCCGCCAAAGATTGTTTCGATTCGATTGTAAACACACTTTCCCACGATCTTCCTTTATTCACGAGTTTATAGAGAGACTGTGAACCACCTCTCACAACCTTGCAATCGTCAATATTGCCAAGGAGCTTGCAGGAATCAATGCTTGTATATATAAAACCCGCGCATAGGGCAGCATCTCTGCACTTTTGTTCGCACGAGTCCAGAGATACTTTTGTGAACTCAGACACAAATTTTACTCCTGTCGCACACTTTATTTTTGCTTCGAGAAGTGTAGCGCCATTTGTTTCAGTGGAAAGCTGACGAAGCCTCGATAAAGTCAACGGAGCGACGGTGTTAGTGCACCCATCAGAGGTTCCACCTATTGCAGTTTCGATTGATGAAGAGGCCTTTGGGGAGGTCCCCGCCGCAAATGGGCAGCTCGAAATATGAAATCCATTGTGGGTTTGTCGATACTCGCATTGTTTTCCGTCGCACATTTCAGTGGAGCACTCTTGAACCGTTCCTCCAAAGCTAAACATGCGACGCGATTCTCCCTCGCAAACAATAGGAATAGGCTCGTATGTGGGCGCAGGCGTTGGTCGACGAGTGCGCCTTTTGTTCTTTGGTGTCGGTTTTTTTGTCGATACTTTTGTCGGTGTTCCTGTAGGGTTTTGCGTAGTAGGATTCATTGTTGTTGGTTCTATGGTTGGAACTTTTGTGGGTATTTTTGTGGGTATTCTCGTAGGTACCTTTGTCGGTCGTTTCGTTGGAGTTTTAGCCGAGTTCGCCCACGCACATTTCGAGTAGAATGCGCTTATACGTTTGCACTCGAGGCCTTCCTGGCAACATTTCGCACCTTTGTAGTTTTTCCCTCCACATTGTTGGTGATTCGACTTACAATTTCCTACAGGGGCTTTAGCTACGCATTGCGAATAGTGAGCATTTTGCTTGTTGCAAAAAAGACCAACTTTGCAGCACGTTGGACCAGTGTGATCGCTCCCTCCACACTTTGCGAATTCAGGCAGACACTTTTGGGTGGGCTTTTTGGTCGGCGTGGCAGTGCGATACGTTGGAAAGGACGTTGGTTCTTTTGTAGGAAACTTTGACGGAGCGTTGGTTGGATTTTTTGTTGGAAATTTTGTAGGAGTTCTCGTAGAAGCTTTTTTTTTCTCATCCTTTTCCTTTTTCTTTTCTTCCTTTTTCTTTTTTTTCTCATCCTTCTTTTCTTTCTTGTCGTCGTCGTCGTCGTCGTCGTCGTCATCGAGCTCTCTGGAGAGGGAAGATCTCCGGGTTCTGGCCGTAAGCAGTCGCCGCATTTTCTTCAAGTGTGTCAAACCTAAACTCGAATGAGTATGCGCGTCTGACAGGGCGACAAAGACTCCGAGAAGGAGCGCCAGCGCAACCACAACATGACTAGGCTTCATTTGTTGTTGTCTTCTCAGTAGAAACAAATTAATAAACGTAGAATATTAAAAAAGATAACGTGCTGAAATGCTTCCCCTGAGCATAGTAAACATCGATTCATATTTATTGAAAACGAAAAATAACCAAACAAGAAAAAAAGATTCTTATATATACCTTACTCCAAAAAATATTTTTAAAAATATAAAAATTGCCTCGTGCCTCGTGCATATTGTACATATATACGATACATAGATATTGTAGAGGAAGTGGAAGATGAGGGTTTGAAAAACTATCCGTTGAAGAAAAAAAGTAAAAAACATTGTTGAAAATTAGTATTGAAGGGGAAGCGGGAAGCCTAATAACTAACTAATATTTAAAATATAATTTTTTTTACGTACAAACAGTCATAAGTCATAAGTCATAACGCATAACGCCTGTTACAGCTTTGCGAGGTGTGTGAATCGGTCGTCTTTCAGCCATGGTTTGCCATATTTTCGGCAAACGAGCATGCCCCGCTTCACCTGCGGACGCGCCATGAGGCGATCGGCCCACGCGCATGCGTGGGGATACCGGTTTGGGAAAATGGTAAGGAAATTCGCGGCATTGATGCCAGTGATTGCGTTTCTGTATCCCTTATCGTCGCGGATTTGAGCAAACCAAGGCAAGCACATCATGTCGGCGAGCGTGTACTCGTCGCCGCACAAGTACCGTTTGCCGTCCGCCAGATGCCGATCGAGCACCGAGCATAGACGCTGGACTTCCATTCCATAGCGCGCAGTCCCGTACGCGCGCGCGCCGATTTTATCGTTTGGGGCGTACACGTAGAAATGGCCAAAGTTGCCCGTCATCGGACCCTGACCAGCCATCTGAAAAAATACCCAAGACATGCACTCAGCCTTCTTGGCTGGGTCTCGCGGGATAAACTTGCCGTACTTTTCGCACAAGTAGAGGGCAATGCTGGCAGACTCCCAAAGACGCACGGGATGCTCTGATCCGTCTGGATCGAGGTCAATAGCAGCAGGGATCTTGGAATTTGGATTTATATCCACGAACCCGCTGCTGAACTGTTCTCCTCGTCCAATGCGAATTACGTGCGCGTCGTAGGAAAACGGTCGGCGGCGCTTCTTGCGCCTTTTAACTCCCCTCCCCCATGACAAGGATGCTTTCTTAGGACGCGGCAGCGCCGTTGCCAACACGAGCTCCTCGCAAACGATTCCCACCTTTTGCCCATTCGGGGTTGCAAGCGAGTAGACTTGAAATGGCGCGTCGCCGCGGGGAAGGCGCCCATCGTGCGTTGCACCAGCCACTGGACGATTCAGCGCCGCTACCAAACTTCCATTCACCTCCGGAAACAGATCTTCCACTTTCGAAGGGGGCTTCCACACCACCTCCTCTTCCCTTTCTTCCTCTTTCGCCATCTTAAACTTTTATTACCAAGCTTTGCTGCTATTTACTATCCTTTCTTCCAAAACAACAGTGCGCACCAAAACACCAAACGAGGCGTTGCACTCATTCCCTATTTATAATAAAATGCTACAACATAGTGTCTTGTGTTCAAAATAATAGAAAATTTATGAAAAATTTCTACAATAGACCATATTAGGTAAAAAGTGTTTTTTTTTTTTTTTTTTTTTTGAGGGGTAATCAATTCCACAGGAAACCCCACAACTTTATGTTATGTCATTTACCCATATTATTATAATATTTCATTCAAAAATGATAATAATAAAACAAACTAATCTAAAATTGCTTCAGCCCCAGAATGTAAATACCAAGAGGTTTTTTATTTTTTTTGATGGGGTTAATTTTGTGGGGCGACAAAAAACCCCACTTTTTACCTGCTGCTATGGTCTAAAACTTTCCATAAATAAATAAAAAAAATGCGATTTTGAGATTTGATGATAGTCTATTTATTATTTATTTAAATATTATTTATTATTTAAGTTGTTAAATAATAATGATACGAGTATACTCCTAATAATATAATAACAAACGCTTGATTCGCAAGCGCGCCATTATTATTTTTCAAGGAGCAACGAACGCGCAGGCTTTTTTTTTTGTTTTTTGCCATCGACTTTGACTTGATATCTATTTAACATCATCAAAGCAGCATCCATGTCGTTTGCAGTGCTCTTTACTTTTTTTATAGTAGCGGCATCCGCGCGCCATGCGGGCGCAGGGGCATCATCGTTTGTGCCGTTGCGCGAGGCGGCAAAGGGTATCGAACGGGTGAGGATTGGAGCTGCGAGTCCAGCATCGTTGCTGGCAAACGCCACGTCTGCTTATGCAAAAACAATGGCCCAAAACTATGATTTAACCACAGCTGAAAACGCATGCAAGTGGGGAGCGACGGAAAAGAGCAGGGGGAAGTTCTCATTCGATGAATGCGATGCCGTAAGAGACTTTGCGCACAATCACAACATGTCCTTTCGCGGACATAATCTTTGCTGGGGACATTACAATCCCGACTGGTTGAAGACGTTGTCTCCATCAGAAAAGCGCACTGCGCTTATCGAGCATATCGAGGCAGTGGTGAAGCACTACGGGGCGTCGCCTGTTGCCTGGGATGTTGTAAATGAGGCAATTTCCGACAAAGAGTGCGATAACCCTTGGTGCTTCAAAGCATCCGACTGGTACCCCGACGTCCCCGACTTTGTCTATGCAGCTTTTGAAACTGCGCGGAAGGCTGCGCCAAGGGGTGTCAAGCTATTTTACAATGATTATTCAATCGCAAATGCCAACAGTGCGAAAGCAAAGCGTGTACTTAATTTAGTGAAGAATCTCACTGCATCGCGCGTGATTGACGGCGTGGGGCTCCAAATGCATGTGAGTCGAGGTTGGGAGAATCAGAACGGCAACTCAGACGGCCTCATCAAGACAATGGAGCAGTACCGCCAGCTGGGAATTGAAGTGCATATCACAGAAATGGATGTCAAAAATCCTGAACCCAGAGATGATGCAGCCCAAACAAAGACCTACGTTGCAGCGCTTTCGGCCTGCTTGAACTCTACGGCGTGCACTAATTTTGAGACGTGGGGATGGGAAGACGGCCACACGTGGATAGGCACGTCTGAGCATCCACTTCCTTTCGACAAAGGATTTCTACCTAAAAAGGCAGCCCTTGCTCTGAGCGAGGCGCTCTTAAACGCGTAAATATTTTCTATGGTACAATACATCTTTATTTTCAAATCAAACATATTAACTACTTTATAGTATTATTTAAAAATCATACCTTACTTATATTTTCACTTAAATCGCTCAAGAGAATAGAGACGCCTAAATGTATTATCCTTCCCCTCAATGACGTCAGCCAGAACGGCAGCGCAATGCGCAGAAAATTTCCATCCGTATGCGCTGTGTCCACTGTTCACATACAAGCCTGGAATGCACGTGCGCGAAACGATGGGAAGAGAGTCAGGCGTTTGCGGTCGGCAGCCGCACCACACTGATCGCCTCTCCCATTCAGTTGCCTCCAAAAGACTGGGGCACGCGTGCTCCACTAGTGTCTCCAGCCGCTTTTCGAGCTCCTCTGTTGGGACTGCTGAGTTTTTCATTTTTGTAAATTCGCCGTAGCACGTCGCTCGCACCGTCGAATCAGACGGCCTCGCCAGATACAAAGAATACGGCATGATCACTGTGGAAGCATTTGGCACCATTTTGGGGTCGCGAACGCGAGCGGTTACTGAATATCCCCGCATTGGATGGATAGGGACATACAAATTCGCTGATTGAAGCAGACGAGGCGTTTGCCACCCAGAGCACACAACGACGGCATCTGCATGGATGATTTCTCCAGATTCGAGCGCAACAGCGCACACGCTCTTGTCGACAGGAGAAGTTACTATTCTCTCGACCCGCGCGCCCAAAATGATATCTCCGCCTAATTCAATCGTACGTTTTGCTAAGCAGCGCGCAAATTCCCTGGAATTTCCGGACATAGCATCCTCTGTATACGCTCCTTTTATCTCTAGCGGGTTGCGACCGAGAAAGGGTTCCCTGCTTATGATTGCTTTCAAATCGACCTCCTCATCCGACGCATCTTCCACGTTTACGACGAGCACGCCATCGTTGCGACGAAGACGACAAGCGTCTACCATCCCCTCGCTATCACTTGCAGCGGACCAGATTTCGTTGTGGCACTCTCTAGTCACATCTTCCTGCCATCCATCCCACTTGCACGCGTCAGCGGTGCGTAATATCATCATTCTGAGAAAAAATGACGCAAACTGGTAGAAGAAAGGGTCTGCGAGAAGCTCGCTCCACTTTACGAACAGATTCGTGCGATGGTCCACATTTTCGCTTTTCCCGCTAGGATACAGGACACTGCGAAGCGCCGGTCTCAACACACTTTTCAAAAATACGCCAGGACTCGAAAAGTCCGTAAAGCCGTTTGTCGACACTAGGCACGCGTTGCCCCAAGTTGCGGACGCAGGGCCAGAAAGCTCGTCCTGAGCTTCAACAATAATGGGGCGATATCCCCTCTGCGCGAGCCTAAAAGCAGTGACACATCCCGCCACGCCACCCCCAATCACAACGACTTTGCTCCCAGCCGACACAGCCGCGACACCATCGCTGCTATCGGACGCCCATGGAGCAGCCGCGCGAGGGTACACCAGCATACCCCCGAAACCAACCGAAAGCGCACCCAGGATGCGTCGCGCCATCACATTCAATGCTGAATGCTCTCTCTGCTTTTTTTGAAGACGAGAAATTTATTGTTAGTATTGTAAATATGATGAAATTAAAAAGATTGCTTTTAACTTTTTCAAATATATATGTAGACTTTGCACTTCACAGTTGTATTTTTTCAAGGCGCTCTTTAAGAAAAGAAAACGAAGGGCGATCTCGGGGATGCGTTGCCCAGCAGCTAGCGATGAGGGAGCCTATGCCCTCGAGCGGTTGGCCGTCGGACAGGAGCGGAGTGAGATGGGGCCGATCGCCTTGCGCTGCTCGCGTGATCGAAAAAGCATTATCCCATAGCTCCGCAAGACTAGATCCCTCTACGCACGCCGCAATACACAACAGGCATATCCCGAAGGCGTATACGTCCACTGATGTTCCTATTGCGTGCTCACTAGTGAAAATCTCTGGAGCAATCATCATCATATTATTTGTCCCTTCTAATGCGAACGAGGGCTCACTCGACGTACTGAAAGCAAGGCTTGCAGCGCCAAAGTCGGAAATGCGGGCACTCCACTTTGATGGCAAATCATTGTACTTTGCGTCGATTATAATATTTTCTAGGCGCACGTCGCCGTGAATGATGCTGAGCTGGTGCATGAAATTCAATCCGTCGCACGTCCCAAGGGCCAAACGCATAAACACGTTGCCCCACGACAATTCTTCACCATACATTCCTCGATTTCCTTCCGAAATGGCAAGTACATCGCGGAGTGAACCAAGGGGATAATAATCGAGCAAAAGCCTAAGACTACGCTTCCAACAACACCCCACCATTTGCACAATATTACGATGCGATACACCATCGCTGGATTGCATGCGTGCCATAATTTCGCACTCGTGCTTGAATCTTGTGACGATATTAATTAAATTTTCTTCGCTCAAATAGATTTTCTTAATTGTTGCCTGCATGCCATTCAATTTGCCAAGCCAAATTTCTCCGCGCGCGCCTTTATGTATACACTCGTCGTACGAAATGTGATCATGCGGAACCTCGTATGCATTCAGGAGCGCAGTCTCATCGTCGTCGTCGTCGCTTATCATCAAATCTACTTTCGCTTGCATTCGAAAATCTAATTTCAATGATGGTTGAAGCATCGCAACACGTTTTCTCGCAGACTCGACCCTTTTGTCCGATTTTTTCTTACGAAAGTACTGCAAAACCAAAAAGATGAAGGAGACTGCACCAATTACTATGCTTACCGCTTTAAATAATAAACTCAAGTCAATTGCTTCGAAAATGGAATTGTTTTCAGGCAAAACGTCCTTTGAAAGCGCTGTGTCATTTGTTAATTGTAGCCTATGGCAAGTATCGTTGTACCATTTTGAGTAGGCAGGCTGCTCCATACAAGAGCAAACAAATGCACTATTGCACGTTAGCGCGTTTGGGTACCTTGCAACCGAATAGATAGCCACAGTAGTCGCACAACATATAATTGCAGTGTGAAAAAGTAAAACATACGTGGACTTTGTGTATTTGAAATATGCACTGACGGGAATACCATGCTCCGACTCAGCCCACAGCGCTGCTACATCCACAAAAATTTCAATCAATAATTCAAAAAGTAATTGCATGAAAATAAGCCCCCCGAGGAGCGTTTCATTTGGATCGTATCCAAAATTAATCGCGAGCGCATGCGGCTCAAACAGAATGTAGGCAAACGTACTCACGATAATAGCAACAAGTTCAGCGATACTTGATTGGTTGATGTCAATAGACCATACAAATTGCTGCAGTTCAAGCGATCGTCCTTCTAGTTTGGGTTTTCCCAGCCATTTCCCAACGGTGGTATCCATTTCCACGAGAAACGCGCGTAAAACGGCCTCCTCGAATGAGGTGAATACAATTGCTGTCATAGTTGCTGATGCTTCGCCTAGGTTCAGCAGCATAAGACGTCGAGAGAGTGATAGAAAATATTTCCCCCCAAATGCAGTTTGAGAATTGCTGAGAATTTTTTCTTTTGCAACACTTATATCATCCTTCTTGCTAGCTTGGTGCGTCATGCTAATGCGACTTAATAACTCATTGCATTCAACTGCAAGTGGGTGGATGATTAAGCAGATATACATTCGAGTCGTTGTGCTCGATCCGAAATACACAGGCAACACATAAACCAAATAGACTATAGTAAAGCCTATGTTTATAAGCATAACGCTAATTTGAACTACCTGAACTAGTGCATTCGTTTTCATAGATTTTGTTCGGGTATCTCCAGCTTTTGCTTTATCATTTTTCACTGTGCGAGTTTTCTCTAACCACAAGTTTCTAAAAAGTACATCGAGACAGATGAAAACCGCTATATAAAGAACAAGTAGCAGCATATTCAAAAGAGAATATCTTGCGTCATATGTTGAGGGTAATGCGCGATAGGCCCCATAAAAGACACACGGAAGAAATATCGTAAGCGCTAGAGTCACAAGGGACCGTCGAGGCCCAGCCTGCGGATACAAGATAGGATCAAATTGGGCAACGTTGGTAACGGTTGAAAACCCATAAGTCAAGAATGCAATAAGTATAAAGTTGATAAAATCACGTGAGCTGTCATATACAAGAAAATTTTGGATGTTGACGCGGTCAGGACTCGTAACTGTATCTTTCAGAAACACGATGTTGTTGGACCATAGAATTAGCATTAAAATAAGAAAAATGCTCAGGAGGAGAGAGTATCCCATTATTTTCGTTGTCAAGAGTGCACGCTGCAATGTAGGCGATTGTTCAAATGATGTATCGCGCAAAGGAGAATCTCGAATAGCCGCATTTGGCAAAGAAGATGAAGTAATCGGAGATGCATTTTTTACGTTGCCAAGTACCATCGGCGCAATGCTAACACTACTACCCCTCTTTACCGTTCTCTTCTTTTTCACTGACGGCGGAACTCTTTTAAATATATCTTCATGCAATAATGTTGGGGAGGCGCATTCAACCACATTTCCGCTCTGTTCTTTATCCTCGGATACATTTTTGGCTGTTATTTTTGAATCAAAATGTGCACAAATAGATGGAAAGGATGGTCTCTCTTCACTTCGCGGACTCCAGCAGGAGGCTATTAGCTCTTGCAGCCAAGGTGGACTCCCATCTGGAATCTTTGGTCGCATCCCCTTGACAACATTTACCTGCGAGTATCGTTTGCGTCCCCACAACGATGCTTTGACGCCTCCTCTGTCGTATGTTGCCATATCGAAAAGCAAAACGCCAAAACTGAACACATCGCACGTTTCATCGTACTCTTCGCACATTATAATTTCGGGACATACGAAAAATGGCGACCCAACCATAGAAAGATTCATACCTTCGTCGTTTTTATCGAATTCTCGCGATTCCCCAAAGTCAGCAATTTTTGGTATCCAGTCTGTAGGACGCGCATCGGGTGCACCCTTCAGGAGAATGTTTTGCGTTTTCAAATCACGATGGATGATTGGTGGGCTATGGCTATGCATAAACTCCATTCCTGAGGCTATCGCGCGACTCCACAGTAAAAGAGCTCCCGCACCGTCGTCTGTATTATTCCATGTGAGATTTCGTGTCGACTCATCTAAGCATGTTTTAAGCACATCGTCAAGTCCGCCCAACTCGCAAAAGTCAAGAACGAGGAGGAGATCCTTATCCCAGCAGACAAACATCATTTGAACGAGATTCTCGTGGCTTTGTCCATTTTTCTGCAGATTAGCCATGATATTGCACTCTTTCCTAAAATCTCGCGCACTTGCTTCTGCAGATGCAAAGTCATCGTTTTTCAGACGCTTCACTGCAACAGTTCTTCCCCTGCATTCACCTAACCACACGTCACCCATAGCACCGCTCCCAATCATTGTGTTGAGCACGATGTGCGATTGGGGCACGCTGTACGGCTGTAAAAGCAAGTACTGCTTTTTTGTCTGCTCTTTCAACATCATCTCCTCTACAAGAGATTGAAACGCGATTTGATACTGCTCTTTTAGTTCCTCTTGTTTTTTGTGAAATGCATGGATCTTGATCGAATTTCGGCGATTGCGGGCAATATATACTGAAAGAGCGACAACAGCGAGCATGCCGGCGCCCGCAAGCAGTGAAACCATGAGCACAGTTGGATCCACGCCTTCAAATGGATCCTCAAACGTCGTTATGTTTTTGGGAAAGTCGTAATCGTCGCAAACATTCAGATATGCCTCGCGAATATGAGCAGTATCTAAGCACGCGCAGGGTCGCGACGAATTGCATAAAACAAAGTTTGCTCTTCGCACGAAACCGTAGATAACCAAAAACTCAGAGGAGATGATCCCCATTATAGCCGCTATCAAAGTATTGTATGAACGTATTTTCGAAGGACCCACAATTACGGATATTCCTCGCTTCCCTTTGGTCCACGCTGCTGCTATGCACAAGCCAGCCTCCGCACAAAGTTGAAGAAGGAGATTTATAAAAAGCGAAACATTTGAGGGTCGTCTTCCAAGTAGATTCATATCGTATCCCAAATTAAGGGCGAGATATTGGGATTGAACACCGATGCATAAAATCGGCGCAACGAGCAATGCGACAAATTCGCACACGCTTTGCAAGCACGCATCGCTCATCCAAACAGCTCTCAGCATATGTGCACTGGGCACAAGTCTGAGCGCCTTTGCAATTGCAGCATCTGAATCTACATCAAAGCACCTTACGATGATATCTTCCACTATGCACACGGCGATTGCGATTATTGTTGTCCGTGCATCGCCGACGTTTAGCAGCATCATGCGTCGGGCAAAAGCTAGATATGATTGAATATTCACATGCCGCATAAAAGTGCCTAATATGATATGCGGGGGTGCTGGATGGCCTGTCGCATCCCGGAGTCGAAAGTAGGTGTTTATACCAAAGGAGAGTATAGGATGAACGACTGCAACAATCACGAGGCGTGTTTGCGAGCTCGATGCTGAAAATGTAGGGAGTATGATAATAGTGTAGAGAATGAGAAAAACGATGGTTATGCACTCGTCGAGCAAGTCGCGCTTTTTTGCACCTAGCCTATATTTACTAGCAAACGCGCACAAGGCTGTTGCAAGGACCCCGAGGCCTGTCCAATATATATCAACGCCGGCCCCTGATAGTATTTCGACGCACGCGTAGCCCACAACGCGCGGAAGCACTGCACGCGAGAAATATTGCCAACGACTCTTCCTTCCTTTTTTTTCTTCAGTTGTATGGAGTAAATGTGAAACAGTCTCAAAAAGGATGTAAGGAAACAGGAGACCTCGACTCAGCTGCGTCAAGTTCATACGCCATATTCCTTGAACGTCGACGTCGAAAAAGTTACATCTTCGCACAAATATGAGTAACGGAAGGATGAACAAGCTCGGGAAAGAGAGCCCCATACCAAGGAGTGTAGCTAGATGTTCGATATGACGCCACGCGCTAGAATCTGCCTCGTTCGCACCGGTAGGATTATCATTATCGGGTGCGTCATCGTCGAGCGACACCGGCTGAACTTCTTTTCCGTTGCGCATCCCGGTTCGTTCGAAGAAAGAAACGACGCGCGTCGGTTGAAGTTAAGCAAAGTAAATTCGTTCC
>JACLAC010000807.1_pt1 | contig 16766 bp, 11 predicted proteins | sample 8027881 | NCBI WGS metagenome assembly JACLAC01 (sample SAMN15725517, study PRJNA655200) | protist metagenome | isolation source: fluorescence activated cell sorting (FACS) single amplified genomes of... | place: Spain: Blaines Bay Microbial Observatory, Mediterranean Sea | collected 2016-01-19
ACAGTATGGAAAACGATGATCTATTGAGTGATGGTTCGTTGGTTTGTGATAAGAATGACTGCATCTCGTCATTCTACGATGGGCAACAAGCTCCACTTCAGTGCCAGCAACTTCAACTTTATCGGTTTGAAGCTGAGGTTTTCGACTGGCAAAGTAATTCAACAGGCACTTTTGATTTGCAAGTATTGGACGGTCCACCGGATTAACTTTTGAGGTTATTTTTTGTCTCGGAACATCACTCGCCATTCACCTTGGTTTACGATTGAACCATCTTGTTTGATGATTTCCGAAGTGAAAAATACTATTCCCTTACCACCCTTAGAGGAGGGCTTGACTTGATCGACTCGTAAAACGAGATGGATCGTATCTCCGAAAAATGTTGGACCGGTAAACTTAAATGTTTGTTGTAAAAGAGCAATGGTTGTTCCCTCAAAAATGCCCAGACTATTTCCCAAACCAGTAGAGATACTTGTCACCAACATTCCATGGGCAATACGTTGACCAAATGGTGTTTTTTCAGCGAAGACTTTGTCGGTATGTAAGGGGTTATAGTCACCCGATAATCCTGCAAACATGACAACATCGGTTTCAGTTATTGTCCGACGAACACTTTTAAATTCTTCTCCAACTTCAAATTCACTAAAATATTTTCCACGGGCCATAATTCTATCTCCTTATTTAAATAGAAGGAGTATATTTTATTTGTCCAGTTGATTTTGTCCAATTGAAAGTGAGGGAAATTATGGATCTCAAGGAACATTTACAACAATCGTCTTCCATTTTGGTGGTCACTGGGGCTGGAATTAGTGTTGCCAGCGGTATTTCTCCGTTTAGAAAGGACAAAGACGCTATTTGGGCGAAAGATGTTTTGACAAAGGGAACTTTCTCGTTCTTCCTAGAAGATCAAGTTGAGTCTTGGAAGTGGTATAGAAAACGGTTTGCTGGACTTCTTGATAAAAAGCCCAACCCAGCCCATCATTGTTTGGTACAAATGGAGAAATGGTCTACTCGTAATGAAAAGGAATTCCTGTTGGTGACTCAAAATATTGATACACTTCATCGAAAAGCAGGGAGTCAAAACCTTGTAGAGATTCATGGGCGAACGGATTGTGTTCGATGCAGCAGAGGAAATTGTTTACGTGGTGAACCGTTTGGACGGATTGAGAATGGAGGTTTTGATTTTACCCTTTTTGATCAGCGCCCTTGTTTTGAAAATATACCAAAATGTCCCATTTGTGGCTCACCAGTTCGGGCACACGTATTGTGGTTTGATGAGATGTATGATTCTCATCTTGATTATGAATATGAAAGAGCCTTGGTCTTTGCCTATCAAGCAGAGTTGATATTGTTTATTGGTACTTCTTTTTCGGTTGGAATTACCGACAGTTTTTGGCGGATCGCTATGATGAACGAGACGTCTATGTTTGCAATAGATCCGAGCCCTTCCAGAGAGTATCCACAAATACATTGGGTGGAAGAACCTTCAGAGGATTATCTTCCCCGTCTTTTAAAAGAATTAGGGTAGTCAATTCTCCTTTTGGCTGATTCCTTTTGTTGCCAGGTAGATTATTGAATGATTCTTGGTCACCATAAAGTCCCTGGGAGGATTGACGGTTTCTACCTCCAAATATTTATCTCGAATCCCAATTACCAAAACCCCATGTTCGTGACGCATTCGTTGAAAGACATCATCGAAATTCATAGGTAGAGATAGCGCCTTTACATTTTCGATCACATAAATATTTTGAGCACGAGCGGAGATGATACTACTCACAACTCCTCCTGTTCCCTTTTCAGCGATTGAATGGGAGAGCATTGAATAGCTCAGGCGCGTACTTTCAATTACTTCGTTTGCTCCAGCGGATTTAGCATGTTGAACGTTTTCAGGGTCTAATATTTCAACGGTAATGTAGAGGGGTTTTAGCCGCTTCTTGGCCGTCTTGTTACGCTGTAGAAAAGAGCGAATGGTAAAGATGGTTAAAATGCTTTTGGCGTCGGCGACTTGTGGTAAATCCCGTTTGCTCGAAACAATTAAGCAGGAGTCAGCATAGGCGAGGCGTGCTTTTTCTAGCTCACTTTCTTTTGTCGGGTCTCCATTGATCCATTCAAATTCCAATGGAATATCGCTCGGTCGTTCATGCGGTGAAAAAAGAATTGGCTTGTAAACATTAATATCGAATTCTTCTTCGATAGTATCCAAAAGCATACGTGACGACGGTTCATAACCGCATATTACAATGTGTTTCATGGTACTGCTCATACGAAATTGCTCCTCACGAAGGCTTAAAACTGAAGAAAGGAGTGTTTGGCCAACGATTCCTGCGAAAAGAGCAATCGTAAACATCCCAACGATCATCATTACTCCACCAACCACTTTTCCCAAACCTGTAATTGGCGTGATATCTCCATAGCCGACTGTGGTTAAGGTTACCAGTGCCCACCAGAGACCATCTCCAATAGTATTGATAGTCGGGTTAAATTGGTGCTCCACTAAGTATATGGAAATCCCTCCAATTGTCGTTCCCATTAAAATAAAGAAGAACCCAAGAAGATACAGCAACTCATTTTTCTCATAAGCGTCGACCATCCCATAAAAAGGATTACTGTATCGAAAGAATTGAGTATTTTTGATTAGTCGAAGTAGTCTCAGAAGCCGAAGTGCTCTTAGTCCTCTCAACGCAGGAGCCCCACCCAGTAAGGTCAGTAAATCAATAATATTCAGTGGTTGAATTGCAAATCGCATTCTTCTGAGGGTATGGATTTGGAACCGTTCAATTCTATTCAGCCGAAAAACATCGATCGAGGCTGGATGAAAAGAGAGGATTCGAAATGTGTATTCAAGTGCGAAGAGAAAGATTAGAATTTGGTCTATTGTGATTAATAGTTGCTTCCACTCATGGGTTGCCTCAAGGGAAATATCAATAAAAAATAGAATTATTGAGAAGGTAATTAATACCCAGATGACGATATTAAACACATAATAGGATTTGCTATTTGTATCATGAAAAGCAGTATGGAATGGCGTGAGTATTGGATTCATTTTCGTATATGTGCTATATGCTACATATTATTGCGGAGAAGAAATGTCCAAGCAACCCCCTGATGATGAATCATTATTGGAATCAATTTTTACACAATTGCATCAAGCAATGTCGGAGTCAGACCCTGAAGAGGACCTTGGCGTTAATGAAGAATTAATGGATGGGATTCGCAATTCATTGTCGGCTTTGTTTGGGAGTGCAGTAGATGACACCCCATCAGTGACGGTTGTAGAAGGAGGAAAAAAGGCGGACTCTCCTGCTGAAGAAAGAAAACCACCCGAATTGTTTTTTGCTCCCGAACCTGAAGAGCCGATTACGGATCTCACCTCGGAACTGTCAGATGTACAGGTAAGAGTTTTCAAAGGGAGGGATTTATTTGATAAAAAAAATAATCTCCAAAAAGGTCAAATTTTAGTTGAAGCTGATGAGAAACAAGTATTATTGATGAGTTCTAAAAAACACCTGTACCGAATATTTTGTACAGAAGGAACCATAATTCTACTGTCTAATGATAATGAAAAGATTACCTTGGGACAGAGTATAGACATTGAGGCCAAATACTTATGTGTTAAAGGAGAGACCTCAGCCAAGGGTTATTACGTTAGAGTATCGGAATAACAACGAAGCTGTTTCCTCTGATGACATTGCCGTTGATCGAAAATGTGAGACTTAAAAAAAGTCCACAATTAATTGTTCGATGGTTCTTTGCATATCGGCATCGTCACTGAGTGTTTGGGCAAAGGCTGCGTTGCAGGCTACCGATGGTTCAATCCCTGAATTTATTAGCCTGGCGGCATGAACGAGGAGCCGAGTAGAGAGGCCTTCGTCCAAACCTCGATCTGTGAGATTTCGAATTCGAATGGCAATTTGAACCAAGTTGTCGGCAATATTTTTTTGAATATTTGTTTCTGAAACAATGATATCACTTTCTTGTTTTGGATCTGGATATGAGAATTGAAGCGAGACAAACCGCTGACGTGTTGAGGCTTTCATTTCTTTGAGAATCGATTGATATCCAGGATTGTATGAAAGAACCAACATGAAAGAATCTGGTGCTCGGATACTGACTGGTGTGAATTCGGTTTGCTTTGGTGTTATTTGCAAGAGAGATATCAATTTGATCATTTTGATCGACCACTGAACTAATCTGCTTTTCTCGAAGCTGAAAAGTTTTAGCCCGAAGGAATTCAAAGATGACTCCATGCCCAATGGGCCCCACATAGATTACATTTCCATCTTGTAGGGGGACTGGACGAAATATTGGGTCAATCCTGTTCCAATCTTCATTTTTATGACTGGCAACCCTGGTCTCATGGTGTTCGATTGGGTGCAGCATCACACGTTTGCCATCATAGCAATCTATTCGAGCATGAACAGGTGCAATTGAAACACCTTTAATAAGAACACCACCAACAGAAGGTGCTGAGCCAATGAGAACTTGCGGCCCCTTATAGATGCGGGGTCGGAAATCAGCATAGGGACCGCTAAGAAAGAGCAGCTCTATGTCCCACCGTTCTTTCATCGCTGTCCTTTCTTAAACAAACGAAGAGTTGAACCATCTAATTTTTCTCTTACATCAAACAAAATGTCATGAGAAAACAATTCTTCCGAATCCAATTCCAACACCCAATGTCCCTTAGCAAGTCTAAGCCATGAAATCAGATGATCGATAATGCTACCCATCGACATGGCCAATCCAACAGGCGCTATAAAATGATGAATATTATTCTCGGTCTGCACTTCAATATTCATTAACTTGACCTCATTGGGTACAGAGCACAACAATATTACTTTTTTGGGTGAAAAAGATGTCATTTTCAACCGCCCAGAACATGGAGATCCATTCAACATAAATCGATAATGACTGGTCAAACGCCCTGTTAAATCCATTCGCATCGGCAATACCCGATGCAGTAGCAGTAAATCAATCAAACTGGATACCGATATTTCTGGATTTGCATTTTGCTTAATTACTCCGGCTCCCTCTCCTAATGAAATATGGTATTGCGTATTTTTTCCTGGAGGAAGAGAACTCCGAATTGGTTGGGGCGATCCATACAAGGTTTCCAATAATCCACCTTTCAGTCGGTCCTTATCTTTCGTCTTCGATTGAACAGTAATATTTTTTTTCCGCGGCGCAATCTTTTGAATCACTTTGCGTTTTTTTTCTATGGCTACATCATCTTTATCTGGATTCTTTCCTCTGATTGGCCTCATCATAATCGCAGTGTCATCCTCCTCCTCTTCAGGAATATCCATCACTAGAGGTACTTTTTGTGGCTTAGTTGATGACAAAACCGGCTTCTCGGGCGGCGGTTTCACATTCCGTTTTGCGGGGGTTAACAACGATTGAATTAACTTCTCATTTTTTTGTTTTTGCTTACTGTCGATCGGATTTTCTTTTTTCTCATCTTCTTCAATGGGCTTCTTTTTTGTCGGTTGAGAAGTCATACTTTGTTGCAACTGAGACAATAGATCTGCATTGGCCTTACTTCGTTGAGAAACAATCACCTCTTCAACCGAATCCTTTTCGATAGTCGGGGTTTCTTCTTTTGGAACGACAATATTGGAACGACTCTCTTGTAGCATCTTCAACAGTTCTTTCGGAGATGCCTCGCTAACCGGTGTCGAGAGAACATCTGGAATTCGCTCCGGTTTTCCAGTCGGCTTCACTTCCGATGTAATGTTGGCGATCAAATCACGATTTAGCTCTTCTTGAACCTCGTTCATGTTGATAATCCCAGTCGCTTCATCAATAGATGAAACTGCCGAAGTCTGCTTTTGAACATAGTTTTGAGTTTGTCCCATCACTTCAAACAAAGACATTCCTTTCAATTGAGGATTGGCTAAAAGTCGTTTACCTTCAGCGATAAATTGTTCTGGTGAGAAGAACCTGTCTTCCCGATCAGACCGAAGGGATTTATTTAAAAAGTCATGGGTCTCCCTGTCCAAACCCCCTTCACGTAAGGCTTGATTTAGCCTCAAAGACACATCAGCTCTTTGGGCACTTTCTTGAATCATACTGACTTCTCCATCATACATTGGACGGGTAGATATCAATTCAAATCCAATCAAGGAAAGAGCAAAAAGATCGCTAGAAATATCCTCTTCTTCATGCTGCATCATTCTTTCTGGAGGTGCATAACGAAAAGAATCCTCACGGGGAACCAGTTTGGGATCATCTCTAAAATCCAAAATCTCCACCTGGGGAACAGCAAAACCAATCACTTGCACTTTCCCGTCATTTCTTATCATTAGACGCCAAGGTGTGAGCCCACCATGAGAACAAATCGCATATTCTTCAGCAATTTTGACCGCACCTTTTAAGATTCCAGCAACCTGGACCATAAGCTCCAACCCAGCTCTTGGTCCTGGCTTTAAGCCCAAATCACTCACTTGTCGTATCAGCTCGGCTATCGACTTACATTTTCCAGTCTCATAAATGAAAGCACCATCCTCTCCAGAATGAAGATGAAGCGGCGTAATACCAGTGGCAACTGGGTACTTCAATAATTCAATCAAACCATCCAAAGAAGAGGTTAGGGCTGTGTGATTGTGATACTTGTCATTGAAGACAATACCAACAAAATGTTGACTCTTGTCATTTTGAAGCTCGACAAGTCTTGCTGCTGGGCCTTTGTACTCTCGGAGTACTCGCATGTTAAACATCTTATTTAGTTGAGTCATCATACTTCTCCATGTACACTATATCTACTTGCCGTCTCTTTGTGAGGAAAAATAATGTCATCTTCTGACATGAATCAACAACAAAAGCAATTACACTCCGAAAGAGAGCGCTTAAACTCGGCAATTGAAGAACAACGTCGAACTGAAGCAGAGTTCTATGAAGAAGGAGAAGAACTCGACAATGATAAAGCTGCGAGAATGCAAGAACACTCAGGAAACCAAGCCATTCAAGATCTAATTGATCGCCTCAATGACGTTGAAAATGACATTACTGATCTGGAGCAACAAGAAGAAGAACAAGAAGCATTTGATGAAGAGCAAGAAGTTGATGTCGATGAGACTTTCCAACCAAAAGGAAATGATGGTGGAGGGGCTGGTAGCACGGGGAACCCTTGGAACCAAGAATTTTTTTATGGTGGGGATGACGAACCAATCCAGATCAGACGGAAGCGCAAGCGCAAACGCAGAAGCACTGACTTTCAAATGGAAACCGAAGCTCAAGAAGATGAATCCTCACGAACGGAGCAAGTGGACTTAATGAATTTGTTGTTGCCTGTTCCTGTTCAAGGAGAACGACGAGGAGACAGTCGCTACAAGGCAGTCGAATTAGCGCTACAACAAGTTGGAGCACTGATCGGTCATTCCCTTGATCCACAGCAGATCAGTAAAAGAAAAGGGGTCTCTGATCCAATCAGACTACCCGTTGAAATTGGTCGATTTTTAGAAACCCATGCAACGCAAGAACTCGCTCAATCACTGGGGGAAATATCAGGGGGCCCCTCGGCAGGCTTGGTTAGTCCACAAGGTGGTTTTTCTACGGCGGTTGCCCGGATTGCTTCTCTTGCAATTTGTGCTGAAGTCGCTCAAGGTGATCACCGACAAACTGACCCAGCTGTTTCACTATCACTTCACTATGACGCGTGGGAGGAATGCAGTGATGTCGCCAATCAATTGTCTACCAAAGGACAATTGCATGCCCCCAAGATTGCTGAATTTTTGATCGGGTCTCTACCAGGTGGAGATGAAAACGCCCCCCTACCCCACCCCAACGTTCTGGGTGGTGCGGCATTGAAAAAAATTCTTCCGACTGAAATTCCATTTTTAAAGCCGAGCCTCATTAAACCAAAAATTTCTTTACCAGAAGAAGATGAATTGTTAGCGTTGATTGATGAAACCATAGCAGAGTTCACGGACGGTTCCGATCCATATGCACCACCAAAACCGCCAATTATCGACTTGGAAATGCTACAACCAGCCCTCCAATCCGCCAATCAGTTGCTGACTGCTTTGGGGCGTTCTCAAGTTGAATTTGCAGCAGCAGCCGTTGCTGTTTACAAAGTAGAACCCAAAGCCAATATAAAAAGCATCTTGAATCATTGTGACTCAGTGTTGCGAAGAATTGCCAGAGGGGTTGTCAGTTCAGGACAGCTTCTCGAAAAGCTTCAAGGACACCCGACATATTCAGTTGAAGCACAGCTTGAACATTGCTTGACCACATTAACTGACTGTCACGATGCCTTAAAGGCTCTACGTACTTGGTCATTGTCAACTTTTGCAGCAAGCGTGGAGGAAGAAGTTGTCTAACAAGCAATGTCGGCAATGGATCGCTCAGGGAAAAACTGAACAAGCATTGGCTTGGCTGATCCGTCAAGAAGAAAGGTCAGCAGAGTACTTTGTTCTTCTTGCAATCTGCCAAAGAAGCAATCAGCTCCAAAACTGGGAAAATGCAATCGAAGCCCTCCTTGAAGAAGGCCAGTCTTTAGAAGACCTTTTACTCGCCTACCGATCTGCCGCAAAATGGAGTAGAGTGGGATATGATCGACAAAGACAACTAAAATATTTAACCTTAGGAATTCAAATTGCATCGCAATTGAAACACGAACGAATCGCACTAGATTTAGGGGCAATAAAAGCCAACACCTTAATACAAATGGGGCATGTTGATCTAGCTGAAGAATACTTGACCAACTGTGTTCAAAAATCAATTCAACTTGAATATCATTTATTGATCATTGCTGAAGGCATTTTACTGTGTGGAATCTGGATGAGAAAGGGACAATTTCAAAGAGTAGCTTCATTGTGTCTCAACATTGAAGCCTCTGCTGGTCAACGCTGTAATTGGATCGCCTTTTCCACCGCCAGGATGATGAGAGCTTCTTGTTGGATGATCTTGAACTCACCGCAGCAAGCCATTTCACTTCTTTTTGAAACAGGAAACTTTCTTTACCAACAAGGTGCCGTTGCTGCACTCAACCTTGTAAAAGCTCGTTTAGGAGAGTTTCAAATCATTCTTGGTCAAGAGAGATTTGAAGAACTTCGACAAAGAGAGTAGAACATCCAATGGGAATTAATATAAATCTAGAGCTAACTGATCACTGCAACATTAAATGTAAAATGTGCAGCCAATCTATGCGGGATGAAGCGCATGGTGTTCCAATGAAGTTCATGTCTTGGGAAACGTGGAGAACGTCATTAAGCCATCTGAAAAATTATCCTGAGGAGATCTCCCTTTGTCCTCATTGGTTGGGAGAACCAACCATCCACCCTCAGTTTGATCAATTCGTCGAATATGCCTTTGCCATTAACAAAGACAATTCTCTCTTCCGTAAATTTAAACTCCACACCAACGCAGTGGTCTTTGGAGAAAAGCGCGCTCAATTATTGATCAATTTAGCACAACTCTCTAACCAATCCCAAGACACATTTAACTTTATTCACTTTAGTATAGATGCTCATAGTCCAGGGGTTTATAAAACGGTAAAAGGAGCAAATTACGGGGAGCGTGTCTATAAAAACATTCGTCGCTTTCTGGAGATTCGTCAACAACATCAGGCTGTCTACCCTAAGATAACGCTAGCCTTTGTTGTGCAACCTGAAAACGCCCATGAAGCGATAGTATTCAGAGACTATTGGACCGCCCTTTTTCTTAAGTATAAAATCAAATTGCGACAAACGTATGATTGGCCCGATCAAGAAAGTGATTCACTTTACTTTCGACGGCTAAACTGTTCCAACCAAAAAGAATCTGATTCGCTACATGCAAAAATTGTACATGGATTGGGATTAAGCGAATCACCTGATCAAATACTACGTTCTTCCGAGAGTTTTTAACTATTTGTCATCTTTATGGAAAATCCAACCAAAGCGAGGTATTATATAAAGAGTAAAATCTTCGGAGGAGAATATGCGCAGTTCACTTTTGGTTATCCTGTCAACATCAAGCGTTATCGCCTGTACAGGAGAACTTCCAAGCGCCAAACAAGTAACAGAGCAATATGCCATAATCCAAGTCGATGTTACCGAAATAGATTTTGGTGAATTGTTGATGGGGTCATTGGCATCTGAAACAATCGTGATTTCAAATGTTGGAGAAGAGAATTTAATAATTGACAGCTTTGTTGTTACGTCTCCGTTCACAACACCTTCAGGTGGATTTGAAATAGAAGCAGGTAAAGAAACACCGATCTCTGTTCAATTTATACCCATTGATTATGCTGAGGTAGAAGGCTCTATCACAATATTAAGTAACGATTTAGATCTTCCCGAATTCACAATACCAATTTATGGTTCCACCATCACAGATATCGATTCAGATGGAGTCATTGGAACAGATGCAGGCGGTACTGATTGTAACGACGACAACCCTAATATATACCCTGGGGCTTTGGACGAATGGTATGACGGTATTGATTCCAACTGCGATGGCAATGATGATTTCGATCAAGATGGGGACGGTTTCCAAACCATAGTATGGAACGATGACCCCGCGAACAATGGGGGTGACTGTCAAGATAGCAACCCCACAATGTACCCTGGAGCACCTGATCAATGGTACGATGGCATAGACTCCAACTGCGACGGTGTGAACGATTATGATCAAGATGGAGATGGAAGCGGTTCACTTTCACATAGTCAAGGAAGTGATTGCGATGATACCGACGCAGATATTAATTCCAATGGTGTTGAAAAAGTAAATAGCATTGATGATGACTGCAATGGCGAAGCCGATGATGCCGTCCCTGGATGGAGTGCAGATTTAGTCTACGAAGGTACATCAACAAACGATAAAACAGGCTGGTCGATGGTAATCGGCGACATTAATGGCAACGGTTCTGATGACCTTATCGTTGGTTCCAAGGAATATGGGAATGGAACTGGGAGCGTCGCAGTTTTTATTGATTCGTTGCCAGCAAGTGGGAGCACGATCTCTGATTCAAACAATCTTATTTCTGGAGCACAGTCATCAGATGAAGCCGCCACAGGATTGTCTTTCCTCAGTGATTTCGGAAGCGGCAACCCTATTCTTGCTATTGGTGCACCCGGATCAAACTCCTCTAATGGAGCTGTTTATTTACTTGAGGGAAATGACGTCATCAATGGAGACATCAATGATTATTCTCTAAAAATCAATGGACTCACCACCTCTCATTTTGGAAGAGGAATTACCGAAGATATTGATTTTGATGGAGATGGGTTAAGTGATCTCTTTGGTAATTATAAAAGTACAACTAAAAATTACTACTGGCTCCTTTATGGGGATGCTGCCCACTCAGGAACAATATCAGCAGCCGATGTCGACGCCAAATTTAGTACCAATGGAACCCATGACAACATATGGCGACACATGCCCAATGCAGGTGATCTAGATGGCAATGGTTTGGTTGATGTAATTCACTGTGATCTAAGAGAAGTCGCTTGTTTTGGATGCCAAGGTAACGAGGGAGATTACTTTTCAAGCCAAGTTAATATTCTATGGGGAGATAGCATAAGATATCAAACCACCGGAACAACCAATTTAAGCTACATTGGCACCAATATTATGTCGGCAAGTGGTAACTCCGTATCAGGAACCACCGCCAACCCAGGAGATGGCTATCAAGTATATCCGGCCTGTGGGATCATGCCAGATTGGACAGGTGATGGGAAAGATGAAATCTGGGCATTCTTCACCCAATCAGAATCCTCATTTACTGGGATCTATGTCTTCGAGGGTTCTGGTGAATATTCAAATGGGTTGGATTTAAACCCCAATGAAACCCCTGAAAATGGCGGCCCAATTTACTTTATCGAAACAGGCTTCTCGGGCCCCCCAGTTGCATCTTTTCGGCCAGTAGGAGACTGGGATGATGATGGCATTTCAGAAATTGGTGTTACCTTTGGAGAGAGCACTTCAGGAGGAGCAGGAGAAGCTTGGATGATCTCTAGCCAAATGGAACCTGGATTGGAGTACAACAACAATGATGTCCTCGTTTCAATAAATGGTGATGAGGATTATTTTCAAGCCAATTATGGAAATGTTCTAAGTACAACACCAGGCGACCTTAACAATGATGGACTAAGTGATTGGATTGCAAGCGACTGGGGATTCCTCGGTGGTGCCAATAACAACAATGCCAACACCGGTAGCGTTTACATTTCTTTTCAAGTTGATTAAGCAGCCCTTTCATTCGATCTGAAGTTCATTAATTTGATAGGTACTACCACGTTGTTCTATAGGACAAAATAAAACATAATGATGAAGATTCTGACACCCGAGCGAAGCTTATTTACTATCGACAATGAGCCATACTATCTTCCACTCAATCAAGAAGTTAGTATTTTCTCTGCAGCTTGGAAAGAAAAGGTTCCAATTGTTCTCAAAGGGCCAACTGGTTGTGGAAAAACAAGGTTTATTTCTTATATGGCCCATAAATTAAACGTGCCATTAATCACTGTTTCTTGCCACGAGGATCTTAGCGCATCTGATTTAATCGGACGTTACCTTTTGCAGGGTGATGAAACGATCTGGTCAGATGGTCCGATGACAGCCGCTGTTCGTATGGGCGCAATCTTATACTTAGATGAGGTTGTAGAGGCTAGAAAAGATACTGTCGTGGCGATTCACCCGCTAACGGATCACAGAAGAGCCTTGTCTATTGATAAACTTGCCAGCGTTCTGAGAGCACCAGATTCTTTCATGTTGGTTCTTTCATACAATCCTGGATATCAATCGATTCTCAAAGAAATGAAAGCCTCAACACGTCAGCGGTTTGTCTCGCTTCAATTCTCATATCCAGATCCAAAACAAGAAAGTGATATCATTGTTTCAGAAACAAATATTCAAAAAAATATTGCCGACAACTTGGTTCAAATTGCCATTCGAATTCGAAATCTCACAGATCGAGGTTTGGACGAAGGCCTCTCTACTCGGCTCCTCGTTCATGCCGCCAGGCTAATAAATTCAGGGATTGAACCATCGGTAGCCTGCAACGCAGCCTTTGCCCAAACACTCAGTGACGATGCCGATATGCAAAGAACCATCGAACAATTAATTGTGGACTTTTTTTAAGTCTCACATTTTCGATCAACGGCAATGTCATCAGAGGAAACAGCTTCGTTGTTATTCCGATACTCTAACGTAATAACCCTTGGCTGAGGTCTCTCCTTTAACACATAAGTATTTGGCCTCAATGTCTATACTCTGTCCCAAGGTAATCTTTTCATTATCATTAGACAGTAGAATTATGGTTCCTTCTGTACAAAATATTCGGTACAGGTGTTTTTTAGAACTCATCAATAATACTTGTTTCTCATCAGCTTCAACTAAAATTTGACCTTTTTGGAGATTATTTTTTTTATCAAATAAATCCCTCCCTTTGAAAACTCTTACCTGTACATCTGACAGTTCCGAGGTGAGATCCGTAATCGGCTCTTCAGGTTCGGGAGCAAAAAACAATTCGGGTGGTTTTCTTTCTTCAGCAGGAGAGTCCGCCTTTTTTCCTCCTTCTACAACCGTCACTGATGGGGTGTCATCTACTGCACTCCCAAACAAAGCCGACAATGAATTGCGAATCCCATCCATTAATTCTTCATTAACGCCAAGGTCCTCTTCAGGGTCTGACTCCGACATTGCTTGATGCAATTGTGTAAAAATTGATTCCAATAATGATTCATCATCAGGGGGTTGCTTGGACATTTCTTCTCCGCAATAATATGTAGCATATAGCACATATACGAAAATGAATCCAATACTCACGCCATTCCATACTGCTTTTCATGATACAAATAGCAAATCCTATTATGTGTTTAATATCGTCATCTGGGTATTAATTACCTTCTCAATAATTCTATTTTTTATTGATATTTCCCTTGAGGCAACCCATGAGTGGAAGCAACTATTAATCACAATAGACCAAATTCTAATCTTTCTCTTCGCACTTGAATACACATTTCGAATCCTCTCTTTTCATCCAGCCTCGATCGATGTTTTTCGGCTGAATAGAATTGAACGGTTCCAAATCCATACCCTCAGAAGAATGCGATTTGCAATTCAACCACTGAATATTATTGATTTACTGACCTTACTGGGTGGGGCTCCTGCGTTGAGAGGACTAAGAGCACTTCGGCTTCTGAGACTACTTCGACTAATCAAAAATACTCAATTCTTTCGATACAGTAATCCTTTTTATGGGATGGTCGACGCTTATGAGAAAAATGAGTTGCTGTATCTTCTTGGGTTCTTCTTTATTTTAATGGGAACGACAATTGGAGGGATTTCCATATACTTAGTGGAGCACCAATTTAACCCGACTATCAATACTATTGGAGATGGTCTCTGGTGGGCACTGGTAACCTTAACCACAGTCGGCTATGGAGATATCACGCCAATTACAGGTTTGGGAAAAGTGGTTGGTGGAGTAATGATGATCGTTGGGATGTTTACGATTGCTCTTTTCGCAGGAATCGTTGGCCAAACACTCCTTTCTTCAGTTTTAAGCCTTCGTGAGGAGCAATTTCGTATGAGCAGTACCATGAAACACATTGTAATATGCGGTTATGAACCGTCGTCACGTATGCTTTTGGATACTATCGAAGAAGAATTCGATATTAATGTTTACAAGCCAATTCTTTTTTCACCGCATGAACGACCGAGCGATATTCCATTGGAATTTGAATGGATCAATGGAGACCCGACAAAAGAAAGTGAGCTAGAAAAAGCACGCCTCGCCTATGCTGACTCCTGCTTAATTGTTTCGAGCAAACGGGATTTACCACAAGTCGCCGACGCCAAAAGCATTTTAACCATCTTTACCATTCGCTCTTTTCTACAGCGTAACAAGACGGCCAAGAAGCGGCTAAAACCCCTCTACATTACCGTTGAAATATTAGACCCTGAAAACGTTCAACATGCTAAATCCGCTGGAGCAAACGAAGTAATTGAAAGTACGCGCCTGAGCTATTCAATGCTCTCCCATTCAATCGCTGAAAAGGGAACAGGAGGAGTTGTGAGTAGTATCATCTCCGCTCGTGCTCAAAATATTTATGTGATCGAAAATGTAAAGGCGCTATCTCTACCTATGAATTTCGATGATGTCTTTCAACGAATGCGTCACGAACATGGGGTTTTGGTAATTGGGATTCGAGATAAATATTTGGAGGTAGAAACCGTCAATCCTCCCAGGGACTTTATGGTGACCAAGAATCATTCAATAATCTACCTGGCAACAAAAGGAATCAGCCAAAAGGAGAATTGACTACCCTAATTCTTTTAAAAGACGGGGAAGATAATCCTCTGAAGGTTCTTCCACCCAATGTATTTGTGGATACTCTCTGGAAGGGCTCGGATCTATTGCAAACATAGACGTCTCGTTCATCATAGCGATCCGCCAAAAACTGTCGGTAATTCCAACCGAAAAAGAAGTACCAATAAACAATATCAACTCTGCTTGATAGGCAAAGACCAAGGCTCTTTCATATTCATAATCAAGATGAGAATCATACATCTCATCAAACCACAATACGTGTGCCCGAACTGGTGAGCCACAAATGGGACATTTTGGTATATTTTCAAAACAAGGGCGCTGATCAAAAAGGGTAAAATCAAAACCTCCATTCTCAATCCGTCCAAACGGTTCACCACGTAAACAATTTCCTCTGCTGCATCGAACACAATCCGTTCGCCCATGAATCTCTACAAGGTTTTGACTCCCTGCTTTTCGATGAAGTGTATCAATATTTTGAGTCACCAACAGGAATTCCTTTTCATTACGAGTAGACCATTTCTCCATTTGTACCAAACAATGATGGGCTGGGTTGGGCTTTTTATCAAGAAGTCCAGCAAACCGTTTTCTATACCACTTCCAAGACTCAACTTGATCTTCTAGGAAGAACGAGAAAGTTCCCTTTGTCAAAACATCTTTCGCCCAAATAGCGTCTTTGTCCTTTCTAAACGGAGAAATACCGCTGGCAACACTAATTCCAGCCCCAGTGACCACCAAAATGGAAGACGATTGTTGTAAATGTTCCTTGAGATCCATAATTTCCCTCACTTTCAATTGGACAAAATCAACTGGACAAATAAAATATACTCCTTCTATTTAAATAAGGAGATAGAATTATGGCCCGTGGAAAATATTTTAGTGAATTTGAAGTTGGAGAAGAATTTAAAAGTGTTCGTCGGACAATAACTGAAACCGATGTTGTCATGTTTGCAGGATTATCGGGTGACTATAACCCCTTACATACCGACAAAGTCTTCGCTGAAAAAACACCATTTGGTCAACGTATTGCCCATGGAATGTTGGTGACAAGTATCTCTACTGGTTTGGGAAATAGTCTGGGCATTTTTGAGGGAACAACCATTGCTCTTTTACAACAAACATTTAAGTTTACCGGTCCAACATTTTTCGGAGATACGATCCATCTCGTTTTACGAGTCGATCAAGTCAAGCCCTCCTCTAAGGGTGGTAAGGGAATAGTATTTTTCACTTCGGAAATCATCAAACAAGATGGTTCAATCGTAAACCAAGGTGAATGGCGAGTGATGTTCCGAGACAAAAAATAACCTCAAAAGTTAATCCGGTGGACCGTCCAATACTTGCAAATCAAAAGTGCCTGTTGAATTACTTTGCCAGTCGAAAACCTCAGCTTCAAACCGATAAAGTTGAAGTTGCTGGCACTGAAGTGGAGCTTGTTGCCCATCGTAGAATGACGAGATGCAGTCATTCTTATCACAAACCAACGAACCATCACTCAATAGATCATCGTTTTCCATACTGT
>JACLAC010017974.1_pt1 | contig 16765 bp, 15 predicted proteins | sample 8027881 | NCBI WGS metagenome assembly JACLAC01 (sample SAMN15725517, study PRJNA655200) | protist metagenome | isolation source: fluorescence activated cell sorting (FACS) single amplified genomes of... | place: Spain: Blaines Bay Microbial Observatory, Mediterranean Sea | collected 2016-01-19
GTTAACTTCAATGCCTGTAATCTTGCTGACAGCCTTGTAATCTGGATGATAAATTTCATCTACCAATGAATAATCCTTCTCTTTCGCTACAAGTCTCCACGCTTTTTCCCATGCTTCTGTTCTAGTCATCTCTCCTCCTCATGCTGGTATTCGTGATTTGATTTCTGCGATGGTATAGCCCACCAACTGCTTGCTGATTACTCGTAGTCTTTCCAGTTCCAGTTTTGCCCTTCACTAGGATCATAATCCAAAAGCTCTCGTACAACCTCTTGTCGAAATATCTTTCCTTCTCTGAAATGAAAAGCGGACATAACCGCAATATATCTGAGTTCTGTCTCATTATATTTTGAAAACCACCGAGTAACGACGATCTCCTCATTTTCATAAAGAACTTTGCAAGGCCCAGGAGTGACAATACTCGACATTGTTTTCATCAAAACTTTTTCTGATTCAAAATTTGCCTCCAGTCCCATCCTGTGATCCAAGCAAAGGTATTCAGGGTAAATTATTTCCTCAATCAATGAGTAATCACCTTGAAAACCAAGCCTCCAGGCAGTGTCTATTTGTTCTCCTTTAGTCACTTTTTTCCTAATTTAGTTACCCCTAATTGATCAGTAATCACTTCACCCAGTAGCAAATCTTGCTGAAAAGGCTGCTAAACAAGCAACCCAGAAGATAACCTTACGCATAGAAGGATCTTTGAAGAATTCTTTTAGATAGAAAATTTGCTGTCTGATGATCACCACAATCTATATTTATACAGAGTTAAGACATTATTGACTGCCAATCTATCCACCTTTGATCTTAACAGCAACCTGCTGCTTCTTGGTCGCTACCTCCATGGCCATCGCCACTATTTTTGGGCTTTTTGGAAAATATACCTGAAAGAAGAAAGAGGGGGCACGGCACTATTCATTTAGTGAAAGAGGTACATCCCTCACCCAACTCAAAGCCTCGACAAAGAAACTTGACCAATTTGGAAGAATTCTTTAGAAGTTGCTGCCTACCATCTGGATGACAAGATCCAACATGCAAATTTTTCAGAATTAGTTCTCACTGTTGACAAATGAATTTCATACCCAATTGCAGATGTCCCCGTGGATGGCAGATACCCATTACAGAGAGGGTGAAAAAACTTCACTCTCTAAATTGGTCTACAGCGCTAGAAATCAAAGACGATAAAGAAACAGGAAACACAATGTCTGTACTGACTGACGTTAATCAAACTCAGTTGGGGTGGATGATCATTCTCGACAAGCAAAAGAAACCTCTTCTTTGCCACATAGTACCAGGGAAGATGTAATTTCACTTACAATTTGCGACTACGGTGCTATTCAACATCTGCTATGGAAGGATTGATTAAGAAGAGTAAAGAAATATTGCTGCAAAAAAGTCTTAGTTAGTCTGAACTAAAATTTCAAAAATTTATGTCCAATAGATCCAAAATAAACAAAACGAAGTCATTTGACAGCGACGAACTTTACAATAACTGTAATTCTGATCCAAAGCTTGTTACATGTAGTTGTGGAAAAACATCATTTACTATTTTTAATGGGAGAGTCAGAAAGGCTCGTGAATGTGCTTGCATAGATTGTTATCAACATGTTATTTGGGCACAAAGTAAAGATGGCCCCCAAGTGCCACCAATTCTATCAGCAGGTTACTGGGACAATGACATTAGGGTCGAGAGTGGCGAAGAAAACATAATGGTGATTTTACTCAGAAAAGATGCGCGTGCAAAAAGGACTGTTGCGAAGTGTTGTTACTCAACTCTGATGATTGATCACCCTGGATATAAGCAACTACGTTTCGGCTTGTACGAAAATACCTGCAGTATTCCCTGGGATAACGATTCCGAACCCCCATCAATAACAAGGCCTCCGTCAGACAGAATTTTTATGAAAGATTGGAATGCGTCCAGAGGTAAACTTCCAGAATTTAGTGGTGATCCTTTGAGAATTGATCAACGAGTAGGACTTCCTTTTCACGAAAATGTAAATCGGCAAAGCATTGACAATCCAATGGGAGAAACTTGCCAGAGTCTTTTCAGAAGGTTGCCGTGGTTTTCACTTGATGTAAAAGAAGGTTTTATTTCAAAAGATAAGAATCTATGGCCTAATTTAAAACCAGTCGAGCCACATGCAGAGGCGGGTTAAATTTGATAATTAACGCAGTAGCAGGATCAACTCCAAACAATTATTAGATGCTGTCTGATTCGGACCTCGTAATGCAAAGAATCAACTTATCAGAATCTCTAAAAATCATTCTCAGATGCTCACTTCCTTTGCAGGCTAGATATTCTCTGGCCTTGATGTGAGAAAGACCCTCTCTCACCAATGCTCAGTTACACCATAAATGAATTGACCAACTGTGAATAACTGAGCATCAATGAGAATCGGCATTATCTCACTTTGATCCCAGTAATCATGCAGTGTTGGAAGCAACTGAGCAACTGAGCATACAATCAAGGTAGCGATAATTCGATTGTCTTCCCTGTCGGAGTGAGCACCAGTTCACCCAGTTTTTCCAGCGAATGGCAGATTTCCTCTATTTCTTCTGGCTTAATAGAACCCTTAAACAATTGTTTAATTTTCCTGATTGGCACTTTGCCTCCCAATTCACGAATTTTATCCAAAATCTTCTTTACTTTTTGCTCTTTTGTATTCAATTCAACAAAACTATAAACTTGTTGCATGTTTGCTAGGAAGTATTTCATGACTTGAATGGTATTCAAGGCAGTGTTTTCACTAAGTTCAACCTCATCAGGTTTTGATTCAGTAATATAATGTAGGAGCAAAGCAACTCGATAAATATAGGTTCTTAGTTTTGCGTATGCGGCTCCAGTTTGGTCATTCCCATTCCGTTGTTCTTTTTTGAGTTTGAATTCAAGTGTGGCAAGTAGATTTCGCGCATGTTCACTAATTGCTATCTGGCTAGGTTCATTCCTTATATGAGCGAGCTTCTCCAAAATCTCTTCAAGAACGATTTTTCCAATGGAATCCTCAATCAACCTATCGATTTTAAATTGTTCTTCGATTTCTATTGGGTGAAGATTCCAAATTAAATAGTTAAACAAAAATCTTGATGCGAGCCCATCCATGATATTGTGCTCACTAACAATTTCTTTGACCAATGGCTCTTGAATTCCTCCGGAAATTGGTACGAACACACTGGGAATATATCGGTCAGAGTCTGCAGTTGGGTTCTCGTAAGAATTGCCATTCCAGAGGGTCAGCAGTTTCTGCTTATCGTTACCCTTTCCTTTGTATTGATTTAATCCATTTAGGACTCCAATGATTTCGTCACTGGTGATTCCAATTCCAGCAGGATTATCTTCATGTAGAGCACACAATCTTTCGATTGTTAGCCCGTTAGCGATCAAACGTCTTCTAATAGGTTTTGGAGGCTTGTTAACTTCCTGATTCTTAAACTGCTCTAGTTCTTGGTTATACTGTTCACGCCATCTAAGTTGAATTGACTGTAGAAAAAAGCCGCCACATTGATTATGAAGGGGTGTTTTTCCAGAGCCACTTTTACCAATACTGGCAACCCACAGAATTGCTTTTTCCTGCCAATTCGGTCTGATATTAATTTTCTTGTTACCACCAATTGCGATGGAGGCATTTACTAGAAATTCAATAAATGCTGCTTCATAATTCAAATCAAGAGATCTTGCCACTAATTCAAGATAATTCTCTAATTTTCCAGGCAAAATGCTTTTCGGAAGTTTTGGGACTTTTTTGCCTTTTATCGACTCGATATCAAAATCAGAAAATTCATATTCCTTTATCTTTGGCACTTCAACAAGTGTTTTCAACCACTCAGATAGTTTGCCGTTTTGCAGTGCCGCATTGGCATCTAACTTCGGTTTTGCTGACATTAGGGCTTTAGCATTCACACCCTTTGACTGAAGCAATTGGCAGATTTGTGCAGCCTTCTCTTGACCACTATTTGGATAATATGTCCCATCATTATCTGCAATGATGAGTAACTCATCTCCCTTTTTGAGTAATCGATCAAGATGTTTTAGGTTTTCCTTACTGCCTGCAACAACGATAGTTCTGTCTGAATAGTATTGACGGACACTGAGAGCATCCTCCAAGCCTTCCATTGCTAAATAGACCCGCTTTGAAGCCACTTCTGAAAGCCTTAAAGGTGGCAAAACAGTCAAATGACCATCCTTACCCAAAGCATTTTTTCTCTTACCATTGAATGCTTCTTTTCTAGTGAAATGGATCTTTCGAATCTGTTTTCGGAGTGAGCAATCTTCTTCAATCTGGTGGAAGGGATAAATTAGAGCAGGTGGGTAATTATTCTTTTTTGGGAACCACCGAAGTAGACCAGCATTAATCAAATCCTGGTAATTGTCTGATGGAATATTTCTATCTTCAGTCAGGTAATCTCGAATATAATCGGCATCTCCAGAAAAGGTTGTTGCTTCAGACCATATTTTCGCAGCGAGAAAACTTTTATCTCCCGATTCATTGGGGTTGGATTGGTTTCTGGAGAAAAATCCAGACCTTTTTTTTGCACCATCTAATATACCTTTCTCTTTTGCCAATTCGTAAATGTTAACCGAATTCCCAGATTTGAAGTCATACGATCCTTTTGAGCTCAATGAAAAACTTGGGTTTTTCTCGCTTGAATCCCGCCAGTCATCTTCCCCAACTTTGTGAAAGCTTACGAAGTCAGGATGCTCCAGCAAAACCTTCAGTAGTATCTCTTTGGGAATCTTTTCGTTCATTCCCTCTCCATGAATGAAGATTTGTGTGTGTAGAAAAGGTCATAACTTCCATTCAGAGAAAAAAATTTCATTACCCAACCCTTCCATTTTTCCTTGCCTCCGTTAGAAACCTCTCAACTTCATCACGATCCAAGAAAGTTCTACTACCAAGTTTGACCCGATGAAGTCGCCCTTGGCTTAACCAGTTATGAATAGTGTGCTTAGAAAGTCTGAGATTATCTGCTGCCTCTTCAACTGTCATCAAGGGGTGTGTTTTGGATGACATATTCATCATTGCTCCTTTTAAATTTTGACATTTAATACAGTTTATTTTATTTTAAATAAACTGTATTAAAAAGTAACTCAAAGATTCATTCTTGTCAACAGCGGTAACTGGAGCATTTATGGGAAGACCTGCAAAAGAACATAAAAACCTTCCGCCTTCGACTCAGAGATTTTTGGATGTGATTAAAGAAAAGGGACTCAGTAGGAGTGATCTTGCTCAAAGATTTGGGATGAGCATTGATGGAATCAATAAGATCTTTAGCCGTGGAAGTGAAATCACTGTGGTTCAGGCTAAAGCAATAGAACTTGATTTTGGTATTCGTCAGCAATGGATCTTAAATGGGGATGGACCTAAAAAAAAGAATCTAAATATTAATAAATTAGAGCAATTACTATTGCGCCTAACCCCAAACTATAGTCCTGAGTTAACTTGGCAATGTTTTGAAGAATTGCTTGATAACGACTGGTTTGGCCGGCAGCGACTGGGGTGGGATCCAACTGGATTTGAATATAAGAAATATTCCACGTCTCTGATGAAATTTACTGGTAATTCTGAGTGGTTGGATAAGTTCAATTCCTTGCAGCATGTATTTGCTGAAAAAGTTCAGGAAATAAAATCAGTTTATATTGATATTGCTAATCAATCATCCGTTGGAGGGCATGATCAAACACTAGTATTGAAGATCTTATTAGATGGGGTGGAGCTAACTGATGAAATGCTTTCTGAAGAAAAAATGCTTTATTCAAAACAACTCTTAACAGCAGATCGTGTTGAGATGCATTTGAGGAATTTGAAAAAATTCTCTGAGTTAAGACGCCAGATAAACGACATGATGGAACCTCCTCTGGAATTGAAAAAAGAATATGTTAAAAAAATAAATAAAATTAGAAGCAAAGAGGAAATGAGTTCTATTAATGCCAGGAGATCTGGGGAACTCCTAGTCAGAATTCAACCTTTCCTGAAAATTAATGCTCAAGAAAAAGTGGTTGAGGACAGAATTAGACAACAAATTTTCCATCAAAAAACCTCAATTGCTACTAATGAAAACATTAAGATAAGAGCTCAGCCTAAAAAAGTTGAGCAGATCAACCTCGAACTAATCAAGATGCAGGAGGCTCTGCGTCACCTTTTGAAACAATGGAAACAGGAGGGTGGAGATGGGACTGCTAGTTGAGTGTCCAGTGTGTCAATATACAAACTCAGAATCATCAAGAATCTGTAAAGGGAAACTGCGCTCTGGAGAGAAGAAAGGACAGCCTTGTAGATTTCCCAATCTTAAAAAGTACCCTGGAAAAGTTTATTGGATTGATTACAAGCACCATGGCAAAAGAAAGAGAGAGCGTATTGGTTCTTCAAGAGTTGCTGCTGAAGCCAGATTGCGGGAAGTACGCAAATCAATTGTTGAAGGCAAGCATATTTTCCGAAATAAAAATACAACCATTACTCTAGGAGAAGTCTTTGATTGGTTCCTTGCACTTCCAGAAATTCAAGAGTTGGATTCATATAGACGTTTCCAATCCCAAATCAAAGCTTTGAGGCGGCTCATCGATCCTGGCCAATTGATTAGGGATTTAAATGTCAGGCAGTTGGAAAAGTATATCCGTGAGCGACTTAATGAACCCTCACCTAGCAAGCCATACCAAAATATCGCACCCAAAACTGTCAAAGAGGAATTAAATCTGTTGCGCAATATGATGAATCGAGCACTACGCTTTGAGTTCATCAGCAGTGTCCCGATTAAGCACTATCCCATCATAAAAATTGACAATGTTAGGAAGAGAGTTTTTGAAGTAGAAGAATTTGGAAGATTGATTTCTGTATGTCCACTGTGGTTGAGGAGAATTGTTTTGATGGCCTGGGGGACAGGCATGCGTCAAAATGAGATCATCCAATTGGAGTTTAGGGAGGTAGATCTGAGTTATGGTTTTGTGAGGTTGGGTGCTTCGAAAACAAAAACAAATGAGGCTCGATCAGTAAGGTTACTCCCTGAAGTTTTGGAAATGTTTAAGGATATTCCACGCCAAATTCATAGTCCACGTGTTTTCTTATCTGCTACTCAAAAGCCCATTCAAAAATGGGATGGACGGTGCGCTAAGGCCTGGAAGAAAGCATTAAAAGACGCGGGCATCAAAGACGCTACCTTCCATGATTTGAGACATGATTTTGTGACTAGGGCAATGCGCAGTGGGAATTCCTCTCATGTTGTCATGAAGCAGGTTGGTCACAAAACAGAGTCAATGCTTAGGCGTTATCATCTTGTTGATGAGCAAGACTTGCTTGAATTACATATAGATCAACCCAGGAGCCCTTCTAAAAAGAATTTTGCATGAGATTCTGCATGAGATTCTGCATGAGACTTTGCATGTCACCATGCATGTCACTCTTCTAAACGATGTAGGTTAACAGAGGTTATCCACAGTAAACATTGAAAGTAGCAACTTTTTGGATAAACAGTTGGAGAACAATAACTTTGGTAATTTTCGGTAAAGCCAGATTATTGCAAGTAAAGTGGTGATTTGGTAGCAGAGGGGAGACTTGAACTCAGGTCTCTATCAAGTTTTTATAGGTTCGCTAAGGGGTTACGTGGGCACATACGTGGGCGACTTTCCAAAATTCACAACCTGAAGACAAAGGAAAATTTGCCCTCAGATATGCAATTTGCCTTCTACTACCTGGATACAATTCCCACCAATTCAATCGGTGATTAACACACCATTTTTGTTTATTACATGGATTCTTAGTTCGCTTGGTAGACCCATCTCAACATCCTGAGCATTCAAGATATAGTTCCATCTTGGCATCAGTCCAATTCCGAGCAGATTTATGGTGAGACTGAATCTTCAAACCTAGCATATCTACTGTAAGGAATCCCTTATTTCTGACCTCCACCCTACCCCCCCGGGGGAGCAAAGCGAGTTCCTGATTTTTGGTAATTGGGGCCCCGTGCTCGGCTTTTGTGGCCTATTTTTCTTGGCAAACCATATTCTCTTCGCCGCTTCCCACGCAAGAACTCTATAAATCCTCTCCAAACCAATCCACTCTTTCCTAGTATGAGAGTAGATACAGATTGCGCTGCGCTGAAGGTCGAGCAGGCGGGGCAATTCATTGTTGAATGAGTTGCTGACACCCAACTACTCTTCAACCAAACGGATTGGAAAATGTCAAAATTCAAAAGACGCCCTAACGATTACCTCCAGTTTTCAGATTTTCGCCCTGTCGCACATGAAATCGTGTTGAATGAAATTCATGGTGGATACTTGAGTTCGTATGATCGAATAGGCATCGCAAAACTAGTTGAGCAGCGATTGGAGGCGAAAGGATTTACCCCACATTAATCTTGCTTTCTGTACACTGCAAAGACCGCATAGGCGAATTACATTAGCTAATAGGGAGATCCTTTCGCTCAGATTATAAGCAGCACTGATCCTACTTGCACAATACTCTCTATCGCATCGACTCCGCCAAAATCAAAGTTCTTACTGAATATTACATTGTCATTGGTCTTATCAGCTTTAATCAACGCGCTGTCTTGTTGTATGGCCCTAAAAACAACGTACCCATCATCCACCACCATTGCTCCATTGCCCAGATTATGACCAGGAGATGAGTATTCATCATTCCACGCAATTGTTCCGTTTGTTCTTTTTTTGGCGACAAAAATTTGTGCATCGTCTGGTAAGCTTCCGGTTTCACCAATTTTAAAAAACCACCATCACAACAAGAAAGTAGAAAGTGACCATGTGATTCTTCACCACCCCCCACTACCCCTGTTGTCCAAAGAATTTCAGGTTTCGTGAAAATCTCAGCAGAATCGTTTACCTTTAATTTTTCGATGTAGCGCTCTTGTCAGTCAGACAAGCTGGTAATGAGAATAAAAGAGCCGAAGTAACTAACTTCAATAGTTTGCTGAAAACAAAGATTGCTGCATCGGATGTCTTCGATTATGGATGTTTTGACAAATTTAGTATCAGTAGACTCCGGAATCGTGATCTAAAATTGCAATGTCTTGTGGCTGTCAAATTCAACTCCTAAGGTTTACTTTTTTTGGCAGGTTGTAGCATCAAACCTTGGCTCATTGACCCAACTGTACAGAAATGGGGCATAAGCGATCCACTCAGGAAAAGAATGCAACTGTAAGCTCTTCACTTGGCAACCTCGGCTTGGTTACATCTATAACTGGTGAAGATTTCGACCTGAAGCTTGGGCTTGAACTATTTCTGCTGTTTAATTTGCTATCTGAATGAACACAACAATAGCTGCAAAAATAATTTAGCAAAGAGTTTTTTACTGGGCCGTGGGCACTTCAGTGAATTTTTTATCAATATTAAGGAATCATGACTACTGTGACATTTAGGGTTCCGAGAGCTATATTGTGGTTTGTAATATAGGAATGGTAATGACGTGTCTACCGGATTGGCCGATTATCACTGCATAGCTGCTAGAGGAGTAGCTACTCACTTGGGGACAATTGTGAATGAGCAGAAAAAGAAATTTCAATTATCGCTGCAACAAGATAACTTTTTAAAGTTTAAGATACTTAGAATATATATTTTTTCTATGGTTGATAATCAATCCTTTTGTTGATGTTTAATAGTTAAACAAACTAATTACAGCTATTTGATCAGTTGTTTAACAAGTACTGTAGGAAATCTATCAATCCATGATATCGCACTCTCTAATTGTGCAGCTAAACTCAACAATAATGCCTCATTACCAAATTTGCTTCCCAACATAACTCCGATTGGCAGCCCATTTGGAGCGACGTGCAGCGGTAGTGAAATAGCTGGATTTCCCGACACATTATAAATTGTATTTGCTGTATTAAATTTCCATAGTCTTTCAAAAAACTGATTTGAATCTTCCATATTAGCGTCCAAATGTCCATGAATAGGAGGCGGCTCTGCCATCGTTGGGGTTAACCAAATATCATATTTCTCAAAGAATGATGCAAACTTCCTGGATATTAAATTCATATGATCCACAGCGGTCAACAATTCGTCAGCAGACATTTTTCGGCCAGATTCCAGCAAGTATAAATTGTTTTTCTCGAGATTATCTGGTGTGGGGGTTCGGTTCATCATCTTTGACCCTGTATCAATTGCATGAGCACTATGCGCAGCAAACAAGGTCATAAAAACTTCACTGAGCAGTTCACGGTCATGATCTGGTTCGGCTTCGACAAGATCGTGTCCGTGATCTTCAAGAACGGACACAGTCCTATTTAGAGCTTCTACGCAGTCTTTATGCGCCTTTTGACCTAGAGGTGTACCTTCAGAATATCCTATGCGAACTTTCTTTGGCTGGTGCTGAGAAGCCTGAAAAAAAGATTTGTATCCTTTTATGTCTGGGGCCCAATAGGGAGCACCAGGCTCAGGTTCACATGTAATGTCAAGAAAAAGTGCACAATCTCTGACGGTTCTCGTTACAACATGTTCTGAGACAAGTCCATTCCATATTTCGCCAGCGTCTGGTCCAAGAGGATTTCTACCTCTAGTCGGTTTAAGACCTACAAGTCCGCAACAAGAGGCGGGACCGCGAATTGATCCACCTCCATCGTTTGCGTGCGCAGCGGGTACAATTCCCGCGGCAACTGCTGCTGCAGAACCACCGCTTGACCCTCCAGTCGAGTACCCGAATTTCCAGGGATTATGAGTTGGCCCATTAACTATTGGCTCGGTTGAACCACTTGCTCCGAGTTCTGGCGTATTAGTCTTTCCGATGATGACCAATCCTGCATTTCGCCATCTTTTCAAGATTTCACTATCATACTCTCGTATCCAGCCTTCAAATAAACGACTTCCACAGCTTGTGGGTACTCCACTGTAAGATACCAGCAGATCCTTTAAAAGAAATGGAACTCCCTTGAGGGGTCCAGATGGGAGGCCTTTATTGAGATCAGTTTCTGCGTTAGAGAACATTTCTAAATTAATAGCGTTCAATGTCGGATTGATTTTGCTGTTTAACTCAATTGCTACCTCCAAAAGTCTACGAGGACTAACTTCTCCGCTACAGACTAATTCTGCGAGTCCAATTGAGTCGTACTTAAGATATTCATTAATCTTCATCTGTTAGTCCTGTTTACGCTTAGTCGTAAAGAAAGCAAGCTACTGACCGCCCAGAATTAATTGTCATTAATTCTGGACTGGATTCGCTGCATTTAGATGTTCGGCGAGGGCAACGAGTGTGAAAATGGCAGCCGCGCGGTGGGTTTAAGGGGCTTGGTACGTCACCTTCAATCGTCAGTCTTTTAGAAATTCTCTTGTTATCCGGGTCAAGAGATGGAATGGATTCAATAAGTGCTTTAGTGTAAGGATGCATAGGATGCATGTAAAGTTGGCTTGTATTTGCTACTTCGACAATTCGACCCAAATACATTACCGCAATTTCGTCACAAAACCTCTTTACCACACTCAGATCATGACTGATGAAGAGGTAGGTCAATCCATATTTTTTCTGGAGCTCAAGCAGTAATGACAAAATCTGAGCGCGTATGGAAACATCCAAAGCAGAAACTGGCTCGTCGAATATAATGAGTTTCGGTTTCAAAATAAGGGCTCTCGCGATGGCAACTCGTTGACACTGGCCCCCACTGAATTCGTGTGGATATCTAGAGTAATCTGCTCTTTGAAGACCGACTTCTTCCAACATTGAGTATGCAAGGTCAACTTGTTCCTCGGAAGTCCCAATATTATGAAATTTCAAATTATACGCAATATTTTGCCCAACAGACATCTTCGGGTTAAGCGAAGAATAAGGATCCTGGAAGACGAGCTGCATGTCGCGGCGCATTTTTCTCAGTTCTTTCGGGGAGCAATTAAGCAACTCAGTATTACCAAGTATCACACGCCCGCTATTTGGCTCGATTAAACGAAGGATTGCCCGTGCTACTGTCGATTTTCCACAACCACTTTCTCCGACTAAACCAAGCGTTTTTCCTTGTTTTATATCAAAGCTGACCTTATCTACAGCAGTCAATTTTCCCTTGAAAAACTTAAATGAACCCCTTCGCTCGACCGGAAACAACTTTGAAAGTGACTTAACTTGCAACAAATTAGTATTCATGGACTTTAAAATTTTCTAACCAACATCATGAAAAGCCAGATGACAAGCTACTTTGTGCTGACCGCCGTTGTACAAATAATTTGGCCTCGACAATCTGCAATTTTCAACCGCCTGTTGGCATCTTGGATGGTAGCTGCAACCAGATGGAAGATTTGCAAGGTTTGGTGGAGACCCTTTTATAGAATGAAGCTCTACTGACCTATCGTCCTCAATCCGAATGAGCGAGTTCATCAAATCGCGCGTGTAAGGATGACATCCGTTTTTCAATATGGTTCTTACGTTACCGTACTCTACTACTCTTCCTGCATACATCACCATGACATTCTGAGCAATTTCTGCGACGATTCCAATATCATGAGTTATAAGAATCATTGATGTGTTCAGGTTTTGACAAAGTTCTTGGAGCAAATTGAGTATCTGAGCCTGGATCGTTACATCTAATGCAGTCGTTGGTTCGTCTGCAATCAAGATATCGGGCTTACAGGATATTGCCATCGCTATCATCACTCGCTGTCTCATGCCACCAGAGAACTGGTGCGGGTAGTCAGCATAACGTCTGTCAGGTTCAGCAATACCAACAAGATCGAGCAACTCGATTGACCGTTGACGAGCTTCCGATTTTTCCATCGATAAGTGCAAAATTAAAATTTCTGAAATTTGATCACCGATTGAAAATCCAGGATTTAATGAACGCATCGGATCTTGAAATATCATTGAAATCTTGTTGCCGCGAATCTTCCTCATTGCTGGTTCATCAAGATCGCTCAAATCTTGACCATCGAAATATATGTTTCCTCCCTCATGACGGCCTGGCTTTTCAATTAGGCCCATAATAGAAAGGGCTGATACAGATTTACCTGAGCCTGATTCCCCTACTACGCATAAAATTTCTCCACGATGTAGACTAAAAGTAACATCATCAACAGCTTTAAGAATACCTGTGTTTGAATGAAAGTAAGTTTTTAAGTTGTCAACTTGAAGAAGTGGTTCAGGTGCCATTTGCAATGTCGCATTTGGAATTAATCAATACTTTTTGGGATCCAGTATCCTTTGCAGCCCATCTCCCACAAAGTTGAATGAAAGTGAGACTAAGAGGATTGCTAGACCTGGAAATAAGGTGACATGGGGAGCTTTCCTAAGTACCACTCTACCTTCACTAACCATTTCTCCCCAATCTGCCACAGGAGGCTGAACGCCTAATCCCAAGAAACTGAGGCCAGACCCAACTACAATCATCAATCCTATCAGAGTCGTAACATAAACGATTACTGGTGCAATCATATTTGGTATAATAAAATGTATTATAAGTGTGTAAGCTTTTGCTCCTCCTGCACGGGCAGCTTCAATGTAGGATTGAGCCATAACAGACAACGTAGTGGTTCTGACTAATCTGGAGATATATGGAACCAAAACTATCGTAATTGAGGATATTTCAGTTATAATTCCTGGTTCCATAACGCCTGCAATTGCAATTGCGAGCAAAACCAGTGGAAATGCAAAAAATACATCAAGAGTTCGCATGATCAGGGTGTCAATCAATCCCCCCTTGAAAGCAGCAGCAATACCAAAGAAAAGGCTGATCATCATTGCAAGAAGGGTGGGTAGGATACCGACTATCAATGAAACTCGACCACCCCATATCATTCGAGAAAGTACATCACGACCATGGCCGTCCGCTCCCAAAAAAAATCCAGGTGAGCCGGGAGGCGCATTTCTCATGGATTTGACTGCTTCATATGGATCCTGAATATCCAAAATCGGCGCAAATAGTGCTAGACTTGCTATAAGAATCAAAAAAAATGAAGAAATCAGAGCCATACGATCTTCACTAAATTTTCGCAAATTAGTGACAAATTTTTGACTTAAAAACACTTTATTTAATGATTGATTAGGTTGCTTATTTACGCTTTTGTAATCTTTCGATTGCTAAAGTCAGCCCAGCCGAATCTTTGGTTCAAAGTATGCGTTTAAAAAATCTGTAAAAAGATTTACCAAAACAAAAGATAAGGCAATAACTAAGACTGCCGCTTGTATCACGGGGAGATCTCGGGCAACAATTGCATAATAAAGTTGGTTTCCAAGGCCTGGCCACGCAAAAACAACCTCCGTAAACAGCGCACCCCCAAGCAAATAACCTAACTGTAATCCAGTAATAGTTGAAATAGGGGGTATTGCATTGCGAAGCGCATGCTTCCATAGGATGACTCTTTGCGAGAATCCTTTAGCTCGTGCAACTTTGATATATTCTTGAGAAAGAATCTCTAGCATGCTCGTTCTAACCATGCGAGTAATGATTGCAGCTGGCGCTACTGCAGTTGCAATAGTGGGAAGTACCAAATGGTGTAAAATATCAATAAAACCTCCATCTCCTCGCATGCTCACCATTCCAGTAGCAGGAAAAAGCCTCAAGTTCAGGGAGAAAAATAAAACCAGAATTAAACCAAACCAAAACGGTGGTGTACTTCCAAGTATTAAGGTGCACGACATTCCCAATCTATCAAACACCGAAAAGGGTTTTGCAGCTGCGAAAATCCCTACAAAGAATCCGATTAATAAGGCTAATAAGAGACTGGGAACTGCGAGGATGACTGTGTTGATGAAGCGTGGGATTATCAAATCCAATACTGGTAGACTTGTAGAGATGGAAACACCGAAATTACCATTCAGAACCTCTCTTAGCCACTTCAGGTACTGAACATGGACTGGCTGATCCAATCCCAGAGTCTGACGCAAGTTTTCCCTTGCCGCGTCGCTCGCCATAGGTCCCAGCAACTTCAATGTGGCATCGCCAGGTGAAAAATGAACAAGCAGAAAGATTATGAGTGATACGCCGAAAAGAACGGGGATAATTGTCAGCAACCGGAGGAGGATATAACGACACACACGCTGGGACTCGTTATAGGGGTAAGGGGGACCGCCTTGGCCTGATAGGCTTGTTTTGGATGGTCAGGACGGCCATGTAGATATACATGACCGACCCGAATGATGAATCAATCCTCAATGTAAACTGTCGAGAGATCAACCCAGTCTTCAGGAGGATTGACAAAACCTTTGACATAATCAGCAGTTAAAATCGGCTGAAAATCGTCTAAAAATGGAATAAATGCTGCGTCATCCATTATAATTCTGTTCGCTTGTTGATAGATTTGGCGTGCTTGGTCTTTGTCTTTCGTTGCAACTGCTTGTTTCAATAACTCGTCAACTTTTTCATTACAATAAAATCCAGAATTGACACCATTTGGTGGCTGTGAAGAGCAGCGCGAAACTATCCCCACCCAAGACGGCACTGTCATGCCCCAGCCAATCTCATTCATGGCTACATCCTCTTCCATTCCGGATGCCCACACACCCATGTAAGTGACCCACTCATACTTTTTCGTGTTTACTTTTATTCCAATCTTCTCAAGGTCCCTGGCCAACCATTGCGTTACAACATCGCCCAATCCATATTGCGCCGTGTCAAAATTGATCTCGAAACCGTTTGGATACCCAGCCTCTGCCAAAAGTGCTTTCGCTCCTTCTGGATCATAATCATAGCTTTTGAAATCTGGATCATAGGCAAAAGTTCCAGGTGATAACATTCCATATTCCGCTTTCGCTGTGCCAGCCATCACTTCTTTCACAAGGCCCTCTCGGTCAATAGCCATATTCATCGCTTTCCTGACTTTAAGATCTTTAAGAATCGGATGTTTGTGATTTAGATGGACAAACCAAATGTACGGTACATTTTGATTCGTTGTAAGTTTGAATCCATCTGCGACAAGATCCTCAATATCATCCCATGGTGGATTTCTCATCATGTCAATTTCACCAGTTCTAAGAGCGTTTACTCGAGTAGCCGGATCTCCCAGTGGGCGTATGATAACTCGATCAACTTTGGCTTTGCGCCCCCAGTATTCATCATTTTTTTCAAGCACAGTTTTTACGCCTTGTTCTCGTTCAACAAACTTGAAAGGGCCCGTACCGATTGGATTCAACGCTATACCTTCATTTCCATACTTTTCAATCGCAGCTGGACTTATCATGAGCGGTTGACCCCAACTCTGAAGTCCCGACCGAATCCATTCATAATTAGGAGCATTGAGCCTAATCTGTACGGTCATATCATCGACTTTTTTGACATCTTCTATCCAAGTTACGTAAGCTGCTACAAATCCCTGCGTCTTCTCATAGAATCTAGGAGATTCTTTGTTCCAAAACCTGTCAAAATTATACATAACGGCATCAGCATCAAATGCTGTTCCATCGTGGAATTTGACCCCCTCTCTGAGACGAAATGTGTATACCAAACCATCTTCGGAGATATCCCAACCTGTTGCCAAGGCGGGAATTAATTTTGGCGTCTTTGCATTTGGATCTGACAGATCCTCTTTGACGAAGCCCTCAAACATCTGATAGGTTACCTCGTAAGTAATCCAGCCCCCCGTAGCGTGGGGATCTAATATATCTGTATCCGCGGAATGACCAAATATCAAAGTGCTTTCGCCTGCCTTTGCTTGACCAATGATTCCACCAGAAAACATCATACCAATATTGAAAATTACTGCAGATAGGAAAGCGGTTAACTTCAGTTGCATAAGCCTTTTCTCCTTTGCAATCCAAAATGATTAGATTTGTTCAGAAATAACAAATTATTTTGAAAATCTTTTACTCCTTCAAAGCTGTTAGAAGTTTTGATTTTAGGAAACGCCACC
>JACLAC010004933.1_pt1 | contig 16759 bp, 6 predicted proteins | sample 8027881 | NCBI WGS metagenome assembly JACLAC01 (sample SAMN15725517, study PRJNA655200) | protist metagenome | isolation source: fluorescence activated cell sorting (FACS) single amplified genomes of... | place: Spain: Blaines Bay Microbial Observatory, Mediterranean Sea | collected 2016-01-19
CCATCATTTTTCCATGTTTTCTAACCCCTCACGCCATCAATCTGCAATATACTGCAAACGCTTTAGTCACACAGCAACTTCACACTGGACCAGAAGCGCCCGCAGTTGCGCCTTGGTAGTTACGTGAAACTATCGCACCTGACAGCACTTGGTCTCGACAAGTGTTTTGAAAAACGCAACTGGGACGTGCATTTCCTTGGCTGTGCTGGAAGGCTTTCAAATTTGGGCTTGCTGTTGGTTTTGCTGCTGGTTTAAACAAGTCTACAAAGTAATTTACGAGTTTACATAAGAGCGTTTTCAGACGTATAACCATGGCAGCGGAAGCAAAACTAATTGCATCTTTACTTGCGATATATGCATTATGCATAAGTTTGCGAAGCATACCGGTTGCTACTTCATCTCCGGTCGAGGGCTCTGTACTTACGGTGAACAAAAACACTGGAGACATTATGTTTTCCCCAACGCCGGGCCTCTATAGTGTTATGAACCTTGAGAGGGCTAATAAGATGCATTCTACAAGCACTTTTGCACGGTCCAACACGACGGGGGGGCTTTTTGAATTTAGTGGGGAAAAGGGCACGAACGGCTATAAGCCATGCTATCGAAAAAGCAGTGAACTAAAGTGCTTCGAAGGTACTCTCGGGGTCGATTTTGGGCCAGATTGCGTATACAACAAGCAACCGTGCCGGCATGGATTGTGCACTGGAAATTCCGAAACAACTACTGCATCGGCATTAAGTGAAATTACCTCATACTCTTACCCTTTTACATTCGCTTCAACAACTGATTCACACGCTGCCTTTGGTGGGCCCAGTGGACGTCTCGTGACTTGGGGAAACTATCACTTGGGTAGCTCTCCGAGCGGAATTAAGCAGCTTGTATCAAACGATTATGCCATTGCAGCGATCACAAATGAAGGCGTGCTCTTTGCTTGGGGCAACAGCGGCGGAGGGGGGGCAATATGTTCTACAATAGACGTATTTCCGACGGGTGTGCTCAGCATGGATGACCCCTCGAACCAGCCAGGCTTTGCAAGGAACACCCCTGTGTCTTGGCTACGAAGTTACCAATGCCAAGACCATCAGCTAAATGCGCAGACAATACAATACATTGAGAATAATTTGGTCGGTAAAAGAATCCTATCGCTCCACGCGACAAAAAGTGCATTTGTAGCCATGAACGACAAATACAGGATTGTGCCCTGGGGGCATACTACAGTTGGTGGGAAAATGTCCAGTTACGCTTTTGAAAAAGAAAACGGATGGGCTGATGAATCGTCCGCTTCTACAATCAGCAAGACCATTTTCACCAACTCATATACTGTATTCGTGATGGCTCATATACCGGGGGAAAACACAAGGACGGCATGGCGTGATAATAAACACTCCTCGTTGGGCTCAAATTATATGTTTTGGGGGCTCCATAATGACGAAGACCCGAACGTGATGTACAATATTTTGACTGGCACGTATGAGGCAAACGTAACAGCAAAAAATAGACTTGGCAGTTCATTTTACTACGTCAGCAAAGTGCACGTGGCGGTTGGAAACGACATTGATGCCTTTCTGTTAGAGGCAACTATTGGCAATGTACAAAGCATTTTATTGGTAAGCGATGGAAAGTACCACTCAAAAATTTATTGGCCAGCTCATCTGAACAACGAGAAGTTTAACAAAATTGATAAGATAGTTGCTACTGAGATTGGTCTTGGTATCCTACTGAAGACCAAGGAACTCTTTTTACTCGGTGGCAACTTCCAGGAATCGACGTATACGGTTAACAACCAGTTTACAAATGGCCTAGAAAACGTCAAGGATGTAAAAGCAAACCGATTCGCGTTTATAGTGCAGTTCGACGACAATTCTATACAAACGTTTGGATACCCATCTTATGGTGGAAATACGACACGATATCCATTACCCAAAAATGTTGTGGGAGAAAGTATATACGCAGACGCAGATGGGTCCCTTGGGCTTGTGACAAGCAATGGGACGGCCATTATATATGGCAAGCTCGCGAGCACCATCAAAACTGAGGCACAATGCGAATTGGCTGATGGCGTTGAAACACTTTTTGAAGGCCGTGATTGGTTTCACATTAAAAAAAGCTGTGACACCATGGGAAAACGGTGTACAAAATGTATGCATGCGTCGGTGCAAACTCCAGCCCTCTCACTTATCCAGTTTTATGAATTTTCTCCTAATTGTGCCAGCAATGTGCAAATCAACACTGGTAATGACGTAAATACTCGCACCTTGAGACCTGGCAAGAGTGGATACACTGCTGTAATATCACAAGAAAAATTTTGTATGAAAACCTGCAGGAACAGCCCGGCATCAATAAGCTTCGTGGAAATTGACACAAATGGAAATGAAGTTTCCCAAACGATAGACTATGGTTCATCTACGTGTGCAATGAAAGACTATCAAAACCCGCATAGGTTTCAGGTCCGAGTATCGACGGACCAAGGCAGACAGTATAACTATGAGTTTCGGTTTACACAAATAAGCAGAAGCCCACCTACCGTAACAGGAATTGGGGGAGCGGATGCGGGAAAAGTTTATAGCTGCTCCAATAGTTCTGTTACACACTTCGACTGTTCCATGGATTTAGAAGTTGACGTCGATTTCGTCCATATTGAATACAGTAATACGACAAATGTAAACAAAGTGTTTGCTGTAACCGGGGGTACTGACGTTTTTCAACTAGAGGATAGTGAGGGTACATATACCGTAAAACTCGTTCGACCGTCATTGCGGGATGTTGTGTTTTATGACCCGACTGGAGATATCATGTATTTGAATCAAACCTTCTCCCATAGACAAAGTTCATATAGTGTGTACCGAAACAGTAAGTACAACCAGACATACATGGGTGCGGTGAGTGCCTTTGGCTGGACAAAAGTATGGCGTGGTGTTACTACTACTGCTGCTACTGCTGAACCCGCATCATTGCATCAACAAGCCAAATCCCAAGGACGCTACGCAATACCCTATCGGGCAGCTGATACAAAACATCTGCATTGGGGTAGTAATAATGTGAACAGTCTCAGTAAAGACCAATGTGGAAGTGGAACGAAGCTCTCGTTTTTGAATCACGTGGAACTCTTGCCAGACGCCGCCATCTTACCAGTAAGCAGCAGTTACACTACGAGCGAACAACTATACATGTTTCCTGGTAGCAGAAACATCGATACCAAAGTAGATGTTGACGCGGCTCATGCCCCCCAAGAGTCTCGTAGTTCAGGGCCTTCTCCACTTTCATTTGCAGTGGTAAAATGTGACATTGCAAGCCAACACATTTCGAAAACAACGCAATCTCTCGGTCAGAACAACTTTGTCGACATTGTCTCTGTAAATTCACATGATGCGATTATTCAACACAAACGCGATTTGCATGTCTTGTATGCAAATCCTAGTGCGTTGAATGCAAAACCAAGGGATTTTGGCGCAACATCTGTCGCAACTCTGGATGGTTATACAGCAGTCTTATATTCCGATGGAAGCGTTAGACTATACAATCTAACATTTCATCCCATCAAGTGGCCTCTAGGAATGAACGGGAACCTTGGCTGGGAGACTGACAAAGTGATACCAGACAACCGCTGCGGCTTGAGAACCAATGTTATTCAATTAGTCGAAACACCGGGTAGCTTGCTTGCTGTCCGAGACGATGGAAACGTAGTGGTAGTGTACACCCGCAGCGCGTGCGAGTCAAATACAGGGCACCATATGTATGAAGTCAGCGGTGGACGACTGGTACTTTCTTTAGACACCGCGACTACGTTTCTTACTCGCCGGAATCGTCTTCAACTTTCTGGCATAAAACGCGTCATTGCAAATAAAGGAAAAGGCTGTGGATCTATCTGCATTGTTCAAAATGATAACACTGTTAAGGTGTGGGGAGAGATTCTAGATATTGAAGTAACGATTCCTCCTATACTAGGAATCACACCAGTTGTTCCTATGGTCCCAGGAAGTATTGTAGCGACTGATCACGCTTTTGCGGGGATCATGATGGGCGCTGATAAAACAGCTTTAGCATGGGGTCACAAAGACTATGGAGGCCTAGTTCCTCCCGATTTTGCATGTTCAATTTCCCGAGATATTGAAGCAATTTACGCCATTAATGATACTTTCGCGGCGTTAACCACAATTAATGGAAAAAGGCGAGTAGTGACCTGGCCAAGTCGAGAAGGAATCAGCGGCTTTGTCGCACCGCCAAGCGAAATTTCATCTGGGCAAAGCTCAACTCCAGACGTAACACAAATAGTCGCCTCCAAATGTGCATTCGCAGCATTGCTAGCAAATGGATCAGCCGTTTCATTTGGTTGGGCTGGGTGTGGAGGTGATAGCTCGGACGTACGTAACACCCTTTCCTCCCACATTGTTTCTGTGGTGGCCAACGATGGTGCTTTTGCCGCAGTGTCGTCGCATGGGAAAGCTATTGTTTGGGGCAGTAGCGACCATGGTGGTGTTCTGGCTGAAGACACTTTTCAACGACTTCAAAGTGGAGTGAAGAAAATTTGGGCTTACCGGAAATCGTTCGTGGCAGTGTTCGAATCTAGGGCTGTTCCGATTCCTACTGAACAGACTCCCTCCCTCCATGTATATCACGAATCTCGAGCCGATCAGCCTTATAAGTTTGAATTTGTTTCGTCAGAAATACAAAACATTGGCTTTCAGTACCCTTATGACAACAGTAAGGTGATTGATGTAGTTCCAAAGTTTAACCCTGGGATTTCGAATTATGAAATTGTGGTACACGGGTCCGCGAATGTTAGTCTTCAAATCCATGCTACAGGAGAACATCAAATACAGATCGATGGCAAATCACTCGCCCCAGTAGCGTCCTTTTATGCCTTATCCAGCGGTCATTCTAATATGAACATTACACTTGATAGTACTGGCGTATATATGAAAAAAAACGTAGTTATTACTGTGCCTGGGACGAACCGCCAATACACGATTAAAGTCGTTCGATCAAGCCTAAATTATGTAGGGTATAGCTTTTGCGGAACAAATGCCCAACTTGGGTGCACTAGCGCATCATTAATACCAAATGCGGCTACCACAGATAGTTATCTGTCGTCATTTCTTCGTAGACATCAAGAATCCAACGCAAAAAATGATTTACCTTCGTTCATGATAGAGGCACCCAGCAATGCATCGTATGTTGACTTTTTTGTCACTTCAAACGGCAACAGTGGTAATTTGTTCGTAATCAATAGCACTAATGAAAAGGTCTTGTACAATGGAACAACCGGTGTAACAACGAGTAGGAGTGTGGCATTGGATGTTGGTACTCAAAGTATTACCCTGGAATATCAATCTAGTCAAACGATAGCCTTCCCCAAACGGATGATGTTGACAATACGGAAAAAATTATCTTTGGTGGGAATTTCATTCCCCGGAGCTTACAGTATGAATGGCGTTATTACTCATTGGAAGCCAACCAATGCTAGCTTCACCAGTTTGGTAAGGAATAAAGTAGAACTATCTTGGTTAACCAAAGACCTTGTTTTGTCATTGACACGCTCCTCTAATACAATTATTGGCACGACATCTCAGGGCGTTGAGGTAGAAATACCTTTTTTATGGAATAGTTCCGATCAAATTTATAACTGGACCGTTCGAACAAGTATTTGCAATGCTCAAGAAGAGTATGAGACTAACTTAAAAGTGCGTATGAAGGATGTTCCAAGTGACATTTACGATAAAGTTTTTTCCATATCAAAACGAGGTCCCGTCGATGACATTCAAATAATTGATAGCAGTGCGAATGACACAATCATTTCCTTTGATAAGAAGTTTGACGTGTATGGTTGGAAAGTTGACTCGACCACCGTGTATAATGTCATGATCCCCCCCTTTTCAACGAATATTAAATTGAAGCTGACAAACATTTGCACTGATTGCCAAATATATATGGATAATTTGCAAATTACCAATAGCCTTACAAGTATTTCGCTTCCTGTAGGAAGCTTTACTAAGCGCCTTGTTGCGAACACTGGCTGCGGCAATACAGCAGAAGTGCATATTGTTTTCAATCGCGCTGGGCCAATATCCTGCATTTCTGTCGGTAATAGCGTGGAGGAGAAGACGAGAATAAACGATCAGCTACTCTTTCCGCCTAGCAATCCATTTTATGACACTCCTAGCTTCAATATCACCACCAGAAATTACAGCATTATAACCGCGGTAGCCACCAATTATGTCAATATTTACATTGTGTATAAAAGTGAAGGCACGGGACTCCAGCTTCTTGGCGATAGCCATACTGCATCATACGATGACTTGATAACAAGTAATGAAACAAAAGAATTGACATCAATAGACAGCATACTGCTGGCATATAACAATGTCAATGTTCCTCCCTCGGGGCAAGTTCGAACACTCATGCTAACACATGAGGTTTTTAATGAAACATATTACATTTACATCTCGCGAAAAACTGCGGCTGGTGGATCGACTATTAGCAACAATTACGGTAGCTTCAAACTTACATTGACGCCTTTCGACGGCGGGGCGCAATATGGCAAGATTGTGCTATATCCACAGTATGGTAGTGAAAGCACTTATTATGTTCCGGGTAGCTGGGGGCAAGCAGGGACATTTTTAAGTAATGGATCATACGTAAATGACACAAACGCTAGATGTAACTCTAACCAAAGCAGCATGGTGGACGAAGGCTGTGATTTGATGCCAGGTAGTTCGAAAGCTAATCGCATACGCATTTTGGGCATGCCAACGCAGGTGTCTGTGATCAGACCATCCGAAACCATGGTTTACAAAGGCGACGCGCATGTAGCGTCTATAAACGGCAGTGGGGTAATTACTTTCGTCGATGTAATATTTTCTGTAACAAGTATCGATGGTAATGGAAATGTTATTACGACAAATACGGGGAATCTCACAGCTGGAGATATTGTAACAGTATCCAGTTGCTCTAATTTTACAAATGGAGAATACAAAATAGGAAGCTTGTACACAAATACAAATTTTACGCTTCTTAATTATAATGGGGCGCCGATAAATAGTGTTGCTGTAGAAACTAGTCCAAATGCATGTATCATCGAAAAGACCTCGTTCGCAGTGCTACAAAGTGGGAAGAAGGCCTATATTTCATCTGCAAGCAGTGCTACGTGTAACTTTCCAGTAGGCGAGTATAAGGTATATAGCGTGCTGAGGAGTGTTGGGACGCCCATACAGATTTTGCTTACGCACGCCAATGGGACCGCCATTGAAAATTTTCCATCTGATACTTCTTCAAGTAATTGCGAGTTTTCCCAATTGCTGGCGAGCCCCACCATTGACGTCTGTGGAGACACCTTGCAAGGACCAGACCTGTACAACTATCGCTTCTCAAATTCAACAGCACTTATGGTGGAGCTATACAATACTATTTCAGGAAACCTAAATGTAACGACGAATTTTGATGTTTCTTTGACAGGAACGGAAATTAAGCTTCAAGCAAAACGCCAAGGTGAACAATGTGCCATTAATGATACGTCTTTGAGTGGTTACTTGACCATAAATGACACGCAGCCCATTTCTTTGAACAATTACGTAACGTTCAGTATAAGTGTCGCAAACGTGGGCTCAGAGACAATTAGTGCATCGTGGTCTGGGCCGAAGACTAACGCTGAAATCGCCACAATTATCAATAATGCATTTTTGAAAAGCAGCAATTTGTTCAACAGCACCATTGTGCTTGCAAGTGGGATTGCAGCGAATGAATACCCATACTTTGGCCCAGACCAGTTTTGCATGAAAGCTTCAAGTCCTGTTACCATCCGTCGTCCACAGACAGTTGAAATTTATCACAAGGACACGAGTCGAAGAAACATGATGATAACATTAGACATTGTTGCAAAAGCTGGTGTATACATCCAAAATTTAAAGCAGTTTGAAGGAAACACAGTGCTACCAACAGGTTATTCCTGTTACAAAGCCAGCGCTAAGACTATTGGTAGTAGTAGTGCTAATGTAAACGATCCATGGACAACAATATTGAAGCCAGGCCGTAATGTGTACCATATGAAACCAAGCAACGTAACGAGCATTAATGGGGTAAATACATCAGCTCATATTACTATTGTAACCCCTTACATAAAACATGTAGGGCTGGTTTTGGGTTCAGCATCCGTCTCAAAGGAGGCAAATATGGATATTGAACCAGAATATAAATTCGGTCCATCTTATAAAGGGGGCAATAGAAACACGACATTCGCTCGTACTTGGTATGTAACAAAATTAGGTTCCGCAAGCGCCGTCATGTTCTCTATTTCGTTTGCAGATGGTTTAGATGTTTCATCCTATGAATTTTTCAAAGTGTATGTCCGCGCCGCAGACGACGAAAGCTATGAAGAAGTCCAAGGCTTGACGCCTGGAGTGTCCGTAAACACTTGGCTGAATTATACTTTTAGCAGCAATACAGACATTTCTATTAAAGTAAGGGCAAAGAAAAACACAGGTGATGCAAATGAAGAAATTGAAATACACAAGGTGATGGTGGTGTTTCCTATGATTGACTCACTTTCAATCAGCTTTAAAAGAAGGGATAACACAGTTTTAAGCAATCAGGCGTATAATCGTGCTTCTATCGTCCCTCTTATGTTAAACGAGGACAGGGCGCAGAGTGGCTTGAGGACCCTGACTGTTCCCTGTAGTGCTGTGAGTGCTACCTTCTCGTACACGCGTGTAGAAAGTGATATGGAAATAAACACGAACACAAAAAACGATTTGACGCTATTTAATATACCTCGGGATACCCAAACATTTACTGTTGGGCGACCATATACTTCGTCTACACCGGTTGTTGTGGCTACGAGCAATTCTACCAGTGAGACTCAATTGTTGGTCGGAGTAAATGACATACACATAGAAATATCGAACGAGCACAGACGTAACAAATTATTGAGTGGCATGAAATACACAATGGACACGGACTCAAAATTACGAATTCATTTCACGGTCGTTAAAGAAGCATGTGTGCCTAATATTCGAGTCGACGTATATCGAGGAGACCCAAGTCTGCTAACACCAACTGTAAATTATGATTCCCCATTAACCGTTCAATTTAGCACTGCATCTAGCCACGGCACCAATGGACATTACACAATTTTATTGCCACGAGACACATTAGATGCGGATATATATGCCACCCCTACATCTGGAGTCTCAGAGATTATCAATCATACAGATTTTGCATTGAATGCGGAATACGGCGTTAACTCATATTCCTTAAATGGGAGCAGAGCCATGCTGAGCGAAACAAATCCAGCGTTAGCCTCAATGTACCGGCTGAGCCAGTCGATGGCTGTGCATGACGCTAGAGGCACAATGGGGTCATCATTTCTGCCATCACTGGATAGAAAACACATCAATGGCGTTCGTCTTGACATAAGAACCTCCGTTGATAATAGGGTAATTACCATTTGGCTAATACGTTTTGCCATCGATCCCACGGCGATACGACTGGTAGACAAAGAATGCCACTTTCCTGATAGCATATTTATGTCTCAGAAAGTTTTAAGTAAAGCGCGTGCACTTTGGCCATTTGTTGGAGGGTACGTTTCACAAGCGAGTGGTACAATGAGTGCTAGAAATGTTTTGCTGGTTGGAGATCCAAATTCAATACTTGAATTTCAGGATGAAGACCTGGGAAAAGACGTCCCATACAAAGACGAAATAAACGTATACGCTAACAATAAGTTTGTTGGATTAGATACCCGATCAGCCGCCTACGGGGCAGTTCACGTATACGATACATTTGCACCTTTGGTTGGGTCAGCCCAGGTTAGCACAGTTGGGAGTTTAATTGCAATAGGTTTCAAGGAGCGCGGGCTCTCAAGAGATTATAAGTTTAAAATCCAAAAGTCTACTATTTCAAAGCTTGGCATTGTGGACGACGTTGGTTCCGCACCTTGTAACATTGCGCCAGGGCGATTCTGGGAAGGAACAAAGGTAGAAGCCTTCGATAGTTCTGTCGAAAATATGGTCGGCGGGGCAGTGATAGGAAATGCAACAGAAATCGAGGTTGGTGTCGGTAGCACTGTGCCTGTATCATCATTTAATGCGAAGCAGTTAAAAGACATGTCTACTCGATGCGTGCTTGCACCGAACGCTGCAATTGCGAACTTAGTAATCGATTATGACGAGAACCAAGGCACTACTGTCGTGTACACACAGGGAAATGAACAAAACACCAACGCTACAGCCGCCATCGGTGGGTTGGGCGGATCTGCTTTAACGCCAAGTGAAAGTTTATATAAAGTCGACAAAGTTTTCAGCGGTGAAGCATACAAAATTCCGGTAGCTATCGGCGTAACTACCTCGTTTATCGTCGAGTACGTCCCCTTAGGGAAGGAAATAGGCGATGCCGACAATATTGAGCGATATCGGGTGCAGCTCGATTTGATCAGTTGCCCATTGGGTGTGGCACTGCAGTATTATGCAAACGGTGAGTGCTTGGCACGAAGTGACTGCAGTCATGGCGAATATGTCATTTCAGATGGCACAAGCACTTTGGATCGAACTTGCGCGCCGTGCCCGAACAATACCTACAGCACAGAGAACAATGCACTTTCGTGTACCGCGCACACCTTGTGTCTGGATGCAAATAACACTGTTTTTTTAGCAACACAGGGAGACGCAACAAGCGATAGCATCTGCAGAAAAATTGGAAAATGTCGCGCTGGCACCTACTTGGATGAATATCCTAAATATGAAGCATTTAATAGTACGCATGAGGTTGCAGTTTCAGATGTGTTGTGCAAATCCTGCCAGGCGGGAAAATACACGGTGGAAGACAATTCGATCGAATGCATACCTTTTACCACATGCGAGGTAGGGTCATATATTAAGGTCCAAGGTAACGAATCTTTTGACCAAGTGTGCAGTAAGTGTCCATTCGGCAAATTTACACGAAGAAAAAATGCCCCAAAGTGCATACCAAATTTTTTGGTCCCACTGTACTTTCTATATTTCTTTGTGCCGTTCTCGTTGCTGTTGTTCATCTCAATATTTTATTTGGTTATGCATGGGCAAGTAAAGGAGTAAGGAAGCCGCACGCCAAGTTGTCGTTTCAGCACCGGATGTGTGTTCGATTATCATATACCAATAAACAAATAAATACAAATATGCTATTATGTCTAAGGATGCATTTATTTATACATATTTTTTAATCTTTTTCTCCCAGAGTACTCACACCGCCAAATTGTACGTTTTGCACACGGAAGACTCTTAGCCTCCTTCGTGCCAAGTCGGTCGGTACGCAGCAGTGCTTCGAACTTTAAGTGCCCTGGATGCTCGGCAAAATTTCACAAAGCCCACAGCTAATTTTTCTATGTCACAATGTCACTTGTTTGAAACGCCACCAAGCCACTTGTTCTGGCAAGATTTACAGATGAACACCAACGACATTTCTTGCCCTTTCTTTTGCGAGTGTGACATAAAAAATACCGCGTTCTTGGTGCCACACTTCGAACATGCCTGCCCAGTGCCTTCGGTCGACATCAGCGTCGGGTCATTAATCAAATCGTTACTGAACACGGCAAGCGATGCACTTGAGTCCTTAAGAATTACGTTATTATATACAACAGGGCTGTGCACTTCCCTCTGTCCCTCATCCGCAACCTTATTACATTTATTACAGTAGTTGAGCAAGCCGCTTCGGTTGCTCGCGTACTCCTCCGCACCACCCTTCTTTTTGTACACCCCTCGCGGCTTCAGCATAAACCCGCATGTGTTGCAGAACTGTAAAGCGTTTGTCGCAAGCTCCGCCATCGTGTCCAGGATATAGCCTCTTGCGTGGGATGAACAGAGAACGAACGATACAGTAGACCGCCTGTCTGGCGTGGCCCGCAGCTGTCTCTCCTATTTTATTCATGACTTCTCTCTCCTCTCTCTCCTCTTCTTTTTTTATTATTATTATTATTATTATTATTAATTATTATTATCGATCGATCGTCTTCTCCGATTGTCAGAGCCTTGAGGGCCAACCATGCTTCACATCTGTAGAATACGGTACGATCCCTATGTCACTGTGCTAAACGCCCTGTGGATATTCGTACTTGGGCGGGGAAGGATTTGTTAACAGTCCATCGCATTAAAGTACGGCATGTGTCCTATTCGACAATGCTGTGTCCATACCAAACGATCATACTTGGGGAGGGAAGGAGTCGATACCACGTCGTCATCGTATTAGAGTATATTGTTTCCTATTTGACAATACTGTGTTGATATTAACAGACCTTACTTGGGCAGGGACGGATTGAGCATGCCACTTCGAAAAGACTACGCAAGTCTCCCTATCTTCCAATGCTGGAGTGCTATTCGCCAAGCGTACTTGCGAGGGATGGGGAACGCTTTGAAAAGCCTTCGAACACTATAGTAAACATTACTTAGGTGAAAATCCATGCCTATCAGAAATGAGCTGAGGTTTTGATTATTCGAATTCATTCTTCATCATCATCAAAATATAAAAGAGGAAAATATTATAATAAAAATATATTTTATAATAATAAATAGATAACAATAAAAAATAAAAAAAAAAATCCAAAAAAAGAATTAATAATAATAATAATTATTATTTGTTGAAAAAACAATAATGAAGCATAATAAGGAAAGGGGAGAAACCAAAAAGAAGCTCAACTCATAGGGTATTGGATCGTACTCCAAGGAATACGAAACAAAGGTTGATCGGGACTAAGACGATAATTTTCACACAATCCTCCTCAGTTTGACAACACTGCTCACTATGGGCGATCTGGAGTGTCCCCGACTCTGCGCTCGGTCTGCCTCGAGCATGCGTTGCGTTGCGACACTGTTGGAAATTCACGCTGCGAGCGAGTAATAGCACATTCCGCGCCGCAAACTGCACCTTAGCTGACCCTCCACGCAATACCCGAAACGCTCGACGCTGCAGGTAGGATTTTTCCGACTTTTCGCGACCTTTCGTTTGTTTTTCAAGTACCGTACAAGAAACATGGCTTCCTGCGTAAACAGCTCGTTCCTCTACGACGATGACGTCCTGTACGGCAACACAGAATCAGATGCACCATCCCCGTCCAAGTTGAACTTGGCGGTCGATAGTACGTTTGCCTTGCCGTCTGGCCCAGACCCAGCACATATCTCGACAACCTTGGTGTCTGGCCGGTACGAGGACAAAGGGGAAAAGATCAAGCTCAGCAAAGGGACGACGACCCTTGCGTTCGTCTTTAAGGGTGGCGTTGTCGTCGCCGTTGACTCGCGAGCTTCTCAGGGAAGTTACGTTGGGTCTCAAACCGTCAAGAAAGTGATTGAAATCAATCCATTTTTGCTTGGTACCATGGCGGGCGGAGCCGCAGACTGCCAGTTTTGGGAAAGAAATCTTGGGATACAATGCCGACTTCACGAGCTTCGTGAGAAGGAGCGCATTTCTGTCGCTGCAGCTTCCAAGCTTCTTTGCAACACGATGTACAGCTACCGTGGCTACGGCCTTTCAATGGGGACGATGGTAGCTGGCTGGGATAAGAGTGGCCCTCAGTTATATTATGTAGACAACGACGCGACGCGTCTTCACGCTATCAAAGGTAAGTATGCACCCACCGCCCAGAAATTTCACATTTTTTTTTTTTATTTCGCTAACTTTTGTTTTTTTAGGCGACGGTGGCGATGGCCGCCCATACTTTAGCGTAGGCAGTGGCTCGACATATGCTTATGGTGTGTTGGACAGTGGATACAAATGGGACATGACGGAGGAGGAAGCGATTACGCTCGGCAAGAAAGCTATCTATCATGCCACATACCGTGATGCATACAGTGGGGGGATCAACCAAGTGTACGTAGTACGGGAAAATGGTTGGGAAAGAATTGGTGGATGGGATGTCAAGGAACACCATGACCGATTTGGTATGGAAGCGCGCACGGGCGTCCGATAAAAGCTTTTGGCAAATCGATAGAGTTGCTAACGCTGCTGGGTAGGATTGTCTTTTCGCCTTCGCTTACCTTCCGTACGGGACTGGCACCGGAAGGGCACACACACCAAGCCCCGCAAGTCCCGTAAACCCCGAGTATTTGGCATCACAGGCAAACTCATCATGTATTATTGACAAAAATATTTATTTTGATAAGTATTATGCGACGATAAAAGCTCTTTTTATTTAAAAAAAATATGTGGATTTTAATTTTATGATATATCATATGATATGCTATATTTTATAAGTACCTTTCTTACTCTTTGGCACTCTTTCCGTCTGTCGAAATTGCACGCTCTGCGACGTTGCAGTCAAAATCACACCCAAGATCTTGCGTCATGCTATTCAAACACATGTCCGAGCACTGCCGCGCACAACCTTCCCCTTCTTTCGACATCAGCTCCTCCACTTTTCCGCTACCTTGTGTTACCCATTTGCACACAATGGGTTTCCTGAGACCGTCAAATGGAATAACGATATCAATTCGTCAAATGATGGCAAAGCCGACAAAGAATTGTTGCGCATGTCTGATACGGCATCCGCATGTAAGCATGTAGTAGTTCTTGACTGAATAGTTATCCTTTATTCCTGACTCACAGCGGCGGAGGCTTATGGCACCACCAATGGTATCTACATGCTACAATGATGATGTATCGATTGCGTAATAATTAATATAAAATTATTATTATTCGTTTATTATGTCCTTGTTATTATATCCTCCTTTATTATTATTTGTTACTTGTTACTTGTTACAACGTTACAACGTTACTACATATTACTACATACAGTATAAATAATTCTCCTATATATAATATAGGAGAATTATCCTTCCGAGGCGAACACACATTTGCCAATCGCACACTCCTCTGAATGTACAACCGAGGACAAACACTCTCCGAAGCCGCTTTGCGTGCCATTGGTCGAAGACGCCGATGAAGACCGTATCTATCCAACTACGAGTAGAAACAGAACGCGTCACTTTTTGCCAGGCTGTTGGGCCTCTGGGGGTCGCGCTGCATGCGTTTGCCCTGGCCCTTGCCGCCGGCCATATATTCCTTGTGATCCTATACACCTTTACCTTCCGTGATATGCATCGGGAAAACATATGGATGTTTCTTCTATTTGCTGCGTTGTACGTTGCGCTGACCGTTTACAAAGCGATGACGTGGAGACGATTCTGGAATGCCTTCGACAAAAGCAGCAGACAAATTAAGAAATCACGCACTTCAAACTGTGTTCGCCATACATGGCAACAGTTCGGCATGAAAGGCCCTTATTACACTTACAAACTTTACGCAACTGAAATCTTAGAGTCATGCAACCAGATCAACAACGTCATCGTACTCTACACATGTACCATGCCCCAGGAAATTGTAGGTGGTATGTGCCTTGTTCTCTTCCTTGACCATACGTTTAGGGTTTGGAATATGTGGCAGCCGTGGACCATTGCTAGACGTAACAGGTTTGTTCTTCAAGATACTCTAGTGGACTCTTTTTGTTTGGTATTTCCGTTAGTGTATATGTGGTTTTGGCATGGCATTCCATTAACCACGACTGAAATGATGATGGTCACTGGTTGGCCTTCTTGGTGTTTGTTGCTAAAATTGAACTCCTTCCACAATGAAAATATACGTCGACGATGGACGTATCAACGGATGGCAAAAGAAGATAAAATATCGTCCAGTCAAAGTCGACGGAGACAAAGCATATTCAGAACGACAGAAATGGAGCGAAGTGCTGCGGCACAAGCAAAAGCGGTCCCGCCATGGCTAAAGAAGATTGCCATGGTCTTTACTATGGCTGTTGGCGTGTTCTTTTTAGCAACAGGGATTGTGCCGATCGTAGCTTCCCCCAAAAAATGTAACACTTGGTTGTGGAATCACTGCGCCGTTAAGACGCCGTTTTGTGACCTTAAAATATCTTGCAACTGTGCTGTTTTAAAAGCTGAAACACATAATATAACCCAGCTGCCCGAATCGATTGAAAGCATGACAGCTATGAAGATGATACACATCAATCATGGACCATTGATGGAGCTCCCAGAAATAGGGAATTACATGCCACGCTTGGCCAAGTTGAACGTGGACTTTAACGAGCTACGTACATTGCCGGCGTCTCTCGGGAAAATCGTAGATTTGACACTTGTGTATGCGGCCTTCAATCGCATTGCATCGATTGATGGTATGTTACAAGAAAACATGGGTATACGCGAGCTTGACTTGAGCACAAATAACCTTGTAGACTTTCCAAATGTCAAAATGAGACATTTGGCATTGATAGCGCTTGGGAACAATTCTTTGACTGTATTACCAGATAAACTGTTTGAGTCGCCTTTTCTTGTCGCTCTAAACGCAGAAGGAAATCGTCTAACGTCACTGCCTCCTACGATAAGCCGTGTAGGGAATGTTTTATGGCGGTTAGTTGTATCACGAAACAATATTAGTGCGTTGCCATCGTCGATAAGTGCAATGAAAGCGTTGACAATCCTAGATTTGCGCAACAATTCGTTGTCGGCTTTGCCATCATTTGAAGAATTGATATCGTTATCCCATTTGACAGTGTCAGGAAATCCATTGTGTGCAAATGGGTGGCAAGGGAGCGGAAAAGTAGAAGAGCTGATGTCGAAAGAAGGGGAAGGTTGTACGCGGCAGTGCTCGGACATGTGTATGAATATCATGACGCAGAATCGTGGGTGTGATTTTGCGTGCAACGTCGTAGAGTGTCACTTCGACAACGGAAAGTGCCAAGAGTAAGAAAAGTTTCGTACTTATGTGCAAATATCTCCAATTACAAAAAAAA
>JACLAC010023175.1_pt1 | contig 16758 bp, 23 predicted proteins | sample 8027881 | NCBI WGS metagenome assembly JACLAC01 (sample SAMN15725517, study PRJNA655200) | protist metagenome | isolation source: fluorescence activated cell sorting (FACS) single amplified genomes of... | place: Spain: Blaines Bay Microbial Observatory, Mediterranean Sea | collected 2016-01-19
AATGTAACTAAGATATAATAATAAAAATAATTTAACTTTATTCTTCATACTGGACAAAATCGTACTTTATTTTTTATAGAATAATTATTGTATCTGTTTCGTCGTCTTCCCATTGTTGTTGAGGCGGGGCAATGCTTTGAACATTCCGCGTTTGATCCGCGGCTTCGTAATCGCCCTTGGCAAGCTCTTGCAAAAGCATTCGAGTTTCGGAAAGAAGTTTTTGTCTGTCGCCCTTGATCAATTCTTCCTTCGCCGATAGGTAGGCTCCCTTTGCCGCCAACGCGCATTCCAAGGCTGCAAGATTTTCTCGCAGTTGTCGAATGTGTTCCGTAGCACGATCGTTGTACTTGTACATTCCATAGAAACGGTCAAAGGATCCACCATTGGCCATTTCTGCAATATTGGTCAAGTCTTTGTATTCTTTCGAGGCAATTGGAGTGGGTGTGAGAAGATCCTGGTCCAACAATCGGCCCACCAAATGCGTCACGAACTGAGCATCGCTGACGGTCGCATCGTGATCGCTGGCAATTTCTTCTACAACTTCGCACCGAGCATTTTCAAAGATCGAGAGGTATTTGTCGCATCTTGGAACATTTGCGACACGCGCACGTTCAAAGACCATTTGTCTACCCTCCCACAAGCCGCTGGGAACCGCGGAATCCTTTTTCATGACCGTAGCACCATTGTTGCTGCTAGGCTTGCTCATTGGCTGGTCTTCTTCTCTTGGCAAATGTCCAAGCAACGGGTTTGTCACCAGGACATCAATATCTGGATAATTTGCAAATGCTTCCAATAGAATAGACTTCGGATGATCATTGAGAGGACTGACGTCAACAACAAGTTTCCCCCGGAGTTCATTGATTGGAAGAGAATCGACAACTTCTTGCATTCGAATGAGAGGAACTGCCAAAACAACAACATCCAAGTCTTTGAAGAATGCTGTAGCATCGAAATGAAATTCTACACCAAGTGCTTCGGCTTCCGCAGACTGAAATATGAATAGGGCAACAGCAAAATCAATGAGTGAGAAATTATTTTGATGTTAAAAAAGAAAATAAATCATAGAAAAATATTCAAAACAATGGATAGATATATCCACCAATGTCATACGTTGAACTTACCTTGTCGTTTGTTTCCAAACAAGAAACACGATGATTTTCTTCCAACATACGAGTGGCAAGAACTTGGCCAAACGACCCGAATCCAACCAAACCAATGTTGAGAGGACTATCCGCGTCGACGTATTCACCCAACATAACCTCACCAAGTCCTTCCTCTGTTTCATCTCTCACGCGCTGAATCTTAATTTCTTCGGCCGCAACCGAGACTGGGCCCACCAACCGCGACTTTCGTGGATAGGATCCCAGAATCCGCACGAAATCAGTAAATTCCCTCAAATTCGCCAAGGCGTTTTCACTGTTGCTCGACAGTTGTCCATCCAAGAAATCCAAATAGAAGCAATATCGGAAACGTGGAAGGTCATCGTCACCGCTCTTTTTGTCTCCATTTTCGTATGTTTGCTGCGTCTTTCGGAATTTCAGGTAGTTGAGGAGAGCGGCAGAGGTCGGACGCGACTCGATTTTGGAAAAGTCAATGTCGCGGAGGGAGAAGCAAGCAAGTGCTTTGTATAGAGCTCCCGCAGTGTTTGGAAGCGTAAAGACGACAGATGTTTTGGATGGAACATCCTTTCCAAGGTATTCTAGCACACCCTTTCGTCCGAGCAAAAGGAAACGCGTAAAGTTTGAATCGTCGTCCTCAACACCCTTTGCGAGGCAGTTCATACCATACGTCGCTCCGGCCAAATCGGATGCTGTATTGCATTACAAAACAAATCAAATTTATAGGATATCAGCGATTTCAAATAATTGAACAGCAAATAATCAAAACAACACATAATTTGTCAGTTGGAGGGGCAAAAAAAGCACAAAAAATCAGACATATTCATTTTTCTCAGCGCAGTAATACGATGCTGATAAATACACTGTTCAGCCTCCAATCTTCCAATACATGAATCAGCCAATTGTAGAAAACATACCGATCGCAATTGTGTTTTCCGGCGTGCACCGATCCGGAAGATCGTCGTCCTTGATCATTTTGGCACTCCCGGCCGTGTCATATGTCGGAATGGGTGTAATGCCCAACGACCTGAGATAGTTGTCGCATTGTGCCAGTGCTTGTGGATGACTAATCGCATATTTCGCAACCGATGATCCGTCGTGGCTCCCATTATCAGTGGGTCCTTCCGGAAGTCTAACGCCCTCTTTGGCCAAAACACAGTGCTGGACCCGGAATTCGTGCTCGGCACAAATGGTGAGATCATACCGAAGCATTAGATCGTAGTTTTCGTGAATGCTACCACCCAATGAGTTTTCAACAGGAAGACAGCAATAGTCGACCTCCATGGCCGCAACAGCACGGAAACATGCCTCAAAGTTGGGCTTTCCAATCGCAACAACGTTGTCCCCCAAGAGTTCTCGCGTCGATTTCTCCGAATAGGCACCCGTTTCTCCCTGGTAGGCAACACGTAAGTTCAGTGCCGTGCTTGAAATTGTTGCTTTGGATGTTATTTTATGAGCTGATTGCGGGGTAAATGCGTCTACGACAAAGGCAAAGCCCATTGCCGCGTAGCAAGCGCCAAGGAAGATCATCTTCGCCATTTTTGGAACGGAAACTTGCTGAAATTGCAGTTTTAGCTGGAAAGAGCTGCCCAAAATGTTTTATTTCTTTCAAATCTCGTCGCCTCTATATTATGAAGCCTTGCTTTGGTCTGTTTGTGACCAAGGTTTCTCGAGATTACCTCAATAGTTGCCTGCTAATGCAGTTGATGTGACTGAGAGCCAGGAGAACTCCTTTGGCGATAAAATTGCGGTTGGGTTTCAAATCCGAAAAACTCAGATTCATACATCAACTCGAAAATCTCCCAACCGCAGAAAACGAAGGACAGACGAGACAATATAATTCCACGTGGAATCGTTTCAAGCAACAACGAGATGATCTCTATGAAAATTCGTTCTTACGAGAAAGCCTTCGCTCGTACACTTTCCGTACTTTCATCACGGTCGTTATATTCCTGTTCCTCGAGATGCGCCGCGTGTTCGCCAATTCACATCCGATTTGATGTTTCCTTCTTTCTGTTCCGTACTGCAATGTGCTTGCTCGTCGACAGATGACATGAAATTTCTTCGTTTCTTCTCTTTCAGGATCCTCATCATCATATCATCATCGTTGCGCTACCGATCGATACAACAACCAAAGAACAAGTAGTCAAAGCTAGGAACAACAAAAAAGAATGCTTTCATCTAGCAGGATCATTCGACCTCTGGTTTCTAGAGCGACCTCCACTCGCTCGTTTGTTTCGAAAACTCGCATAAATCTCAAGCAAACTCAATTGGTCATCAATGCGGTTGGAACGGATCGACTTGGAATTGTCCACGATATGACAAAAGAAGTGATCGATGCCGGTGGCAATGTCGGAGCTTCACAAGCGGCAAAGCTTGGAAAATACTTTTCGTTGCTGATGCTTGTGGAAGTACCTTCCAGTGAGGTAGAGGCACTGACGGAGAGTCTCAAACAATTTCCGGATTTGTCGGCGAGCGTGTGTTTGACAAAGGAAGGCGACGGTATGAACAGCGATATCACATTTTCTTCATCGTCGTCCTACACGATTGGTTACAAGGGAGAATTGTCTCTCGAGGGAGCCGACAATCCAGGAATTGTCAACAAGGTGACAAAAATATTGTCCACAAACGGATTGAACATTGATTCGCTGGAGACCACGGACGAGTTGGCGCCGGGAGGATCCACGGGTAAGAATATTCAATTGAATGATTTTCAAATATTTCATAACATGACAGAACCAGAACTCACCATAAATTGTGTATTTCATGGTATCTCTTTCAAACGACTGCAACCATTGCGCTTTCAGTTCTCTTCAAGATGAAAGGTATCACGCATGCGTACGAACCATTGTCTGCTGGATTTGATGTAGCGAAAATCAAACAGGAACTATCGGATCTAGGTGATTCGCTCAATTGTGATATTGAGCTCAAAGATCTTTGACTGGCGGATATAGAAAGTAGAGGGGTATGATCTAGAATGAAATTAAAGAAAACCAAATCTATAGTTGCCGGTGGAAAGGGTAGAAAGGAAGAATTGCGAAAGTCCGTTCAATTTGGCAGGGTTTAACGCATTGCTCATTGAAGCGAAGCTAGTACCTCCGCTTTTTTTTCTTTTTCCTCGGTTTTGGTTGCTCCTCGGTTACCGGTGTTGTGGATGCGGGCGCAGGACCATTGCTGTCATTTTCGATCTTGCTTGTTGTTGTAGTGGTAGCAGGGCTTGGATTCTGACCAATTGCTTCGCTACTACTAGTTCTGCTAGCAGAACGATTTTCTGCGATGCTTTCTCGGTTTTTCTTCTGAAAGAGAGTGATTCTCGGTATCGGCCCTGTAAACACCATTCGGATCATTGACGCCTGGGACAGGATGTTCATCCCAAGAATTCCTGCCACATTGTCCGCCGCAAGCTGCATATCGATTATCGGAACCTCACCGATATCAATTGTTGCGGTTTGGCCTTTTTCGAGCGACAAACCGTCGTAGGTTGGTGCCGATTGCCCCCTTTGTCGTCCAAACACAATCGGGCTGTCGACCTCGATTTTGTGTGTGTAGCTCATGGCCATATTGCCCAGTCCCATACCACCCATTGATTCCTGGGGCGTGACATGCGGAGATGTTCTTGATAGCCCAAGTCCATCCTGGAGGCCCTTCCAGCTGAGTATTGTTGTAGTCGCTCCAGTATCAACAAGCATTTTGATCGGTTTTCCTTGTTGTCCACCGCCTACATTAAAGGTTGTGTCAACCGTCCAGATGCCAAGCCGCGTCGGTGACATTTCTCCTTCTGCCACAACCTCTAGATCATTCTCGTCGAACGGTGGACGGTAATCGGTTTTGTAGAAAGCTACTTCCCACCGATCCAGATCGATTTCGGTACATGCGTAATTGTTGAGAAAGCTGAGACCAATAATTCCATCCATTCCCAAAGTCTCGAGCATGCCGGTGTCCTGTACAACGGCAACCAAAGGCCCTAAAACTTCCTGATCATTGTAGCCAAATGAAAATCGCTCTACCATGGTGGCGTAGCCCGATGCATCCATCTGTCCTCCGCCTCCTGTCGTGGAAACTGGCGCTGATATGCGTCGAAGGTTGTTTTTCTGAACAACCGATGGAGTCAAGACGACGCCCGAGCAAGCGGTATCAAGAAGAAGTCTTAGAGGGAATCCTCCATTATTATTAGGAACATGGATGGTCATGATTGGATACGAGTCGATATCGGCATCTTTGATTACGACGTTTTCGGTGTTGAGTGTTCCCTCAATCGAGCCTACCGTTCCTGAGGAGTCAGAAGAAAGCGCGCCGCGAATAGCATTTGGATCGGTGCTTTGTTTTGAAGCCGTTGTTGTAGATTTTGGTGGAGATGGCGACGATAACCGAGCATCGTAGAGTCGTTTCACGAGTTCATCTTTTTCAAAGGCGTCAGCTGTCGATATTTTTCGCTCTTCAAGTTCTGCCTTCAGTTCATTGACTCGCATTGATCGAATAGTTGCCAAAAGTTCTTCATTTTCGGAAGAAGATTGTGACGTCGAAGATTCGGCATGGATGCGGAAGAATTGATTTCTACGATTGTTCTGAAATCCATGCCGATTGAATGAAAAATGGAGGCTGGGGCTTTCCTTCCGAACAAGTGGTACAAACGCCGAGACTCCCGAATACAACAAACCCGTCTTCAGTGATAGGAAAAAAAGGCCTATAATCCATAGTAATAAGGATCGTATTGGTGGGTTGGTAGACATCTTCTGGACTTGTTGCTAGATAGTATAGTAATGCAGCAGTCAGTGATTTACATTTCCGCATTCGAAATCGGTTTTGCTTCGAACGAACGTATGAGTCATGAAGGTGAGTCAAGTCAAACCAGTCGAAAATAAATTTTAGTCGGAGGGATCAATCCAAATGCGGTTTTCCTCAATCGTGCACAACGCAACCATTTGGATCGGATGGGTCGTATGGCATTGCATTCCTCATTGAAGGAATCTTTCAAATACGGAATTTTGATTGGATGATTCCTCAGTATGGAATTCCTTCTCTACGCAATAAGGTATCCTTTTTTGATTGAACTCAATCACCAATTGGAAGCATGAACAGTACAAACGGCACGCACGAGTCCGAGAGTGGAAACAGTTTTGTTGAAGCTTGTGATGCGAATTTAGATGTACCGAATTTAACCTTCCAGTTGGTAGTCCCCTGTTGAAGGCGAACGTAGTGTTTTCTCAACTACGCCAACTACGTTGATCAATCACAAATTTATTTTTGAATACTTTGTAAACAAAACATTCCACCATGAAGACCGCCATCCTTGCCTCCCTCATCGCCTCCGCCGCTGCTTTCGCCCCTGCCCAGCAGAAGGCCACCTCCACTTCGTTGGCTGCCTTCGAAGACGAGCTCGGTGTCCAGGTACGTCCTAGTCGATCGTAACGACATGTATGCAAACAATATCATGCCTTTATTCCAACAACGAACTAACATCGATTTCCTCCCTCTCTCGACACTTTTAACAGCCTCCTCTTGGATTCTACGATCCTCTTGGTATGCTCAACAACGCTTCCCAGGAGCGATTCGAGCAACTCCGATACACCGAAATCAAGCACGGACGTGTTGCCATGCTTGCTTTCCTCGGATTCATCACCCCTTTGGCCGGAATCCGTCTTGGAGGAGACATTGACTACTCCGGAACTTCTTTCGCCGACATCCCTGCCGGAGCCGCCTCTTTGGCCGCCGTCCCTAAGGGAGGATGGGTCCAGATCGTCGGCTTCGTCCTCGTCCTTGAGTTCATCATGCGTGACAACTCCGGTGACGGTGAATTCATTGGTGACTTCCGCTCCGGAACCCTCGACTTCGGATGGGACACCTTCGATGAGGAAACCAAGCTCCAGAAGCGTGCCATCGAGCTCAACAACGGCCGTGCCGCCATGATGGGTATCCTTGGACTTATGGTTCACGAGCAACTCGGAAACCTCGGAACTGTCATCCCTGGACTTTAAATGCACTCCTATTGAAATAGTTTAATACTGCCACTCGATAGTAGAGAATTCAGTTTCTAACTGCTTTTGTCTTTGTAGCCTATTCATATCTAGACATGATGACAGTAGACCTAACGAATCTGTAGCTAGTACTAGCAGTATTTATGGTAGTATCGGTGGAATGGAAGCAATCAAGTCCTCCATCCTCGCTGTCATCATTTCTTGTTCTTGTTTCCTCATGCCTGCGACAATCGCAACAAAGTAAAGGTTTTGTTGGTATCATTCTGAATTCCAATCCCAATCAAGTCAGCATCTACGTGTACAACGTGTACACTAGTCAATACCATCTGTTTTTTCTCGAGATTCGGTGTCAACCGAATTTTTTCCTCATTCTATCCTTAATTTATGATTGAAAACCCTAAATCCACGACTCAGAAAAGGCAACCATGATTCAATGTGGGTGGTAGGCGAGCCACAAATTCTGGACACCGACGTGTGTCTTCGTCCTGGGCATCCCATCGATTGCATTGTGCCAGAACTTCTTTTTTCCGTCCAAACCCTCCTGGATCATGTTTTTCATATGGTGCAATGCGCATGGGATGACCTCCTTTCTCTAGATAGTTACTTACAAATTATTCTAGCAGATTTTTTCATATCAATACACTGTTTCAGATGCTACAGCATTGCATTGCCACCAAGAAGAACAATAGTACTAGTACTTCTTCTTGCGCGGCACTCTTTCTCTGATGTAATTTTTGCTGCTACTTCTATAGAATCATTGAAAATTGTTTATGTTTTAATGTATGAACGTATATTTAATAGTATTGGTTGTATTTATGTAATCTGTGACTGGTATGTTTCTTGTAGTATTCAAAATCTTGGACAACAAACTGCAACCCCTTGTTGATTGTTGTTCTTGTTTTCCCGTTCATTATGTAGTTTTCATTCTTGAGGTTTCATTCCCGAATCTTGATAACCCGATCCTTAGACCTTTTGGGTGATATCCAGATCCACGAAACTGAGATGATGGCTGGCTTCGGCAAAAGGCTTGTTGTTGCCGCTGTCTTCCTTCATGGCATCCTCCTTGTACTTTTTGACATAGCCCGCGACCACCTCCCTGCCCTTCTTCTCCCACTCACTGCGGTTCTGAATGGCGTAGTTGAGATATTCATCCGAAGAGACACCAAAGACTCCGCATTCGGCCAACTTTTCTGCCAATGGAATGACATAAAAGTCCAAGAATCCGATCTCTCCTTTATACCATGATTCGGTTGGATCCTTGTCGGAACGCCCCTGAGTGTAGGCCTTGTACATTTCGGCATACAGCCGTTCATTCCACTTGATGTAGATGTGCCAATGCTGCATGGTGTGGGCGACATCGGAAGCTTGGATGAGATGCTCGATAACGATGGTTGCCTTGCGGTTGATTTGTTCGTGGAGATTAATGACAGAAATCCGAGAATTCCATTCGTTTTCATTGAGGGCAAAGGCTTTCTCCCAACGCTTGTTGCGGGCATTCTTCAGGTTCTTGTCGATGATATCTGTGGCACAGACGGCATTCACAACCAGCTGTCGGAATCGGACGGCTTCGTCTTGGGTCTTGCAAATAGTGTGGCGCAAGGCGGTAAACTTTTCTTGCATCAGCAAATCCCAGGCTAGGTTGATGGAATTCTGTTCGGCAACACTCTTTCCCTTGTACATTCGGGCCATGTCGGTGCCTTCTTTGACGAGCTGGGCGTTGGGAACACCGGGATGGTCCACGTCGTGAATCAAGGCCGAAAAGACGCAGGCAAACTGGGTCAGAGGACTGCTCGTGATTCCGTACGTGTGATCGTGGAGCTCTTCGTGGCCCTCTACGTCAATGTCGGGGGCGACAATGCGACTCAACAACTTGGCGACGGACATGCCGACGTGACTTGCGTGCTGGAAGTTGTGGAAGGGGTTTTCTGGATACAAAATAGCAATGGCGGTGACGTATTCGCGGAGCTGTCTGCGAACCATGGACGAGAGGATTACCGAAGAAGGATCAAAATCGGCATCGTTGTACTTGCCATTGTATTCCGGAAGATGAATGACTTCTCGGACCTCATCTAGAACCATGTTGTTCGTGGTGTTGGTCTTGCGCCACTTGATAGCGGTGGATCGGTGCTTGAGGAGACGGCGGCGAAGAACAATCTTTTTCAAGAGTTGTTCCAAGATGTCGGTGTTCCAGGCAACAAGACGCTCCGTGCGATTGCTCAAGCGCATGCTGGTGTCGGTATCGACATCTTCGTTGGTGCTCTTGGTAATTTCTGCGGTTCCGCCCACAGACATTTCGGCAGCTCCCTTGGGTTCGACCCAGTAGGTAATCATCAAACCTTTTCCCTTGGCTTCCACCATTTCCTCACGAGCCCTGAGCCAGTGTGACTTATTGGCAGATTGAAGCAATTCGGCGGTGGCCTGAGAAGTTTGGATGCGGTTGACTCTACCGGTACTTTCCATCCGAGAAGCAGTGTTGACGGTATCACCAAAGAGCTGGAACCGAGACTTTTGTCCTCGGAGGACTCCAGCCGTGACGGGACCACTGTGCATACCAATTCGCAAACCCAACTCGCTGGTTTCGGGGCCTAGAGTGCTCTCGAGAGAAGCACACATTTCTTGAAATCGTTGGCGGCAGTCTCGAGCAAACTTGGCCATGACCAAAGCGTGGTCCTTGCGAGGATCGGGCAGACCAGTGACAGCAACATACGAGTCTCCAATCGTTTCGACCTTGAAGACACCACGTCTGGCAGCGATCTTGTCAAAGGCTCCGTAGACGGCTTCGAGTAGAGTAAAGACTTGGGTTGGTTCGCGAGTGCTAGACCAGGCAGTAAAGCCGGCAATGTCGGCAAAGAGGACAGTGGTAGCAGGAAAGAGGTCTGCGATGGGTTTGTTGGCTCTGGCGTTGCTGGTTCCATCAACGTTCGTAGGATCATGTTCTCCATCATTCAAGTAGGTGCGAAGCCTGACCTTGGTGGGCTCGAACATGGAACTGCGACCAGTATTCTTGGTCGTCTGCGAACCCTCGTCGCCATTGAGGAGACGGTCGCGGATGGTAGATGGGAATAAGGACGACACAATGGTGGTGCTCTGGATAGCAGTTTTCATAACCTTCTTTTGGCGAATTGAAACAAGCTTGTCATAGCCCAAGAGGAAGAAAGTGGTAAAGCCAAAGATGGCGACAGCAATTGCCGAGTACAGCCATGGTTCTTTGTGGACGAAGAGATTCCACATTGTTTCGGAAGGATAGACGGAAATAGAATATGCACAGAAGCCATCGTTGATAGGAAGACCTCCATATGTTTCCTCGGAAGTTGAGAGGGCTTCGGCAAAGGAACCGATGTCAGAAAAGGTCAAAGCATGACCCCTATTGTCGAAATCGGGCTTGTGGTCGTGAAGATCACCGGGTCCAACGTATCTTGCATTGTGACCATTGACTTCATAAGTAAAACTTTGGTTGCAAGTATTCTCAAAGACAACCACTAAACCTCTCTCAGCGTTGGGGAGAATGTTCTCCAGGAATTGTCTCCAAAAGAAAGTCGACGCGATAATGCCAACAACTTTCGAGTCGGGTTCATTAATTGTGATAGCACCATCTGCGGTGTCGAGAATTGGATAAAGGATGCGGATGACTGGTTCACCGGTGTCGACATCTGGTGGAACAAAGCGTTTGGTAAAATTACCAACTCGGGTAATAGCCCTGAAAAACAATAGAACAAAATAAAACAATTGTTGAGTTATCCATCGAGGACCACGATTGCACAAAGACTTCGAGCCTATACTTACGCTTCCTCCTGAGTTTTTGCATAGTTGAGGACAGGTCCGATTACCACCTTGTGATTTTCCATTAGGTCACGGATTCCGGGTCCAAGATCAGGGTGCAAAATAGAGTTCCAATTGTAGACAGAATTCGTTGTTGGTACAGCGGGATACGTGTGCCAAGTTGGAAAGTAGGGGCCAGTATGATATGCGACTGGATCAGGTCCAAATCGGATAGAGGTCGAGTGGTTGGTATCGTAGACCTCTGGGATTTCAACCTGGATGTGAAGTGTTGAATCTTCCTGCATGATGCCAAGGGTATCCTGAACCCATCCCTCATTTTGCTTGGCAAAGATCTCCCAACCCACTCTGTTTTCTTCATCTACAAACTGGTACTGCTGGATGGTAAGCGCATCGGTAAGCATTCTGATCTTGGCTGCCTTGCTGGCGAAGTCACCCATGACAGTGTAGGGCCAAGTTTCGTTCTTGATCTTGGCACTTGTGACAATCATCGTGGCCAGAGCATCAACAGCTTCGAGCTTCGCGTCAAGGGCATGGCCGAGGAATTCGTAGATCTTTTCTGAATCTACCTCATACGCTCTGTTGAAGTCAGCAATTTGAGACTTGCGCACCAAATACCAGACAACGAAGCCCACCGTGACGGTGACGGCGAAGAGAACTCCGAACATGAGTGCTCGCCAGTATGTCACCAGCAAATTCTCTTTCTTAGCAATGTCCAGAGATCCTTCGGAGAGTTCTCCCTGGGTGTGATTGTTAGTGGAAGTATCAGGGGACGCTCCCGTTCCATTTGATGTGGAACCATCATCAATGTACTTTTCACTAAAGGAGGAGCTTCCGGTTGAATGGCCTTCTTCAACGTTGGGATCATCATCCAGACCGACTGCGGTCACTCCCAGTTCAGGATCGGATGTTTCGCCGTGGTAGTGTGTGGCGCTATTCATTTGTGTTACAATTACTTTCGGTGTCATTATGTTTTTTGCTCAGTTTTCGATTGCTTTTGAGCTCGTTTGAAAATTCAATTTATGAGAGCAAATCCATAAACTCATTTTCTGTCTCCATCTCTCACTAGCGGCCGCATGACCTCTGCCGAGTTTTTCGGCGTCTGGACTTGCGTGCATTTTTTTCGGATATCATGTGCCCTTCGGTTCGCGAAGAGGGAGAATAAATAACAGTCTCGTGTTTCTTTTCAATGTCACAGGTTATTTCAGTGGTCTCATTCAGTGTCCAACCAAATGTGACACATTCACACTTCAAGGTCGCGATGTGCAAGTGAAATAATGCCTGGGAGAATTGCATGTCAGCCTTTTTCGTATGTGTTATATTCGACAAAATCCCGCACGTCATGACATCTTAAAAAAGAATCTTCAACTACAACCCGAATTCTAGCTCTGAGTGACAGTGGCATTGTGTTCTCCCTGTTATTGAATATTCTCTTACTAGTATCAAAGAAACCAAAAAGTGCCCTTCTTCGTAATGCTCACTATCATCTAATTGTGAAACTTGTGAGACCTCCTGTTCGCTCACCTTTTTGTGCACGGAGAGTTTGAATTGTTCTCCTTTCCAGAGGCGAGTACTTGAATTGTATCTAGAAATTCGAAATCGAACCATAATGCCATGTGTGTGAGAATCAAAATGTTACAGTAGCACAACGGATTCGCAACGCAATTCAACTTGACACGGCCAGCATTGAAACGAACAGACACATGTTTCAATAGTACAAGAACCAATTCATTGAAGCTTCTCTATGACGACCGTTTCGTGTCTTTCGAAACAGATGATAAAATTTTGTCGATGTGTGCTATCGTAGTTCTAATAGAGCTAGTAGTAAATCTTTGCCGACGCCAATCTGCTAATGGTTTCATTCCTCGATACTTCTATTCCCACAATCGCCTAAATCTTTGACTACTGCATTTGTGTGTTTGTCCTTGACGATTATTGCGCTGGAAGAAAACCATACACGATCTATTCGAGGACACTTGAATGTGGGATATATACCTGGGTCGGTCAGAAATCGTATGACTAGTTGTTCCAGTATATTAACTACAGAATGGGTCGTTGAAAATAGTTGGAGGCATTCACTACCCAATAGTTCACTTCAAGAAAACCGTTCAATTCTTCACACCTTGTCGGGAGACGACGAAAAAGCACGACGAAGCCAGTCTCCCTGCAGCGCTGGTGGAAAGGTTCGAAATCACAGAACAAAAGAAGATTATACTGGATTTTTCCTCACATCTAACGCCGAAGACGATGTGAAACATGGATACGGTATTACAAAGTTTCATGATGGTCGTCTCTTTGAAGGAGTCTACGACCATGGATTCGTGACCGAGGGCAAAATGACCTATCCGGCGGAAGCTGGAGGCTTTTGTCCAACCTATGTTGGAAAATTCGACCAAGATGGGCTCCGATGCGGCAAGGGAATCTATACTACGTCTACCACCACCTTTTTGGGACAGTTTCGCAACGATCATCAACATGGTTCTGGCATCTTGATGTATCATGACGGAAATGAAAGTGGCGACACGAGCCAATCCCGCCGGTTTATTGGGAACTGGAAAGACGGTCGCAAACACGGATATGGAAAAGAAATTCTTGCCAACGGGACAATTTCCCAGGAAGGTCTGTGGGAGGAAGGGTATTTTGTCGGCACCAATCCAACTTCGGTACATCGACGATTTTAGAATTGCATGATGTTCTGAACTGTCGCGACAACGTGGTCGCATTAACCGTATCGGAATCAAAACGTCTTCGACTGGAATGTTCAAAATGAAGAAAAAAACTGCAAGTTACAACATGATTCATAAACTGCAAGCTACAAATAAATGCTATTAGAAGAAATATATGTGCGATTACATCAACAACATCATTTGCTGGAAAATCTAGTACCCGATGGGACAGTTTTTGAATTCTTGGAGTAGGTACTATTCTAGGAAACTTCTCTCTTCTGTAGTGTCAATATCATTTTCATGAACATTCAAACTACGACATCTCGACCTGTTACTAAAGGAATCCTATTCATTTCCACGTTTGGGTTTGGCTTGACCTGCCACCGAATAGTTTGTGAAAGGACAAAATCTCCCCCGGCGTACTCGGTAGTTGCATGCCAATACAAATCCTGGCCGGCGCACTTGCTGACTCGGAAACGGCTATTTTTTCGGCTCGTGGGAGCCAAGAATGACAAGATTTTGCTCGCGCACGACGCAAGCGCGTCGGCTTCGGAGTGGGCGACAACCTTTTCGAATCCCAAAACTCCAAAATAGACGAAATTTCCCGTTAAAATATTTCAAACGAACCAACCACCTCCCGCCGAGCCATTGTCTTTTTCGCAAAAGTAACGGGTTGCCTACAACCTGGTATCACCCATCCATCGTCAAAGCCTACTTCCAACACTGGGCATCAATCGTACTCCATCTTATATCCTTGTTGCTTGCAATCACTAGCAACTTTAATATAGGTAGCAGCAGTACATAGCAGACGGAGAGAATTGTTACGAAAGAGACGGCATTGCCAGAGATACGACGACAGCTTTCATCACAGAGGAGAGGAGAGCAATTGGATTGGATTGAATTGGATTGAATTCTACTTGATTTCATCGCATTGCTTCGAGAAGAATTTATACAAAGCAGCAATACACAGCAACATCGGGAGATTAATACGAACACGAATTGAAACAACAATACACAATCATGGCTTCCCACTATACTATGGACGCGCGATCATACGTTTCGGCTCGAACCAGAGAGGCTTCCATTGCTGGAGATGGAGGTGGAAGTGTTGTCGGCAGTATTACTGGAAGCATTGCAGCTGCCATGGCCCAACCACAACCGGCCCCCTATCCATCCTTTGTCAAGATCTGTGGCTGCCTTGAGATTTACAAACCCAGTCGGGAAGTCTTGGAATATGATTACACGTACGACGATGTTTCAGGAAAGAAGCCACCCCAATCCTATCCGAGAATTCGAGAACGGGGAGAATTTTATATTGATTCCTATAACGCGGAATCCTGGAGTTGTTCCTTTGGAACTGCCGAGAAGGTAAGGAACGAAGTTGCAGTTGCCTACCGAGTCGATCGTGTCTTGATGTCCATCTTGTATTGATAACGGATGCCTTTTTCTCACCGCGTATTCTTTTTTGGCCAATTTATAGAACGGTATCTGGTTCAATTCCTCTGACCAAGCTGGATCGATCATGTCGTGTCTTGTTTGGGTACTAATGTTGTATTCGTCGGCTACGGTTACGTTATTGACTATTACGGAGGGCATTCCTGTTATTTGCGGAATGATTTACAACGTCTTGTGTTTCATGGCATTGGCCTGTCACGCCAAGACAAGTCTCACCGACCCTGGTAGTGTTCCTCTCGCCGCCATTCCTAGCGAACGCCACGGCTCATGAAGGACTCTCACTCAATGTGCGGGCAATGCCAAACTTTCAAACCACCCATGTCGCACCATTGCCGTATTTGCAACAGATGCATTAGCCGAATGGACCACCACTGTCCATGGATGAACAATTGCGTTGGAGGACACAACCTCAAGCATTTCTTGCTGTTTTTGATTTACACGTGGACTTGTGCAGCATATGCATTGTCTATTTTTGGATGGAATTACTTCTTTTGTGCCGATGAGGACTGCACCTTCCACCCGATTGTTGTCCACCTTGTTCGAGTCATGACTATGCTTTGTGTCGGAGCCTTCCTCTTTACCTCGAGCATGCTCATGAATGTCTGCTATGGTCTCATGACCGGTATTGGAACCATCGATCGACTGAAAAAGAAGGCCACCAACACTATGAACCAATCCGACGAAGAACCCGTCCCCCTGAAGGATGTCTTTGGAATTCAAGGTTGGTTCTCGTGGCCTTTCCCAGTCGATCCCATCTTTGAGGATTATGACCAGGCAATGGGATACTGTCTTCCACAGCGTCTGGATCGGGAACGGCAATTTATGGAATACAAGCGCCCAATTCCCGATATCAAACAAGTCGCTTCCCACGAGATGGAACTGCCTCGATGCATCAACGATTTGTTGCCCGTATAAACGATTTTTCATTCTTTATCTCGGGGACAAAACTTCATGGCGGGCTGGCAAAGTATGCGTCCGCCATTCCGACTGCTGAGACGAATCGCAGCGAATCGTTCCACACCAGTCATTCCAACTGCACACACTCACAAAAGAATCATCACATTGACTTAAACTACTTTCTGCGCTGGCGATCACCGACCAACCCATGTTCGCTTCAGCTGCAATCTAAATCTCCTTTAAAGTTCATTATAACAATAGTACTATTCACAGTTTGTAGTTTTCGACAATTGGTAGAACTTGCTACTAGACAGATCATTCATCACTCACGACTACTTCGTTTCAGAAGTACAGAATTAGCGTCTCAGTAGCAAGATCTCGCTATGACCAGACTACTGTGAGAAAACCAAGAAAAATCCAACGCAAAAAAGTCATCACAATCAGATCAACGCAACCATGACGATTTCCTTTCCAAAATCCTTTGTAGCACTGACTTTCTTGTTGCTATCGCATGTCAATCTCGTTATTGCTGGCACCAATGAGGCGGGATTGGCTTTTTTGGCGGAAAACAAAGACAAGCCCGGAGTGATTACGCTTCCATCGGGCCTCCAATACAAGGTCTTGAAACGGGGCAAAGGTCTCGATCATCCGACCGTGTCGGCTCCGTGTAGCTGCCACTACGAGGGTAAACTGATGGATGGATCGGTGTTTGATTCGTCCTACGAACGCGGACAGCCCACATCCTTTGCGCCGCAACAGGTCATCAAGGGATGGACGGAAGCCATGCAAATGATGGTTGCTGGAGACAAGGTGAGTGGAGTCTTTTCGCCGAAGAGGAGTTGTATAGAATAACCCTTTGCGATCCTTCCT
>JACLAC010000720.1_pt1 | contig 16750 bp, 17 predicted proteins | sample 8027881 | NCBI WGS metagenome assembly JACLAC01 (sample SAMN15725517, study PRJNA655200) | protist metagenome | isolation source: fluorescence activated cell sorting (FACS) single amplified genomes of... | place: Spain: Blaines Bay Microbial Observatory, Mediterranean Sea | collected 2016-01-19
GATGAGGATGATGTTGATGTGTTTGGTGGAGATAAAGAGGTTCTCCAAACCACTATAAATGCCTATTAAGGAGAAATAAATGACCATTGAAAAACAAGTAATTAATACCAATGCAGCACCGAAACCAGTAGGGGCTTATCCCCATGCACGTCAGGTTGGAGACTTATTGTTTTTATCTGGAGTCGGACCTCGACAACCAAATACAGATGAAATTCCGGGAGGGGCAATCCGAGATAGAGATGGTCAGGCACAAGAGTACGATGTAGCCTTACAAACCAAAGCCGTTATCGAGAATATTCGAATTATTTTGGAGGCGTCTGGTTCCAGTTTAGAGCGAGTGGTAGATGTCCAGGCTTTTTTGATTGATATGGATCGTGATTTTAAGGAATATAATCGTGTATATGCTGAATACTTTACTGATATTCAAGCAACACGTACAACCATTGCGATCCGAGCATTACCGACTCCGATAGCTGTTGAGTTTAAGGTAATTGCCTTGGCTGGAAAAGAATAAAACTCTACTTATATCACACTCGTACTAATTTCAAGCCAGTGTAAATTTGGAGCAATTGTGTCTAAAATTATCGATATATCTCCAACAATTTCTTCTAGAACAGCAGTCTGGACAGGGGATACACCGTTCTCTCATGAGTTTTTATGTCGATTTGACCAAGGAGCAAACCTTGATTTGTCTACTATTACAACAACTGTTCATATTGGCGCACATACTGATGCTCCTTCGCACTATAGAGCAGGTGCAGTGACGATGGAACGACGTGATCTCAGTTATTATTATGGTCCTTGTCAAATTATAACGGTCTCAACAAAGCAGGGGGAGCGAGTTTATCCTAATGATCTACATTCTCAAATTCAGGCACCTCGAATACTCCTTCGAACGGATTCCTTTCCAGATCCGGAGAGTTTTACGACTGATTTTTGCTCTCTATCACCGGAGCTTGTTCATTTTGCATCTGAGAAGGGTGTTCGACTCATTGGGCTTGATACTCCCTCTGTAGATCCATATTCCTCCAAAAAACTAGAAGCTCACAATGCAATTGCCGACTGTAATATGGCGATTTTGGAAGGTGTGGTTCTTCAGCAGGTTGAGGATGGTATATATATTTTAATCGCGTTACCACTAAAAATTGAAGATTCTGATGCTTCACCAGTACGAGCAGTTTTGATTGAAGAGTGAATGTACGCGGAGAGAATTATAAATTAAATCGATAAAACTCTTCATCTTGTATTGTTGGTCGTAAATGTTTTGGTAATAGAACTGTTCTTGCTGTCCAAAGATCGTGGAAAACTCGAATTTTAGTTGTTTCATCCAAGTAATTTACTCCAGATGATCCACCCGTCCCTACACGTCGACCGATAATTCGTTCTACCATACGAGCATGACGATGACGAAACATGACCAATTGAGAATCAACTTCGACAAGAGCATCAATCAGTAATCTTGGCCAAGCCAATAAAGGCAGTTCTCGATATGATTCTATAAATAGTAGTCCAGCTCGGTATCGCTTGACATACGCTCGTTTGTCTTGATCGATATCCTCAGCAAAAAGATAATGTCGGGCGGTTTCGGTATTCTTTGCATATTTCGCCATAACTTCTTCTCGAGAAGAGAGTGAGGTGGCTAGTAGTCTTTCACCCTGTGCTTGATGATGTTTGGCAACGGCCTCAGCGTATTCTTTCAAAAATTGCTCTACGACTGCTTCATCTTTCTCTTCTCCTGGAGAAGAACCAAAAATAGGTGTGCGATGTAACCATGTTCTCATTGCTGCCTTTAGTGTCATTTCTTCAAGGGCACCGGAGAGCCGATCAACCGCCATTTGACCTGCTGGAGAGGTTTTAGCTAGCTTGCGAATATGATCAAGAGGATCCACTTTTCCATATTTTGGACGAAATTGCCAGGTAACGCCAAGAACAAGCTCCATCTCTCTCATTTGAAAAGATTGAAATCCAGAAGCGGGCATTAATTTATCTCGAAAGGACATGAAATCTTGAGGTGTGAGCGTTTCCATTACGCCAAAGGTATGTGTTGCTAGCTTTAAAATTTCAATCACACGTTTTAAATGATGAACAACATGTGGGATCATTTCTTCGGGTACCTGTGGTGAGGCAAGAGCATTTCGGGCATCTCGAATTTCAGCTAAAATTAGCTTAAACCATAATTCTAGAGCCTGATGTGTAATAATAAAATGAAGCTCATCGGTAGCCAACGCATTTTCATCTTTTTCCAAACCACCCTGGATGTTGAGAAGTGATTGTAGCTCCAAATAATCCCAGTAATTCGGCGTAGATCCTGACATATAACTCTCCTGAAAGATAATGAAGATCAGTTAACCGATTTCTCCTCTATTCACAGGTGAAAAGAATATCATATGTATTTGTTGTGATACTATCGATAGTTCCATCGTTGTCTGTATCTGATTCTGTGAAGAGGGGATTACCATACTCATCATTGGTATATCTCTCAACAACATTAATGAAGCCATTATTGTTATTATCTTTTTCATATCTGGTTAGAAAACCTGAAGAATCATAAAACCAATACACATTTTGATTTGAGTAGCCATCCCCATCTGAATCGTACACTTTGGTTCGTTGATTTCCATTTTCATCATAGGTATAAATGGTTGTTCGATCGGTGTAACCATCATTGTCAATATCTTCTGTATATGATCGTAGATTTCCATTTTCATCATAGGTATAGCTATCAATTTGATCCGCAATCTCGTCTCCATCATAATCTTTAATTATACTTAGGATTTTGCCAGCTTGATCATGATTATAGGTATAGATAGTATCGATATTTCCATTATTACCTACATCGGACTTCATTGTGAGTAGATGATCATTTTCATCATATGTGAAGTGAGAAATAGTATCTAGATTTCCATTGTTATCAAAATCAGTAGCCTCTGAGATCTTCAGATTATCTTGATTATAGGCGTACATTATCATCAATTCGAGTACCCCATCTCCATCTGCATCAATTGCGGTAGATATGTGATTCCCAACCTCATCGTAGCGATAAGAATAGATGGAATTCGGAACTCCATTTCCATCGGAATCATGCTCCTGAAGCGTTTGATTTCCATCTTCATCATAGGAATATGTATAGAGAGAATCAACGGTTCCATCGTTATCAAAATCTTTACTCCAGCTGAGCCTATTTCCATCGTTATCATAGGTGGATAGTTCAACTTGATCAATTACACCATCGTTGTTGGAATCTAGAGTGTGCTCAGTTGTAAGGGGAGTAGCTGTTTCTTCGTGAAGCTCCGGAGAGGAATCATCACAGTCCTCTTCCGTTAAGACCCCATCACAATCACCATCTTCTGCTGTTGTGAATGATTCTGAATCGAAATCATTACAATCATCGTTCGCGATAATCCCGTCACAGTCCATGTCATTTATGGTAGATGGATCGTTATCATCACAATCATTGAATGTTAAGACGCCATCACAATCAGCATCCTCTTCAATTAAATTTTGGGTCGGATCTTCGTTACAATATCGAGATTGATCGTTTCCCTGATACACTCCCTGCTGTTCCTCTTGGTGCTCTGCGAGTTCATTTTTTTTTCCACAAGCAAATAAGAATAAAATAATCAGCATTATAGCTCCAAATTTCATATCAATTCTGATCGTTTTTATAACCGATTTTATTACAATTAAGAGGAGTCGGTCCAATTTTTCCAAGCCTGCTCTTGACCTGCCTCTTGATCCAAGATGTCTAAATAATTACAAATGGCTTGTCGTCCTGAGCGTGGATTGGAATGGTAATGATGAGCAAGAGACGAGTGTTTATAATCTTCACCAATCGGACAAGATAAGCGAGAGCTACAAGATATTTCACAGATAGATGATGTTTGATGAAAGCTTGCACAGTGAGAGATCAACCAGCCATTCTCATCAAAAGCATTTCCAGGACAATGTTTTGCACATAGCTTTATACAAGAATCACAAGGATTGTCGGTATTGAGCTCTGTTGGTTTAAAATATTCTGTGGTAAAAATTGCGGCTCGTAGGGATATCCAGAGTCCATACTTGGGATGAATGATTAAACCAAGATGAGAGTGATGACCAAGACCTGCTTGAAGTGACAGCGGTCGAAAATCAATAAATTGATCGTTAGCAGCACAACGAATCCATCGTCTAGAAGGCGGGGGCTTTGGATCAGCCTTTTCAAAATTTTTCTGAAGCCAGCTATCAAGAGGATGTTCTTCTTTTGTGAGCAGGTGAGGTGTCTTTCGAATTTCATTTATGAAACGGTTCCACATTTGCGAGCCACCATTGGCGATTACAATGACTGATTGACAGCCCTTTAGGATATCTTGATAAGGCTTTCCATCGGCAATTCCAAATATATTCAGACCGATTTGGGAGGAGTGAGATTGAATATTGTTAAGCCAAGTCATGTATGTTTTCCAAAAGATCTTTGATAGACTATATGATTTTATCATCTATAGGATAGAATTAATACAGGTGACTATTAGTCTTTCATTTGAGGATAAATTATGCAATTAAGAATACCACCTATAGGGTTTTCCGATCTATCAAATATTCCAAATATTAGTCTTGACATAAGATACGGTACCAATAATAATTTTATGCAACGACCAATCTCTGGGTATGGTGCAAAGGGTGCTTGGTTTCTTTCAGCAGGAGCAAATCGATTGCATACATTAGCCTTAGAATTAGAAAAGCAAGGTTTAGGTCTTCTCATATGGGATGCCTATCGACCTCGACGAGCTACTCTAGAGATGGCAAGATGGGCAGAGGAGAACAATAAAATATGGCTTTTAGAAGAGGGCTATTTGGTTTATCGTTCTCGTCACAATGCAGGAGGTGCGATTGATCTTAATTTTTATCATCTACAAACAGGCGAAGCGCTCAATATGGGAACGGAGTGGGATCATTTTTCATCGGCCTCTCATATTCATAATGCGCAAGGAGCTATTCTTAAGAATAGACTTTTCCTTCAAAAGATGATGAAGCAGTTTGGATTTGCCGGATATGAGACGGAGTGGTGGCATTTTGAGCTTCCGAATGCCACAACCTTACCGTTGAGAGATGTACCCTATGGTGCTGATGAGTCTGATGAAGATTCGTTGATTTGTCGGTGAAATCAATATAGAATAGACCATGTCGGAGAGATTCTATGCTTTGGTTTGTACTTAATCTTGCGTTTGCAACTAGTCAATTTATTCCATCAGCTGGTGGAGTAGTCGATAATTCTGATCCAGCTTTTGAGATTTTTGGGCCCACACAATATTGGCGGACAGAAGCACAAGGGTATAATGGCGGATTACGCTGGACTAATGCATTGGTGAATGGAAGTACATCGATTAATTGGGCATGGTGGCAGGTTGATATCATGGCTGAAGGGGATTATTTGGTGGAGTGGTATGCAACACCAGCGTTCGCTCTCTATAGCAATACTGAATATGAGATTGTGGCCAATTCTATCTCGCACACGATTAATATTGATCAGTCCGCGGCCTCCTCTGGTTGGAATACGCTTGGAACCTATTATTTTACCACTGGTACAAGTCAGTATATTGCTGTGTTTGATTCTGGACCAGCCGGAATCTCTGGACAGCATATTGTTGCAGATGCTATTCGTCTGACTAGAGTGGGAGATTGGTGTGGGGATGGTATTTGCACCACATCGGCTTCGGAAGACTGCGCCTCTTGTCCTGTTGACTGTCTTCTTTCTCAGGAGGATCCATTTAATGGACTCGATGATGATTGTAATGGTTTAATAGATGATGATGCAGAATGTGGGGGACAAGCAGAACTTGATTGGTGTGTTTCCATCGATATTATCGGAAGCTGCAATAATGGACAATATTCAGAGCTTGATTGCTCAAATTTTGGACAAATTTGTTCTTCCAATACCTTAGATTGTATTGATGAGGAATGTTTAGGACAGGAGAACGACACTTGGTGCCAAGGAGAGGTAATTCGAGCCTGTCAGAATGGGATTCTACTGGAATTTGATTGTGAGGCTCAGGGGAAAGTCTGTGAACAAGGAGAGTGTGTTGACACTGCTGAACCGAGTACTGAACCAGCGGGAGAGCCAACACAAGAGCCATCCTCGGATCCAAGTATAGAACCATCAGGAGAGCCCTCTTCCGATACTGAGCCATCCTCTGAATCATCAGAAGGATTAGATGATACTGGAGCCTCTTTGGATGGAAACACAGTGATGGAAAAAGGGTGTATTGGACTATCGCCCTCAGAGACAGCATTTTTCTTCGCTCCGATATTTTTATTGTGGAGAAGGCGAAGAGAAAATGAATAGTATGAGTATTTTATATGCGATAGAATGGGGTAAAAGACGATCTAGGACGTATAATATAGGTGGTCGATATCATCATTAGAATGAATGACTGTGTTTTCTAAGCTCGACTAGAGTTTCAACATGTCTCGTATGTGGGAACATATCAAAAGCGACCATTCGTGTTGGTTCATAGCCCCATTTTTTCGCTTCACGAAGATCTTTTTGAAGCGCATATGGATTACAAGAAACATATAAGATTGCCTTGGGATTGGTATATCGAAGCTCTTTGATTACCATGCCTGCTCCTTTCCGAGGTGGATCTAAAATTGCCAGATCAAAATAGGCATCACCAGCTTGGAATTTATCAGCGTCAGCTTTTCGAATCTCCATGTTGAGTTGATGTCGTTTTATTGTTGCTCTTCCATCTTGAACTGAAGACGCTGAAGATTCAATTCCAATGACCGGAATCTTTTGATTGGCGATGGCACAGCCGATATTTCCAGCACCACAATAGAGGTCAAGGACTTTTTGAGGCTGGTGTTCTTCTACCCAGTCAAGGATGGTTTGAACTAAAATTTTGTTAATGTCAAGATTAACCTGATAAAAAGATCCTAGCGATATCTGATGCTGAATTCCACAAACTTCAAAATGTAATTTTTTTTGTCCGACCATAGGCTGCGAATCGATACCAATCCCTTGTATTGCATCACAAAGCCACTCTTGTAGCTGCTGTTTTTTTGGACGATGACCTTTATGAGAGAGGATGTTGAGTAATAGATCTTCTCCATTCGTTCGAAACGCAACAGCTTTGACTGGCATCGACATGAAAGGAGGGAGACTTCGGAGCGCTTGATTAATCTTTTGATGAGCAATCATGCACTCTGAGATCGGAACCTTCTCATGTGATTTTGGTTTCGAATACCCTAAGATCCCATTGTCATTTGGACGTAAAGAAATTCTGGCACGGTAGTTTTTTTGTTTTGGCGATGCGATAAATTGTAGCTCTGGAAATTGAAGAAACTGTGCAAGCCAACGTCGCTTTTTCTCTTCTTTTTCCACTTGAGAATAGATTAGGTCAGGACAGTTACCACACTGCTCTGAGTGAATACAATGAACCAAAGTCATACCTTCGTTAATAACGAACAGTTTTTTGCCATGCAAGTTGCAATTCTGTTATAGTACATCTCGTTAAGTGGAGAATATCTATGTTAAGTGTGTTATCATTTCTTGTTGCTTGTCAAACGATGGAAGAGCCAGGAGCAATGTTTAAGCAGGTCAAAATTGCTGAAACTACGACTACTTCTGAAGAGACTACGAATACAAAAGAAGAAGCTGAAGAGGCTGTGGATCCAATGTTTCAATCTCGAGAAGAGGTTTTGGTCGTCGGAGGATCTCCTGCAGAAGAGCCGCCTGAACCTGTAGAGCCAAAAGAAGAAGTGGAAACAGTCGCTGAGCCTGAAACTCTCGTAAAACAAGAGCAAAAAGAAGCTGTGGTTGAGAAGGAGGAAGTAGTAATTACTTCTCTTCCAAAAGAGGTACAACCACAGAGAATTCGAGCGAGTCGCGTTAAAGATGGCTGGCGTCCAACCTTAATCGCTTCTGTGATGGAAGGTCCAACGCCAAGAGCGATTTTGGCCATGCCATCTGGAGAGGAAAAGATTGTGAAGGCGGGTGATCTTCTCTCAGAAGAAGGTGTTGTTGTGATGACGATTGGTTCTTCTTTTGTGGAACTAGCTGTGATTAATTCCGAAGAAGGCCGCGCCAAGATCGAGAATTTAACCCTAACTGAACAGTTCTAGGGGACATAGTAGCAAGATAGAGGTTGCCTGATGACAGGCGAGTTTCCTCAAAAGATGCTCACTTCATATCGATGATTATTGATAGGGAAGAGGCCTTATTCAACCGTTTCCTCATATCGACCAGTAACGGATACGACATCAGATAGATTATCATCCTCATCTGCAATTTGATAGTCTACGGTAACGGTGTCTGCATTCTCACAGCCTTGTCCGACTTGATCTGTGAATACACGAGCAGTACAAAGTCCAGTATCCCAAGAACACGCTGCCGTTTGCATAGAGGAAACCACACCACTTGCACCTTTAACCGTGATTGCATCAGCTTGTAGACGTCCAATTGTTTCTATTCCTTGTGGATCGTCCATTGTAAATTCAAAAGCCCATTGATCTCCTTCTGTTGAGCCTCCCACGGTATAGCACCAGGCGTCTGCATTTGATATCATTGGCTTGACTGGATTTTCTTCTTCTTCCGTATCAGTGTCGTTTGGATCATCGGTGTTATTTGTATCATCTGTATTTTCTGCATTTTCTGAATCAGATGAGGTGTCGGAGGCTTTTTCACCACAGGCAAGTAATAAGGTTAATAACAAAGAGGGGGACATAGAAAACTCCTAAAAGCTGGGTCATACGCGGTTAAATTAAAAATAGAATAAATATTTTTCGAGGAACTTAAGCTCTATGGAACTTGACAAAACAAGAATAATGAGAATAAGTATATACTACAATCCCATTTTCCACTAAAACTCTTTCCCTCCAATTAATCTCATGTCTATTAATATAACAAAAATTCGTTCACTTGCCATTGAGGATTTAGTTGAGCAGCTTCAAGATTATGGCGTTGATAACGCGGGTAATTTCTCAGCAGCAGAGCTTGTATTTGAGCTAGCCTGTCAACAAAGCAAAGGACGAAACATCCAAATAGAAGGTGTTTTAGAGATTTTACCAGAAGGTTTCGGTTTTTTACGCTCTCCGATCTCTGAGTTTGCTCCGGGAGCAGATGACGCTTATGTCTCCCCCGCGCAGATTCGTCGTTTCAATCTTCGAACGGGAGATCGAATTCTGGGAGAGGCACGAATCCCAAAAGAGAAAGAACGATATTTTGCTTTATTACGCATCCAAAAAGTGAATAATTGCTCTCCAGATGACGAAAAAAATCGATTGAATTTTGATACGAAGACAATAGATTCTCCAAATGAGCCTGTTCTCTTCAAGAGACCTTTGATTAATATTTCTGGAAAAGAAGTGTTACGAGGCGAAAAATCTTTGTTGCTACTTGGGCGGTTTTATCATTCTCGTGATCTGATCATCCAGTTTTTACAATCTTTGAGACAAACCGTTGTTTTGGTTTTATTGAATTATCCTCCAGAGGATTTAACTATCATTCGAAGAGTCTGGAATGGAGAAATATTTGCTTCTTTACGCGGTAATATAGCGGGACAGCATCAGCAGATTTTAGAGATTGGATTAGAACGAGCAAAAAGACTCGTGGAGCAAGGAAAAGATATTAACTTGGTTATCTTTACATTAAATGAAACTGCCTTAACAAAACAGTCTGAGTCTGAGCAAAATGGTGAAGAGGGTGCAGAAGCCTTGGCAGTTGAGATAGTCCAGTCAAGCTTGGCCTTGGGACGCAGTTTTATTGGCGGTGGCTCTCTAACAGTTTGGGCTGGAGTTCATCAAGATCGCTCTGGTTTTGAACAAAAGATTGTTGAACGAGCATTATATGAGGTGGATCACCGTTTTGTCATTGATCCGAAGCAATCCTCGACAGATATTGTAATTAGCGAAACGTTATCTTAGCTTCAAAGCTATTTTTAGAGCTAGGTTGAAGAAGTCTTCAATCGGTTTGGTGAGTTTTAGCTATCTGTATAGTGAAGATGGAATTTAAGGAAGAGTACAATGAAAAAGAGTTTAGAACAATTTAAGCTAAGGATAGAGGAATTGGATCGAGCGTTGATGGATCCAGCTGTGATGAAAGATTCTTCTAAGATCCGAGACATAGGGCAAGAGAGATCTCATCTGGAACCAATTGTGAACTTATGGGGAGACATCGAGTCAAAAGAGGCAGAGCTACTTGACGCAAAGGAGATGCTATCTGATCCTGAAATGAGAGAGATGGCTGAAGAAGAAATCGCTTTGTTACAAGAAGAACTACCAGCTCTAAAACAAGCGCTTCGCGTTGCTTTAATTCCTCCTGATCCTTATGAAGGTGTGGATATAATTTTGGAAATTCGCGCCGGTACAGGTGGAGATGAAGCGGCCTTGTTTGCATATGATTTATTTCGTATGTACTCTCGATTTTGCGAGAAAAACCGATGGAAATTAGAGATTATGTCCTCTTCGTTCATCTCGGTAGGAGGAACGGGAAAGACACAGGTTGGATATAAAGAAGTGATCTGTCAAATCTCTGGCGGAGAAGCATATAAATATTTGCGCCATGAATCAGGCGTTCATCGCGTCCAGCGAGTTCCTTTGACTGAAACGCAAGGACGAGTTCATACTTCTGCAGCGACTGTAGCGATCATGCCTGTGCCAGAAGAAGTAGAGATTAATATCAATCCCACTGATCTTCGCATTGATGTGTTTAGGGCTTCAGGTGCAGGTGGACAGCATGTGAATACAACTGACTCTGCTGTTCGAATTACTCATATCCCTACGGGCGTTGTTGTTCAGTGCCAAGATGAAAAATCTCAGCATAAGAACAAGGCTAAAGCGATGAAGGTACTTTCGGCTCGAATCTTAGAAGCAGAGCGCGAAAAAGCACAGAAGGAATCTGCTGCACAGCGTAAAGCTCAGGTGGGTTCTGGAGATCGTTCGCAGAGAATTCGGACGTATAATTTTCCACAAAATCGAATTACTGATCATCGGATCAATTTAACATTGTATAAACTAGATCGAATCATTGAGGGTGATGTGCTTGAGCTTGTCGACTCTCTGAATGCTTATCTTCAGGAACAATTGATAGAAGAGCATATTGGTGATTCGATTTAAGGATAAAATGGGGTAGAAAGCGCCCAGGAAGAGTTATTCTGCTCCTCAGATGAAGCAACCAGACAAAAGACCTCTCTTCTAGGAAGGGAAATTATCCCTTGAAATGGAAACTCTTCAATTTCCCATCTTCGCTCTTCTCCTTCCTCTGAGTAAAGGATTAAGCTTTGCGGTTGATGTTTTCGATTGCCATGTAGATAAATTTGAATAAAAATGTTTTGGTTTCCGAGACTTAGGGGCGAAATCTTCAATAAAGGACCATTACCAAGTCCTAAAGAACCGACTCGTAGTTCGTTTTCGAGTTCTCTTTTACTCGGAAATTTTTGACTGAGGTGAGGGAACCAAATGTGGTCTGATACTGGATTGGAATATGGATGTGAGCCACAATTTTGCGCAAAATTGAGCGCCTGTTGGGCTGATTTTATCCAGAGGAAAGAGGGGGCTTGCCAGAGATCTTCAGAAGTAATTTCTGCGAGGGATTCATATTCTATCAGTAGAAAACGATCGTTTTTGGCACCCATAATCACTGCGGATTCAAAATCTAAAACATCGACTCGAATTGCTCCAAATGCTGGCTTTTGAGAGGAAAACCAGGGGAAAGATAGAAATGATCCGTTGGCATGCTCCGAGATAAGCGCTTCTTCTGTGAATATTTGTGTTTGAAGCTGTTTTGGAAGTGCATTTTTATAGGAGGGAACAACATTTCGTGCCGAGAGGAGAACATAATCAATCTGTTGTCCGATATTTTTCAGAAGAATCTTTTCTCTCGATTCGCGAACCTGAGCATCTGGAGAAATTAGATTATAGATAGACATAGAATGTGTTTGTGGTAACGCTCTTTGGAGAGGGTATACTAAACTCAAATTTTCCAGAGGATTAATCCGTTCGATTTCAATTGGCTCAAATTCAAGTCCGGCATCAATTGTTATATCTGTTAGATCTTGCGAAAGCGGAAGTCGGACCCCTTCTTTTGCTATGAAATGAGGTGTTTGTTCTACCCAGAGTAAGCCATTTCGATCGATTCCTTCTTCTTCTAAACGAATCAATAAAGAGCCACAATCTCCAACATCGATCTGTGTTTCGGAAATATCCACAAAAGAACTTGATATACACCCTTCTTTTTGCGCTTGGAGTAAGGTCGTTTCAGGAGGTATATATCCCTTGGCGATTCCATTTTTAATGGGAAGAAATCCTAAGGGTTCTTCTTCATGAAAGAATAGGAGGGTCTCTCCATCTGATTCTGTTTCGATTAGATGAGAATCTCCATCTGATTGAAATATATTCGAAGGAGAATCAATGCGGATTGTCCGTAGATCTGAGAGTAAAAAATCACCTTCTTGATCCTCAATATTTCCATCAATATACAGAATATTGTCTTGATTTGGCAGGATAATTTCTGTGCCGATTTGTTCAGTGCCTTCAAATGGGCGAAATAACCAGGAGGTATCTCCAAAAAAAAGAATCTGATTTTGATCAGCATGAAGACGAATTCCTGAATCCAGCGGAAGGAACTGGATTGATATTTCACGTTCTGTTTCTGTGATTTCCCAGTCTTCGACGTTTAAAATTCCATCATGATAGGGAAGAAGCTCTAATAGTGAATCTTTTTTATCGAATAATGCTAGATCAACAATTGAACCACCAGATCCATCTAAAGTTGATAGAGAATCACCAACCTCTCGTATTCCTATACGAATTTTATTATTCTCAAGTAGCCAATCACCTCTGCGAATTCCACCAGAGAGAATATTATCATCACCACAAAATAGCTGACGAAGACGTACGTCTTGATTTGAAAGCTCTCGCGGGTCGCAGTTTGGTTCTTCTTCTTCTAGAAGTGAGTTTGGTGAAAAATCGAGCTGACATCCAAACAGAAACCAGAGCACAAGATTATTTTTTCTTTTCGTCGGATACAAACTTGATTGCAACAATGGTCGCTTTTAGTTGTTTTGACCACTCTGGGGGAATATCACCTGTTGTTTTGACAAAATCTCTCTTCTCACCAGCTTTCATTGGTGGTTTAATCCGACCAATATCTGGATCTTGTTTGATATAAGATGGATCATCAAAGACGAATTTTCGCTGGCAATAGTCACCACAGCCAATAACTGTAAAATCTTTGGCCTGTGTAATTTTGCCATCAGCATCGAGAAAAGAAATACGGAGTTTCATTGCCTCAATATCTTTATCTCCGGAATTGGTGATTTGTGTTGAAAATTCCCAGCCATCTAAGGGGCCTGAATCATCGCCCTGAAGGTTTACCTGAATCTTTTCAATCGGATCCATTTCAAGATTAGGAAGATAATTGGCAACGACTAGACGTTGCTTCGCTATTCTTGTTTTCTTTGGATCTTTAACATTATATTCATCGATAAATGCTTGCCAATCTTCAGCTTTATTCGTATCTAAGGCTTTATTCCAGAAGGCAGATTTTCTCTCTCCCAGCATTTTATCATAGGTGGCCTTGGTTGGAGGATTATCTTTGAAACGAGATAAGTAAGCATCAAAATCTCCAACTGCTTGAGTTTCTCGGGCTTTACTTACTAGTAAGGTTTCAATTTCCATATTAGCGGAGAAAACATCTCTAGAGTCTGGATTGTCCTTGATAAATGTTTCGTAGGCATCAAGAGTTCCAACTTTTTTCGCCTCTTCGTAGGGATTACCACAAGCCATCAAGAAAAAAAGAGAAGAAAGAACCAGCTTTTGAGTGAACTTCATATTGCCTCCAGCGAAAATAGTCATCCGGACTATCTTAACATATTCCAAGGAAAAGAAGCAACAAAACTCTGCTTAACCAACGACTTCCATTCCTTCTTCTTGCGGAGGTGACATCAACATCTGCCAAGCAGTCTGTACAGAACGCCTAAGTTCTTCTGGACTTCTTAAGCGAGAGACCGCCTTGGCAACATAGGTGGGACGATAATAGAAGCGAAGATAGGCAAGACGAGTCCAACGTTGGATCTCGGCATCTGACATGTTACAAAGAGGACGGGGAATAGGTTCATCAATTCCTTTTGCAATATGCTCTCTCCAATAATCGCGACCATGCTCTTTCAGCAATAAGGTATACATCTCAGTCGCTGGCATCGGCGTTACTTTAGAAAACTGGGCATAGTCTAAATCTAGCTCTAGGGCGAGACGGATTGTTTGACGAATGGTGATCTCGTTTTCATAAGGATTTCCAAGCATAAAGTAGCCAAAGGTGTGAATCCCATTTTGCTTTGTTCGTCTGATCACATCATGGTACATTTCAAGAGAGGTTGATTTTTTAAGTGTTTTCAATATCTCTCGATTGCCTGATTCAATACCATAATATATTCGAGCACAACCAGCAGATCGCATTGCTTTCAATACATCATCTGTGATACAGTCAACCCGAGTTCGAGCTGCCCAAACGATATCGAGTTTTCTACGTTTAATTTCATCACAGATATCAATGACACGCTGCTTTTGAATCGTGAAAGAAGAATCGAAGAAGTCAAGTTCTCGTATTCCAAATTCTTTTACACACATTTCTAGCTCGTCCACAACGTTTTTTGGTGATCGTGGTCGGAAAGTCTTAGAGCCTTGCTCACAGAATATACACTTATATGGACAACCTCTAGAGGTAATGAATACAGAGAAATTCTTATATTTTGAGATGAAGGAGTAGTAAATGTCATTTTGGAGCAGGTGACGTGCTGGAAATGGTGCCTCATTTACATTTACATCTGCTTCTCGTGACGTAACGACGACTTCTCCATCATCCTTCTTAAACGCAATTCCACGAACGTTGTAGAGATCTTTTTTGTCAACAAGCGCATTCAGAAGATTGGGAAGAGAAATTTCAGCCTCACCAGTGACGGCATAGTCAATTTCAGGATAACTAAGAGTCTCTTTTGCATAGATCGAAAGATGAACGCCACCAACAATAACGGGCGCGGATACTTCTTTTTTGATCGCCTTGATCCAATCCATAGATTGGAAGAATAAATATGTTGTTAAAGTATAGCCAACGAAATCAGGAGAGAATTCTTTTAATCTTCGTACGGTTTCTTCGAGGGTTAAATCTTCCGCGTGAGCATCAAGAAATAAAACTTCACAGCCTGATTTTTCGAGAATCCCAGCAACATAGAGAAGAGATAGCGATGGGAATATACCATAGTTTTCTTTTACTGTTTTAATCCCAGGTTCATTTCGAACTGGACCATAGGGAGGATAAACAAGTGCAAATTTAGTTCCGGATGACATTTTAATCCTCAGTGATTTGAGAAAATTAGAAGAAGGATAGACTAATTGTAGTTTCTTTTTGCACCAAACCCAAATCAAAAATAACTTATATGTTGTAAACATAAGAATAAAGAGGGTAGTGACGATGATGGTTCTTTTGCCTGAAGGGCGAGCAATTTCTAATCCAGACACGATAAAGATGATTAAGGTATTACACAACAATGTACAAGGAAAAGTTTTTTATGTTGTGTCAGTTAAGCTAGATGATGATTCAGAATTACTGATTCAGACTTGCGCAACAAAAGAGGAAGCAGAAGAGATAGCATCTCAATGTACTGATTTGGTCAATTCTGCAGAGGAAGATTCAGATTCAGATTCAGATTTCTAAGCCAGCTGTATCGAGGGAAATAGATGACGATTTTATTGCCAGAAGGAAGAGCAGTACATAGTCCTGACGCTGTTAAAATGGTGAAGGTACTTCGAAATGTGCTTGATAAGCGATTATTTTTTGTGGTTGCGATCAAGCTAGAAGATGATTCTGAGTTCTTTTTAAAAACCTGTGAAACAAACGAAGAGGCAGAAGAATTAGCATATCGGTGTGCTGATCTTCTTAACGCTGGGGAAGATGTCTCAGCTGAAGATTTATCAGATTCCGATGAGGATATGGATATGGAAAACGAAGAAGAATCAGATGATGACTCAATTGAATTAGAGATGTCCGATGATGAATCGTCATCTATAGAGCTAGATTTAGATTCAGATGATGAGGAATCATCATCTGTAGAGCTAGATCTAGATTCAGATGAAGAGTCGTCATCTATAGAATTAGACTTGGATTCAGACGACGATTCAGTTGAATTAGAGATATCAGATGATGAAGAGTCGTCCTCTATAGAACTGGATTTATATTCAGATGATGAAGAATCATCTGTAGAGCTGGATTTAGATTCAGATGAAGAGTCGTCATCTATAGAATTAGACTTGGATTCAGACGATGATTCAGTTGAATTAGAGATATCAGATGATGAAGAATCATCTTCAATACAGTGGTCTTCTTCAGAAGAAGAAAGTATTGATTTGGAATCTTCAGAATCAGAGGAGATTGTCTTGGAAGAATCCTCAGAAGAGATCGAATCGAGTTCTGAGGAAATTTCAGAATGGTCAGAAGATTCCGATTCAGATGAATGGATGAGAGATAATGGGAAAGATGATTGGTTTTAGAATAAAATAATAAACCGTAATTTTGGAGAAGAATATGTTGGTTAAATTAGTACAAGGTTCAAGTGTTAATCCTGAAGTATTGAAACACATTTACATTGAACAAAAATCACTAAATGGAAAAAAAACTTGGATTGTACAGGCGAAATTAGATGACAATACGTTGCATCCGATTGCATTTTTTGGCAAGAAAGCTGAAGCCTTAAAATGTGTCAAAGAGTGTGTAGAAAAGATAAAT
>JACLAC010015180.1_pt1 | contig 16744 bp, 16 predicted proteins | sample 8027881 | NCBI WGS metagenome assembly JACLAC01 (sample SAMN15725517, study PRJNA655200) | protist metagenome | isolation source: fluorescence activated cell sorting (FACS) single amplified genomes of... | place: Spain: Blaines Bay Microbial Observatory, Mediterranean Sea | collected 2016-01-19
AGGCAGCAGCTTTTTTTCCTACCGAATCAGTTAGCGATATCTTCAAATCCGGCCGCAGCACGGATAACACTAAACCAGGCACCCCTCCACCAGAACCAATATCCAGTACCTCCTTGCCCTCGGGGATTAGCTTGGATAGCTCAATCGTATCGAGCAGATCGCGAGTAACAAACAGCTCGTGGGTAGTGTGTCGCGTCAGGTTTAGATCCTGATTGATTTCCCACAAAGCCTGGCAGTAATGTTTAAGCCGTGGATATGCCTCAAACGGAACCTCCAACTCGTACATCTCAATTGTTTTTTTTAAACTAGCCACAAATTTATTTTACCTTAATTTTGGTTGATCATTGCCGGCACACTTTAACAGAATCCTGAACAATCTGAAATCGCTCGCGGCCACCCTTTTACCGATACATTTATCACTCCGACGCAAAAGCGTTGACAATCACTCCTCACTCGAAGTCTCTTCCGCTTCCCTGCCACATGACCAACAACAGTGAAACCCCGCGTCAACGTCTGCTCCACACAGGCATCTCCATGCTGGAATCAAAACCTCCGATGCAGCCGGTATCTCGCGAATGATGACCATAGCCGTCTCAACCTGGCTTGCGTGAACATAAACCGAAACCAGTTCGAGCCCTGTCTCATTCATGACGTCTCCTACCACTACCGCCCTAACTCCATTTGCCTCGAGCAAAATCCGAAGGGAATGGGCTGAAATGGAACTACTGAATCCCGCTACCTGAGCGAGTTGATCCGGTGCTCTCATCTAATCTAGACCATGGCTGAAAAACAGGACATTCCCATTGCGGCCGCCGCAACCGATTGCTCAATTAATTCCTCGGTTATTCGAGTTTCAGCATCTGTAAAGAAACGCGTCAGATGAAAAAAGATGGGAGCAGAGAAACAAATCGAGTCAATTCGATCCAATACTCCTGCGTGCCCCATAACTAACGTGCCATGCTCTTTGACTCCCCGGTCTCTTTTAATAGCTGACATTGTCATGCTCCCGGAGGATGCCATGATACTGATGATCAGCGCCATAAATCCAGCGCCCCACCACGTAAACGGCGTAACCGGCAAGACAACTTGAATGACCATGCCGACCAAACTGGTGCAACAGGCAGCACCAAGCAACCCCTCCCAAGTCTTGGTTGCATTGACTGCAGGTGCAATCACGTGGCGTCCAAACAAGCGATCCCAAAGGAAATGCAAAATATCACTAACTTGTACCATCGCGATGAAGAAGAACAGCAATCCGTAAGTATCGCTTTCCCATAGCTTCCAATCACTCGTGGCCGAATCCCATTTCGCGAGTTTCAAATTTAATAAGGCAGCCGCGTGACTCAACGAGTAAACACAAATCAACAATCCAAATTGAATCTTAGCCGTGCGCTCAAGGAATCGCTTATGATCGCCAGCAAAAGCAATCCTCGCAGGAATAAAGAGCGACGCGTATACCGGAATCACGATGGTGAATAAATCGTAATTATCAATTCCCACCAAAACATATTGCAGTGGTGTAAAACCAAACAAGACCCAAAACAACGTCCGATGATCTCCGCGGCGAGTTGGCGTCATCGTTATAAATTCACGAAGCGCCCAAAAAGAAACAAAGCCAAACAGAGCAATCGTCACACTGCGATGCAACATCAACGCAATGACGAGCATCACACAAATCGTCAACCAAGATGTGACGCGCTTGTTAAAATTCCGAAGGATCGCTGGATCGATGTGTGATTCAGGCTTCCGTTTTAAAGTTTGCCCGGCCGCTAACAAAGCTCCCAATGAAATTAGAACGAGCAACACCAAACCTATTGTCCAATTCCCCTGTACGTCCACCAAGGAAGATGCGGTTTCGTTCTGAATCGCAAGTAAGTTTGTAAGCGTCGCGTCAATCACATTTCACGTCATCATTTTTGTCAGATCAATTTATGGCTCAGCCACGAAGAAAGTGGCGATGATTAGATTATGCGATTGGTTTCGGTGGATTGATAGGCATTCCAACGATAACCTTCCCAAGAAATCAAGAATCTTTCATTTTAAGTACCGACTTTCGGGCTCGCTGCAGAAATTCCGCTTTGCTCTCACCTGATTCAAGCCAAATTGGTGCTCCAATTGAGATACAACTCAAAAGTGGTACCGGCAGAAATTCACCTTTAGGCATCACGCGGTTTAGGTTATCTATGTAAACGGGCATCAATTCTAAATCAGGCCTCTTTTTAGCCAGGTGAAATAAACCACTCTTAAATTCGCCCATCTTGCCCGACAAATTACGACTACCCTCAGGAAACACAATTAGCGAATTAACGTCCCCGATTTCTCTCAACATCATGTCGATAGGGCTGTTATGCACTTTGATCTTCTTTCGATCAATTAGCAAGACATTGAAAACAGTCGCCATGTAGCGTCGAACTGGACCGCTCTGCCAGTAATCCACCGCCGCAACTGGTCGAGTCAAATTACGAATGTTTTTAGGAAGCGAAGCCCATAAAACCAGCGCGTCTAGATGGCTGGTGTGATTAGCAAAATAGATTCGCTGGCAGGTCTCCGGTTCACAACCAATCCAGCGCACGGTCGCCCCGCTCAGCACTTTCGCGAGTGCTGCCAACACAGGAACCGTGACTTGCTTCATCCAAATTCACCCTAAACAATCAACATCCAATAGTCCTGAATATCCCAGCATTGTTCTTAAGATACAAGCGATTTCAAGATCAAGATTCCACTTCTCGACTCAATTACCCAAAGCAATGATGAATTCACTGTGGCCCAGGTACTGAATTCGCTTCGGAAACATTTCTGCCTCACTCACTGGACCGACGGATGCTGGTAGGTGTTCGGCATCAAATTGATCTCTCCAAGCGGAACTCCAGGCATTGGTTTCGCAGGTGGGGATTCCAATTTAGATTTGTCAAACTCACCGCCTGAATAATCAAATCGTTTGACCCGGGCAAACCGCGGATCATAGGTCATCCAGTTTTTGAAACGGGAGAAATTTGGGTCACCGTGAATTCTCTGGATATGAAACTCATCCAAACCAATTTCATTCCACCCCTGATAGGCTGAACAGGCACCCAAAAAACCAGCCTCTTTCAACATCGCAAATACAGTTGCATTTAAATTGGGATGCAAGCCATAAGGAAATGCAAAGTACCTAACTTTACGCCCAATGGCAGACTCAAGTTCTCTCGAAGATGCGATGACTTCATCGATTAAGGTTTTTTCACAAGTCACCTTGCCGAGATCAAGATGGGACCGGGTATGCGCGCCAATTTCTACTCCCGCCAGATCAAGCGCCCGCAGGGATTCAACGGAGTTGGTTGGCAGAGGTTTTTGAATTTTCAAATCATGCTCAAAAGCTTGCTGGTGCAGCGTGTGCTTCGTGGTAACAAAATAAGTTACCGGAATTCGCCTTTCAATCAGCATCGGTAAAGCGAAATCACAGTTGTCTGAATATCCATCATCAAATGTAATCGCGACCGTTGGACGTTTATTGAAACCGCTGCGGATCCGACGCTGGCACTCTTGCAGGTCAACGATTTCAAAATGATCCTGCAGCCAATCAATTTGCCGCTGGAAATCATCACATCCAATCGTCCAGGGATTTTGATGATCATCAGCTACGCGATGGTAAAACAAAGCCAAAACCGGGACTTGTCCTGAACGCGCCATGCGGCGGTGCATCGACCACCGATAAGGCCACGACGCAAACCGATAAGCGTCAATAAGTTTGGATTTCCAGTGTGTCATATTGCAAAATCAGGCCGGATTATATCAGCATCATTGACCTTGCCAAACAGACAGAGCGCCCGAATTTCAAGAGTCCGTTGAAGTGTTAGTCATGAATTGTCATCGTCCAATGGTATCTTGGGGTTCGACTAAGAATTCCTGACACACAACCCTCAAAATCCAAGTAATCCGAACTCGATGGTGATGTTTGGCGTCCGGCGCCCCGGATCGGTAACCAACCGGACGTAGCAACGAGCCTGATGAGTCAATCAGAACCCATTGTCCGTCAGAACCCATTGTCCGCGAACTCCACCTCGACGGCGAAACGGGCAAGAACCCCAACCTACTCCGATCACAGCTCAATTCTCAGCAGCCAATTGCATTGCGCAAACCTGCGGACTGGCAACCTCATTGTAGGTCAATGACTAACTACGGAGCGTCCACCCGGACAAGCTCAATTTCATAGATAAACGGGCACAGCTTCCCCGTCACAAACATTCGCGGAGGCCGATCCTGGGTGACTGCAATTCCGTTGAGAACACCATCGGCAGGACGCTCGCTCATTGGCCACAGACCGGCGAGATCAATAATGCCAACGACTTGGCCCGTGTTGATATCGATTTCGTAAATGAGATCGTATTGATATCGATTGGCATAGACTTTTCCGCCTGCATATTCCAATTCGTTGAGTTGCCCCACATAGACACCGCCCTCTCTCAAAACGCGAAGCGAATTTTTCACCTCAAAAGTATCGGGATCAATAAATTTTAAAACGGAACTGCCGTCACTCAAAATCAACTCGTTACCGTTAGTCGCCAATCCCCACCCTTGCCCCGAGTAGCTGAATTCTTCAATTGGATTTAGATCCATGTCATAGACTAACGCCTTTCCAGCTTTCCAAGTCAGCTGGATTAGGCGATCTCCGAACTGCACCATTCCCTCGCCAAACAAATTATCGTCAAGCGGGTGTTGCAAAAGCACCTCCCCCGTTTCGAGATCTATCTTGCGAACCGTTGACTCTCCATACCGTCCAGTGCTTTCCCACAAAAATCCGTCGTGGAAGAGCAAACCCTGAGTAAATGCCTTCTCATCGTGTGGGTATTTCTTGATTAGCTTAAACGTATAACGAGGAGATGTGTCGTTTTGTCGAAGCCATACAGCAAGGTAGGTCCCTCCGACGGAAATCACCAAAAACAACACAATCAAACTCCAGCGCATCGGACGCTGCCCCGTACTGCTGATTGTTTTCGGTGCTACTGGAACTTCAACTGCGGGAGGAAAGCCAGTTCGTCGTTTAGGTTTTTTCTTTGCCATTCAATCAACAATCAAAAAGTTACTAATCATTTTCATCAGCCAGAGTTGCTATCGGTATCAATCGATTTCGCAGCAGCATCGTACTCCCCGCCACAAGACCAACAAACACCAAATCCTTCATCAACTTCCGCACCACAGGAACAATTCCAGGCTGGAATTTCATCTTCGGGCTCTTCGTCCAACTCCGCAACGATCGCCTGAGAGGCTTCGAGGTCTTTTTGGTAGACAATAATTTCAATTTCGTTCGGGCCATCCAACGCGGCGCCGAATGCCGAACCCTCCATGCCACTGATAAAAACGGGGATGCCGCTTCCCTCAAGCGCGGCTTTGTAAAAACCAGCGTCAACTTCCGTTTCAGTTACCATCAAACGCGCCATCGGTTTCTCTTCCATTCTTTGCTCCAAGAAATCAATAAAAATCCGCAGCCAAAACGAGTTTAATGGGTTCTGAAGATTTAGCTATCATTTTCCTTCGCCCAAAGTGAAGCTGGCAGCTCAATTGATTGAGTCAGGCCATCGATCTCCTGAATTTCCTCATCTGAAAAATGCAAATTTTCAAGGGCGGCACAGTTCTCTAAGATTTGCTCTGGGCGACTCGCTCCGCAAAGCACACTGGTAACTTGCGGCAAACGCAAAATCCACGACACAGCCATCTGAGCAAGCGTTTGCCCTCGATTTAAAGCAAGTGTATTGAGATTGGAAACAACCTCTAAGACCTCGGTTCGCAATTCCTCCGGACGCAACGTGCTGGGGGAATTTGCCGCGCGAGAGCCGTCCGGAATTTCAGATAAATATTTATCCGTGAGCAAACCTTGATAAAGTGGACAGAATGCAATCATCCCCATCCCCTGCTCCTCACAGGCACCCGCGAGACGATCCTCAATCCAACGATTAAACAGGGAATAATTCGGCTGGTGAATTAACAAACGCTCCCATCCATTAGCCCGGCAAATTTCCACCGCTTCTTCCGTCTGCTGTGTCGAATAACTAGATATCCCAATATACAACGCCTTGCCTTGCTGAACGGCGGTATTCAATGCCCCGAGCGTCTCCTCCAATGGTGTGTCGGGATCGAAACGGTGACTGTAGAAAATATCAAAGTAATCGACGTCCACCCGACGCAACGACTGGTCGAGACTGGCCAGCAGATACTTACGCGAACCCCACTCTCCGTAGGGCCCCGGCCACATGTCATAGCCAGCCTTTGAGGATATTAATATTTCATCCCTTGGCAGGTCCTTCAATATGAGGCCGACGTTCTGTTCGGCGCTTCCATAAGGAGGTCCGTAATTATTGGCCAAATCAAAATGAGTGATTCCGGCATCAAACGCGGTGTAGATCATTTGACGCTGATTTTCGGTCGGAGCGCTACCGCCAAAATTGTGCCAACAGCCAAGCGTCACCGCTGGTAGTTTCAGTCCAGACCGACCACATCGCCTGTAAACCATGCGCCCGTCGTATCGGTTAATATCCGGTTGATAAGATTTCAAGTTACTCTTCTCCGCAGCCAAGCGATCATTGTTAAAACTTTTATTTTCTATCGAACGCCCGCTTTAACAAGCCGCCTTGTCAATTTTGAAATCAAGTTGTTAACCACGGGTTGGCTCGATAAAATTTGATTCCGGTAACAGCCACTCACATACGCTTCCACTCACTGTTTCACACTTCGGCAATCCTTTGACTCCGCACCGCATTTTGATCGCAACCGATTTACCGTTTTGGCGGCGATCGACCGGCGCTGAACAACGAATCGCGCGCCTTGTAGAATTCCTGAGTCAATCCGGATACACCGTCCGTATTTTTTTTCTGTGCGCCACCGACAAACTCAATTATGCCAAGCTGGAAATCACAGAAAAAGACCAGCAAGCGATTAGCTCCCAAAAACTTGACATTGAGTTTAAACACTCGAGTCATCCACCTCGCCAACTAACTAAGAAAATTCCGTGGTACCTAAAAGCGATAAAGCATCGTTTTGAAAAACATCAATCGTCACCTGCACAGGCTACTAATAAAAACACAACCACTCTCGATGATTATCGATGGCCCTGGGCGATCAATGCCTTTCAGGATTCAATTCGTGCCTTCGCGCCAGATTCGATTATCATCGAATACGTCAAACTCAGCTATCTTTTAGAAGCCTTAACTGCGCGGCAACGAAAAGATATCCATTGCCTTCTCGACACCCACGACATCCTCCACCTTCGCAACAGGCAATTCCAAGAGCGGGGACTGGTTCACTGGCTCAACATCAGCTCGGAAGAAGAAACCGAGGCAATCCAACGATTCGACACAGTAATTGCGATACAAGAAGAAGAAGCAAAGCTCTTTCGTAATCTAGCCCCTGCGCAGAGCGTCTTGGTTTGCGGTCATTCTCCCCCGCAACTCTCCCCGCAGAAAAAACCAAGAGCGACCGAAAAAGTTCTCACCGTAGGATACCTCGCTTCGGCCAACGAATCGAACCTCTTATCATTGAATAATTTCATCAGCCAGTCATGGAAAACAATCTCTGAACGATGCAATATTCGCCTGGTCATTGCAGGCCTGATTTGTGAAGCAATTTCTGCCACCTCTCCCAATCGCCTGCGGGAACATAACAACATCACCAGCATTGGCTGCGTCGGTGAATTGGCAGAGTTTTACCATCAAATTGATGTCGTCATTAATCCAGTAGAATTTGGGACTGGTCTTAAAATCAAAAACTGCGAGGCGATCTTTTTCGGAAAGCCGCTGGTCACAACAAGCATGGGAATCGACGGCCTTGCGGTTGAATCGGGTGGATCTTTAATGGTTTGCAACGCATCCGAAGAATGGATCGACTGCCTTGTGCAAATCGCCCAAAACCCGTCCAGACGACACTCTCTCCAAGCCGCTGCCGCAAAACTGTCCCAAACGGGATTTTCGGACCAAGAAGTTTATTCCGAGCTAGACAACGCGTTGCGCAATAAAAAATAGGGGTCTCCCCCGCTGGAGTCGACGACCTGCACCCTCGCGGGGTTGGAATTTCAATCAAATTCCTATCCTTATGGGAACAGTCCTACTTAATGTGCGTCATAATAGATCATGAGCGAATCACCGTTATTTCCGAGCCCACGCATGAACCGCAAATCCGGCTTCACATTAGTCGAATTATTAGTCGTCATCGCAATCATCGGCACACTCATTGGAATGCTGTTACCCGCGGTCCAAATGGTACGCGAAGCAGCACGGCGAACTGCCTGTCAAAACAATCTTCACCAAATTGCTTTGGCAATTCACAACTACGAATCTGCCAAACAACTTTATCCTCCCTCGCGGGCAGCGGATGAATTTTTAACCTGGCCGGTTTATCTCATGCCGTTCCTCGAAATGAACAACCTTTACGACCAATTCAAGATTCAGGAAAAATACCAAGTTCAAGACCCGGCAGTTGTTCAAAACACCATGCCGGTCATGCTGTGTCCAGCCCGGCCCAGAAGAAGCAATGTCAGCATTAGTGAATCCAAAGGGCCCATCGGGGCGATCGGCGATTACGCTGGAAACGCCGGGACTCCTCGGTTTTTCCCCTTCGATGTTTGGGCAAAATTCCAAGACCCCGTCGATGGTGTTTTTAACTCGGGCCTGGCAAGTCAAAACCCAGTGGTCAATGGAAAACTACAAGGAACCGAACGGGGACGATATGGACACGCTGAAATTACCGATGGGCTGTCTAATACTATTTTCATTGGTGAAAAATACGTCAGCACCTACGGTGAATTAAAATCACAAGGCTGGGGTGACGGTTCGATCTACAATGGCGACGAACCCGAGACTTTTATGCGCATCGGAGGATTCGCGATGGGATTAGCAACGAGCCGCACACTCGTTTTGTCACCCGGCGAATATCCTATCTTTGGTAGCGGTCATGTCGGAGTCGTTAACTTTGCGTTTGGCGACGGCAGTATTCACTCGCTTCCCATCAACACCGACGAGGAGTCTCTTTTTCGACTCTGCTCTCGCAAGGACGGCCTCTCTGTAGACCTCGATTAAGCCGGTCGAACTCCATAAATTTTATTTCTTAATCGATTCTAGACAATCATGAATGAACCCTCGGTATATTTTGTAGGCGAACCCACCGAGGTCTCCCACCATGCCGCCCCGTTCAGGGAACGGCTAAACGTCAAAATCGCCTCTCCGGCTACTGTTGTTCAACAAGCCAATTCCGGCGATCTCGCAATCTTTTACTCAGAGCACTTTGACCGATTTCGAGACTGCTGCACTGAATTAAAACGAAACAACGTGGCGACCCTTTATTTAATCGATGGTATTCTGGAATGGCGAAATGCATGGGACAATTTGCCCGACGAAGTGGCCTGCCCTTACACCATGCGCCCCATCCTCGCTCATAAGGCAGCTTGCATTGGCGCTTCACAGGCCCATGTCCTCAACCAGTGGAGCAATTCAGGCAAAACAGAAGTCGTCGGGATCCCGCGATTAGATGCTATACCAGCCCAGCCCCACCCTCCCCGTAACGATCGAGAATTTCGTGTTCTGGTCATGACCGCCAAAACTCCCGGATTCACTCCGACCCAAATCGACACCGTCGAAGAGAGCCTTCAAGACCTGAAGCAATGGACCAACGATAATGCCCAGCTAAATTTGACCAACCCACTCCCTTCAACTGACTCTCTCAAGATTAAAGTCGTTTGGAGATTGACTGGAGGCTTGGCGGACAAACTCGGTGTCACCAATGAATTAAACGATCTCACTGGTCAGGAATTGAACCAAACTCTAGCTCAAGTTGATGCGGTTATCACCACTGCCTCCACGGCCATGCTCGAGGCCATGCGACTGGGAATTCCCACGGCGTTATTGGATTACCACAACTGTCCGCGCTACGTGAATGCTGGCTGGACAATCTCAGCGGCCCGTCAAATCCCAACGGTCGTCACGCAACTCGCTCAGCCAACACCCGAGCACCTTTTCTACCAACAGACTCAACTTTGCGACGCTTTGCAAAATTCAGCGAATGCAACTGACCGGCTCGTCGACCTCGTGGAACAAATGCTCGCCATCGCCAGTAAGCAATTAGCGGTGGAACCGAAGCTCAATGAAAATTCACTTGCCTTTCCTGACGCAATTTTAGAGCCAGCCGAAACGGCATCTCCCCTGTTCTCCCATCGACAGCTCTATCCTGATACCGCTGAATTCAAACAAGAACAGCCAGTCGAAACCCAGGCACAACTTGCTCATTCGCGAAGAGAAATTGCTCACCTTCTATCGGAGCAAGCCCAACTCCGCGCCGAGTTAGATGAAGCGCATCAAATTTTCGAACAAATCGAAAAACACCCGATCGCTGGCCCGATTGTGCGCGTTCGGCAGAAGATGCTTGGTTTAATGGAAAAAATGGGCAAACGCAAAAACAAACTGGATGGAACTTGCCCGATTATCGAACCCGAACCACTAAATTCAAATGCAGATTTCACAACGAATAACACAAATTAGACTATTTCGTGCAATAATAGACTGCTGAAAACCAGCAACACTCTTCCGTTTGTCACAGCATAGCCTGAAAAAAAGTTGAAATTGACTCGTTGAATGATCCAAGAACTCCTTCAATCTGAAAACCTTCAAACGATTCCCGTTGAGGATCCAATTGTCCTATGCGCTTCGGATGACAATTATGTAAAGCCGCTTGCAGTCACCCTCCACTCTGCTGCTTCATCGCTCAAAAACGGAAACCACCTTCACGTCATTCTGATGGATGGCGGTATCTCCGAAGCGAACTGGATGGGCCTCCGGGAAACACTGGTCGACCTTCCAATTTCCATTCACGTCCTGAAACCTAACCCGAGAGAATTCAGCGACCTGGGAGTCTCTCACCACATTACTCACGCAGCCTACTTCCGACTTTTGGCAGCCCGACTTCTACCTGAGGCGATTGAAAAAGTGATCTATCTGGACTCAGACGTGCTGGTCCAATGCGATCTAACTGAACTTTGGAATTTCGACGTAGGCGAACACTATTGTCTCGCAGCCGTTGATATTGCGTGCCCCTTTGTCGACGCCTACGAAGCCCAGGCGAAACTTGGAACGCTTAAAAAGGCCATCCCTCATCTAGCGGCGATCTCGCCAATTCCCAACTGGCGACAGCTGAAGCTAGATGGCTCAGCGCCCTATTTTAATAGTGGGGTCATGGTACTCAATCTAAACCGCTGGCGAAGAGAATCGATCGACCAAAAACTGCTGGCCTGCCTCCGTGAAAATTCAAATTATGTTTGGTGCTGGGATCAGTATGCACTCAACGTGGTCTTCGCAGGGCAGTGGGGGCAACTCCCTCCAAGATGGAATCAGGGAGCCCATGTTTTTGAATTTCCGGATAACGACCATTGCCCAATCAATCCTGCAGAATTTTCTCAGATGCGAGACCGCCCAGCACTGATTCACTTCACAACGGAATTTAAGCCTTGGAAATTCCACCCTTTCCACCCTCTCCGTGAAAAATTCTATGAGAGTCTCGACCAAACAGCATGGGCGGGATGGCGGCCTGAGCGGCCTGACTTCAGCCTCAAACGCTGGTGGGATTTAACCGCCGTTTATTGGATTCGCAAATGGGTTATTAACTATCGAAAGGCGCGTTCGCTTTTCGCTTAGCGTTAACTTTTCGCTTAGCATTAATATTCGCGATTTGATCCATGCTCAATCCTAACCCGCAAGCTGCAGTCCCACAGGACGTGAGCATCGAAGCTCGCGAGCTTACCAAGGATCATCCGCTACCCATCGTCACTGTTTTTGCCCTTCCCAAACCCTTCGGCGGAAAAGCCGATCTCATTCAAAGAAATGCGATTCAATCCTGGGCCGCATTGAAACCAGATGTCGAAGTAATTCTGCTGGGCGATGAAGCCGGTATCAAAGAAACGGCAGAAGAATTTGGTGTCCGTCACGTTAGTGGCCTGCGATGCAATGAACATGGCACGCCGTTGCTCGACTCGGCCTTTCGACTTGCCCATCAGGAGACCACCACCGCCTACCTTGCCTATTGCAATTGTGATGTCATTCTGACAAGTGACTTTCCCGATGCTATCCACCAACTTGCTCGCGAATCCCACTTCCCCCAATTCGTTGCTTTTGGCCAACGCACTGATTTAAACGTAGATCGGGAAATTGATTTCCAACAGCCAATTCAGGCCGAGCGTCTCCGACAGGAATGCCAAGCCAAGGGAGTGCCTGCCTCCAACGTCTGTAAAGAATATTTCATTTTCAGTCGCCAACTATATCAGCACATTCCGCCGTTTGCGGTTGGGAGAGGCAACTGGGACAACTGGATGATTCATTCAGCGAAAAAAACTAAAGTCCCAGTCGTTAATATGTCAAAAATGGTAACTGCCATTCACCAATCTCATGATTACTCACATGCTTCACTTAATCGGTGGGGATGCTACGTCTCGGGTTCCGAGGCGAAAGAGAATCGACGTCTTGGAGGAGGGAGCCATATCATTTCCGGCTCAACCGCAACTTGGAAAATGACGCAAAATGGTCTTAAAAAAGAACTCCCCAAGCTAATCAGTCCTAGTTTTTGGGCAGACGCACCGCGATTCATCCGACTAGTGTTCGACCTCTTGGCGAGATAACCCATGCTCACCATTACCGCAATCGTCGCAGGTCAGATCATTTTTACAGCAGCTCTGATTCAGCTTTCAATCGCGATCTCATTCGGACGTTGGTTCTCAAAAAAAACTCTTAAAACTGATAGCCAATCCGAGCAAGCGATGACGGCCGTCATCATGTCTGTGCGGGGTTGTGACCCTACTTTCGAAGACTCCCTCATCGGCGTTCTCCAGCAAAAGTATACCCACTTCCAAATTCATCTTGTGGTCGATCACCTAGACGACCCGGCGTGGGAGGTCGCCAATCGAATCAAGTCGAAATTTGACCCGTACGATCGCCTGTTGATTCATGCCATGAAAACACCTCGCGACACCTGTAGCCTCAAATGCCATTCCATTACACAGGCCGCTGAGCATTTGACGAAAGAGACAGAATTTGTAGCGTTTCTGGATGCCGACGTAGCGCCACATGAAACCTGGCTGGCCGAATTAACGGGACCTCTTCAAGATAAAGAAATTGGGGGAGTCACAGGCAGTCAGTGGTTTGAGCCACCCGTTCCGTCCGGCTCCGGTTCACTAATCCGCAGCGTCTGGAATGCTGGTGCACTTGTCTTTTCAGTATATTTTGCCAACCCGTGGGCCGGCAGTTTTGCAATCAGGAAATCCACACTGGAATCCTCCAATTTAATTTCGATTTGGAAAAATTCGATTGTGGACGACGGTCCTCTTAAAAAAGCCATCCAGGATCAGGGCCTAAAGATTGAATTTGCTCCATCTCTCATCATGATCAATCGCGAACTTTGCTCAGCCTCGTACGCGAATCGGTGGGTGACTCGCATGCTGACATGGTCTCGACTTTACGAAGACACATTTTTTCTCTCTGTTATTCACGCTTGCTTCAGCAATGTTCTCATGCTGACCAATTTCACCATTTTGATTCTGGCTGTCATAATTGGAAATGGAACCGCCTTGATTGCCTGTGCGACGGCATTGCTTTTGAGCGGAGCCCTCTCCACATGGGCATATTCGGTTTCCAGAAATGTTGCTGCGAAAAGCGCCCAATTGCGTGGCGAAACGATGGGCAACACAACTTTCTGGCGAATAACCAAGCTGTTATTATTGGTACCTTTATGCCAGCTAATCTACGGTGCATCTTCAATAAGGTCACTACTCTGCAGACGAGTTCGCTGGCGTCAAATTGAATACGATTTAAGTTCCGCCCCCAAATTCAAAAGGCTAAACTACCAGCCATTCATCTCGGAACCAGCCAACTCGAGCCAGTCCATTTAAAACGGGATCGAGCGTTAGAAAAAAGCACGAGACGAACCGGGAAATATATCCTTCAATTCTTTAGGCTGTCCAGAATCCGCTGATCATCGGGAGCTGCCAGAACTACGACTTCGCCAACGCCAACCGGAAGAATCAACTTCAACTTTCCCCTCGCGACTTTCTTATCATGTTTCATCGATGCGATTAGCTCATCGTGACGCTCGGTAGGACACTTAACTGGAAGCTTCATTTTCCGAAACAACTCGGTTTGCCTTTCAACAAAAGAGTCTTGCACCATACCGAGGTCACGCGCCAAACGGGCGGCACACGTCATACCGATCGCAATTGCCTCACCATGGAGAAAACGCCCGTACCCAAACACAGCTTCAATGGCATGCCCGTAAGTATGCCCGTAATTTAAAATCGCCCTGCGGCCAGAAGTTTCTCGTTCGTCTTCCTCGACGATGGCCGCCTTACATTGACAACAGCGAGCGATACATTTGGTAAGTGAATCTGCTTCCCGTCGCCCGATCTGATCAACCGAAGCCTCAAGAGACGCAAAGAAATCGACGTCCATGATCAAGCCGTATTTAATTACCTCGGCGAGCCCCGCACGGAAATTGGCTTCGTCCAAAGTCTCTAAAACCAGGGGATCTATCAAAACCACTTCCGGTTGCCAAAAAGCGCCAACCATGTTTTTCGCACTGGGCAAGTTGACTCCCACCTTCCCACCCACGCTACTGTCAACCTGGGCCAACAGCGTTGTCGGAATTTGAATAAATCGTATTCCACGGGCAAACGAAGCAGCCAAAAAACCAGCCAGATCACCGACGACACCTCCTCCTAACGCAATAACTACAGACTGACGGTCGGTATTAAAATCGACCATCTTTTGCCATAATTCGTCACATACAGAAATTGATTTTGACTCTTCGCCGGGTTTTACACAAATGACATCCACCCGTTGAGCAATCTCTGAAACCTGCGAAACAACGGATTCGAGATACAACTCAGCGACGTTGTCATCTGTGACTAAAATTACATGCTCATCCGAAACAAAACGGTCCAGCCTCTCTGAAAGCCGACTCAACAAACCGGGCTTAATTTCAATCGCATAGCTCCGACTTGCTAGATTTACGGCAACCTGATCTTCGGCATCGGAAAAATTATCGTTCAACTGTTTCGCCTCGCGTTATATTTTTAAAACCACTCCAATAGACTCCGGCAAAGAACCTCTCATTGCGCAGAATAGAGCAGTGGAAAAAACTGCCCTTCCATTTTTTGGCCGCTGGGAATGACCGGCACCCCCGGTAACAACTCATCATCGGTAAACGACTCGACTCCATCGCGTATCACATTCAGCACGACAGCCCGACGAGGTTGCTCCGTTCGATTATCAAATGAACCGTGTACCATCAACGGATGGTGGAACGCACACTGCCCGGGCTCCAGTTCAATTGAAACAGGATTTTGAAATGTCTCCCACTGGGCGTCGGTCAGTACACTTTGAATCGCTGTCATATCACCCGCCAGACCAGTGATTGGAAGTAAGTCCCAGTGATGACTTTGGGGAATATATTGTAAACAACCATTCTCTTGAGTCGCACGGTCTAATCCCGTCCAGCAAGTCAAATGAGCCATCGGCTGAGTCCGCGTCCAATAAGAAAAATCTTGATGCCACGCAACATTCCCACCGTGCTTCGCCGGCTTACAAAACAATTGATCATGCCAAAATCGCACTCCGCCACCGAGCAACTGACACGCGGGGATCAAAAATGCGGGGTTCCAGAGTAAGTCGTGAAAACCGGGTCGCAGTCGCCACGCACCCAACGCATGAAAAAGCACTCGATCCGGGTCATTTGACTCGTTGGTATGATATTCATGCCACAGAGCGTGGCCGGCATGCTCAGGATCAAAGAACTCCGCCAGTTCTCGTTTTAACACTTCGATTTGAGCGGCATCCAGTAATTGGATTCCCGCAAGGTAACCTTGCTCGCGAAAGAAATCGACGTCGTCACTGGAAAGGCAATAACGATCGAAATCATCGTCCTTCAAACCTGGAAATAAAGAAGTAATCGGACGATGTATCTTTGACAGGTCCTCGATGCTCATTGAATTTCACTTGGCTCAACTACGAAACTTACAATACTTTATATTACAAACCGGTGACGAAGCACCCGCAGATCAGAATGCTGAATTACGCGAACGTATGATATCCCAGATAGAGTTCATTGGATTGCATAATCACAGTGTCTTTGTGTAAAAAGTGATCATAAAAATCACCATTTCGATTCACTTGTTTTTTCCAGTTCGTCACTTGAACGAACCGTCCCTCGGCCCCACGGGTGGGGAGTTTATCTCCACGCAATACGATTGCTTCAACTTGGAACTGGTCAATTCTGGAAGGATTCAGGATGGGCGGACTCAAGTTGTAACAACATTCTCTGAGCCTTTTGAACCATGTCGCTTCCCTGACGTGAATCTGGAAACCGCCCCCAATCAATATCTTTTGAATAACTGATAATTGATTTGTATAACCTGATTTGCTCGTCAACATCCGTTGTCTGCAAGGCAGTATCGAGCACCGAGCGAATGCGATTCAGGTTTCCCCGCAACTCACTCAACGCATCGTGCTTGATTTTAATTCGATAGGCAACGGCCGCCTCGAAACAGGATTGGTCCCGCGGTTCCAATTCCACACCACCAAGAAAATTAACGAAAACATCCATTTCTTTATTCGCCTTGATTGGATTTTTATCCGCACTTTCGACAATCCGCAGAAACCGCTGTTCAATGTCACTCAACCTTGATGACCCCTTGGCAGTCAGAACATTCCTACGACTTTTGTAGAGCTTGATCGCGTCCCCGACGCGC
>JACLAC010005610.1_pt1 | contig 16741 bp, 12 predicted proteins | sample 8027881 | NCBI WGS metagenome assembly JACLAC01 (sample SAMN15725517, study PRJNA655200) | protist metagenome | isolation source: fluorescence activated cell sorting (FACS) single amplified genomes of... | place: Spain: Blaines Bay Microbial Observatory, Mediterranean Sea | collected 2016-01-19
CCGGAACCACTTTCCAATCATCCTGAAACTGGTGCTTATAGCCATTACCCCATAACACCCCCCAAGCTTCTTCCAAAGCAACATGTTCCATACGGGCTAAAATATCATCCGCAACGCGGGGGCGGCCATTATCAAAGCGATCACCCTTCCAGTGCGAGGTCAACTGCAAGATGTCTTCTCTATTATCAAACTTCATGATAGTACTCCTTAAAACAATGGATTAATATAATTATCGTAAGAATCGCTGATATTTAGGATCTGCTAGTGGAAATTTTCAAACTCCGCTCCAGAATTAAGCTAATATACACAATAATAGCTTAATCTCTGCTAGCCTTCTAAGGAAGATACCTTAGAAGGCTAGCAAAACCACGCCACTGCACAGTCCCCCACGTACAAAATACCACCGTCCAATTTCAATTTTATTATATAAATCAATAAAATACCCCGGCTTCCAATCCATCAGAAACCGGGGTATTTATATGGCGTGCCCAGCAGGACTCGAACCTGCGACCGGCTGCTTAGAAGGCAGCTGCTCTATCCAGCTGAGCTATGGGCACCTAAAATTTCAATAAACTTCAATAATAAAACTAGTAAAAAAGATACATCCAAAACATCAAACCGCAATGCCATAGCCTACACATCAACTGCTTTACCCGCATCTCCTTAGGCTCCCCTATGTACGTAGCGATCGACATTATTTGTCAATCCAACCTCAACAAAAAAGCGCAAGTACGATTTTCCTATGTAGCCATCCTTACTCGCCTAAAGTCTCCACCTCTAGAGAATCAGGACTGCTCTGCTTATCAATATCGTGTATCAACTCTGTCTCAAACAAAATATCATCCCGCCAAGTAGTATCCTGTTCCACTACTGTTTCCATTAAGCTATCCAATGCCGTCTGTTCTTGTCGGTGCTGCTGCCACACCAAACGCACCCTAGCTAATGCATTGGACTGGAATGGCGTTAACATTGCTTCAAAAGCCAACCGCATCTCCTCCATCCCATAGATAGTATCTACCGTATCCAATACCGCATCACTATCTTGTAAAGCCAACAATTTATTCCGGTAGTTTGCCAACAACGCATGTCCCTGAGCTTGTTGATATTTATTAAGTGCCAAAAGCTCAACCAAGGGTACCTGCGGACCCAATATTGGCTTACGTGGTAAACGCACTAGATGTTCTTGCGTTCGATCCAATAAATCCACTTGCGCATCAGTCAATAATGAATCCCGCAAGGTACGGTATTTTTTAATAAGTTCTCGGTACCGTTGTACTGCTCCTTGAGTTGTTAATGCCTGGCGCTTGGATTGATCATTTAGCCACTGCAGATCCTCAGCTATATCAACGCGTAGATGACGTAATTCAGTTTCCTGTTCAGTAGTTAAGCCCAATGCCTGCAGTACCAGTTCCGGCAGCCCTATATTTGTCTTAACTGGGACCGAAAGCAATATTACATCTGAGGAATCGACAGGAACCTCTAGTGTGTCATTTTGTTCATTACCGGTATTGACTATCTCTACCTGTCCCCAAGCAAACGTCACCATAACCAGTAATGCTGCCAAGCAACCGCCTCTAAAAAGCAGCCCACCTAGTAGCCTCCATATACATTGTCTTGCATCTTTCTTTTTCACGTTCGATACACCCTGCCTCCCTTTTTTTCACCACGCATTTTTGGCTCTTCACCCTTATCAATTGCACTCATTATCGTCTGACTTTCGCTGGTAATTTCATTTTTTTCGGAGGCACTTAATTGCGGATAAAGGCGGTGCAACTGACGCATTATAAACTTCTGTACTTTTGATCGATTTGCTTTGTGATCCTCTCCCTCTTGATAAAGGCGGATCAGTGTTTGGCGAATTTTAAAGCGACGTAATTCCGCATGTATCGGACTTTCGCTCACAAGCTGCAACAAAATACGCAGCAAACACTGAATATCAACCGCCGTCTTAATTCGGGTATCTTTATCCTCTGAATTCATTCGAGCCGAAAACATGTCCACATCTAATAAACGCAAATCATCAATAAAATCCGCTTCAATACTTAACTGAGTTACCTTATCTAAAGCAGATTTAATATGTCGGTAAGGCGGTAAATTAGCAGCTAACATGCGCACGGGTCTATCTTTGCCAACCATCAGGTTATGTAGTTCATCAAATAAAGCCTGATCTTGTTCTAACGCACGTAATACCACACTCCAATCAATATCACGGGTATCACTCATAACCAATTGTTTATAACGAATAATAAACTTTAGAGCCTCATCACGCTGCGGCACTAAACGTTTTAAATCTTCAAAAACATGAATATAGCACACTCTATAATCTACTGCTTGCTGCAGTTTTTTCGCCGCCACTTCCCTCATTTCCTGATCAATCGCCAAACCTAAGTTTTCGGCTTCTGCCTGGTTAATATCCCCCCTCTTGAGTTGCTCATCAATAGCAAAAAAACTACGTAAGCAATCGGCTTCTGCCGTGCTTATAATGTCCTCATCAACATAGGTACTTAGATGTTTAGGGACGCAAGCCCATTCTGTTTTAGTTAATTCCTGCTTTTCAATTTCCATTGCCTTTACTAGTAATTGATGTTCTTTTGCTTCTGGGCTAACCGTATCTTGAGTATCCGCATCCTTATCTACCACTTGCTGTTTTCCTGGCCCAACTAACTGCATTTCCTGAGTTTTATCAAAAAATCGTACAATATTTTCAGGTGGAGTAAAAGCCTCTAAACTCTCGCCCTGAATTATTTTCTTAAGCGTTGTTTCTAAGGTTGGTATTAATTGCAGGTCTTGGGTACTAACACCCACTTTTAAAAGTAAAAAATGCGTGCCTTTTTCTTCAATCATCTGTTGCAAAACTTGTCGCCCCGATTTAGTGCCCCGTTTAGAATCTATTACCCCAATAAAGCGCTTCAAGGCATTTTGAATTCCCAAGGCCAAATAGGTATCGGGATGTTCTGCATTAACCCGAGCCACAATATCCATCAACTGATCCCGTACAGAAAATTCTACTTGCTCCCCAATTAAGCCTTTAAAGTCACTTTCCATTACAGCCACAAACTGTTCATTGGTGACAAGCACCTCGCCCTCGCTTAAACGGCGTTCTACAAGCCGCCACAATTCAAAATGCAGCTTAACCGATAAGCCATTAGCAGCTGTGTGTGTGTTTTGTTTATTCATCCTAAGCATCCATCTAACTTCTTAGAAATAAGGCTTTATCCACCTAGTATAAAATAGTTGATAATCAACATACGAAAAAAAATCAAGAACAGGTATACTTGTTATACCTTAACGACTTTATAGCGTTTTGCAGAAGGGTATTAAACGTATCACCTCTTTATTCAATTACCTATGTAAATAATATGTTTGAAGACCTTTATAAATCAAATTGAAGAGTACAATAAATATTTATAGCGATCATCCGACTCGATAAATACATGATTTCTCAGCCTAATAAATTAGCTATAATATCGCTACGGCTCCTTGTCGCCTTGTGTTGTTTTTCCTTCACCTATGACCGATATTATAAAATTTCATTGGTTTTTGTTTCAACTATTTTACAATGTCTAGCATGGATCGCATATGAGTGCTTCATTCCAAGAACTGATTTTAACCCTACAGCGCTTTTGGGCCGACCAAGGTTGTGTTATTCTACAACCCTACGATATGGAAGTAGGAGCCGGCACCTTCCATCCCGCCACCACCTTACGTTCTTTAGGTCCTGAGCCTTGGCGCACAGCCTATGTACAGCCAAGTCGCCGGCCCAAAGATGGGCGTTACGGTGAAAATCCTAATCGTCTACAACACTATTATCAATATCAAGTACTGCTTAAACCATCACCCGACAATATTCAAGATTTGTATTTACAAAGTTTAGAAGCCATCGGCATTAATCTATTGCACCATGATATCCGCTTTGTTGAAGATGATTGGGAAAGCCCAACATTAGGTGCCTGGGGCTTGGGTTGGGAAGTCTGGTGTGACGGCATGGAAGTAACACAATTCACTTACTTCCAACAGGTTGGCGGCTTTGACTGTCGCCCAGTTTCTGGCGAAATCACCTATGGCCTAGAGCGCTTAGCAATGTATATCCAAGGCATTGAGAATGTTTATGATTTAGATTTTAATGGGGCAAGTGGGGATGACCGGATTAGTTACGGTGATATTTTCCATCAAAACGAGCGCGAATTTTCCGCTTATAATTTAGAACACGCCAATACGGCACATTTATTAGCCCATTTTCAGGATGCCGAACGCGAATGCCATGCATTACTTGAACACCAACTGCCCTTACCCGCTTATGATCAATGCATTAAAGCGAGTCACTTATTCAATCTGTTAGATGCTCGCGGCGTTATTGGTGTAACCGAACGGGCTCAGTACATCGCCAATGTGCGCGCCTTGGCCAAAGGCTGTTGTAGTGCCTGGTTAGAAAGTCGGGGGCATACCGTTGATACTGCCTAGAAATTCACCCATAGGACCTCATCTTTTAGCATCACTTTTTATTAGCTAAATTTACTACCGAAATTGAAGGTTTTTAAATGGCAGATCTCCTGGTCGAATTATTCAGCGAAGAAATTCCCGCCCGTATGCAAGGCCCCATGGCCACCACCCTTGCCAATACTTTTAAGACCCGTTTAGCAAAAGAGCAGTTAGCATATACGCATCTTTCAACCTATACAACTCCACGCCGCCTAGTACTACGTGTTGATGGTCTACCCTTAGCTCAAGATGATGTTATCCTAGAACGTCGCGGCCCTCGTGTAGACGCCCCCACAAAGGCCGTTGAGGGATTTTTGCGCGGCAACAATCTCACCCTTGATCAAGTCAGCAAGCGCCAACTAGACAAAGGTGAATTTTATTTTGCTGAGATCACCCAAAAAGGTCAAGCCAGTGATCAAGTTTTAAGCTCTGCCTTAGATGAAATCATTGCGTCATTAACCTGGCCCAAATCCATGCGTTGGGGCACCAATGAAATGCGCTGGGTGCGTCCTTTAAAAAATATTCTGGCGGTATTTGATGGTCAGGTTCTTCCCCTACAATTGGGCCATCTAACTAGTAATCAGGTTTCATATGGACATCGTTTCCTCGCTCCGGCAGCCTTCAATGTTACTGATTTTTCTACGTACAAAACCACTCTTGAAGAAAATCATGTAGTGCTCGATGCCGCCGATCGACAGCACCACATTAGCACGCAAGCCAACGCCCTTGCCCAAGAAAATGGATTGGAATTACTACAAGACGACCACCTATTAACCGAAGTAGCCGGATTGGTAGAATGGCCCGTAGTCCTGCTTGGACAAATTGATGCAGCCTATATGGAAGTCCCTGAAGAAGTATTAATTTCTTCCATTCGTACGCATCAAAAATATTTTTGCTTGCGCCAAGAAGATGGTAAACTAGCGGCCTCTTTTATCGTTGTTTCTAATATGACCACCGACGATGGCGGCGCCAGTATTGTAGCAGGTAACGAACGCGTCTTACGGGCCCGCTTAGCCGATGCTGCCTTCTTTTGGAGCCAAGATCAAAAACGCCCCCTAAGCGACCGTATTGAACTATTAGACCAGATGGTATTTCATGCACGCTTAGGTAGTGTCGCTACCAAAGTCGCGCGGCTCCAACAAGTAGCGGTATTCTTAGCGCCACAACTTATTACGGATACGACCTTAGCTAGCCGTGCGGCCCAATTATGCAAAGCCGACCTAGTAACCGAAATGGTGGGTGAATTTCCTGACTTGCAGGGTCTTATGGGAAATTATTATGCCCTACACGACGGCGAGGAAAATGCCGTTGCCACAGCCATTAAAGAGCATTACTCTCCCTTAGGTCCTAATGATTTCTGTCCCACCGCACCACTCAGTGTCGTCGTTGCCCTAGCCGACAAAATCGATACCTTAGTTGGTCTATTTGCGATCAACGAAAAACCCACCGGCTCCAAAGATCCCTTTGCCTTACGTCGAGCCGCCTTAGGTGTTATCCGTTTGCTCTTGGAAAACAAGCTATCCATAGCACTACGCCCCCTGCTTGAACACACCTTAGCACAATATCCCACTAATCTTTTTACTGCCCCTAGTGAAGCGCTATCTAGCGATGCAAAAAAACGCCGTAAAGCCAAAAAACCAACCAATCCCCAACAAGTTATTGATGATCTGCTTAGCTTTTTTGGCGATCGCTTAAAAGCCTCATTACGCGAACAAAACGTGCGCCACGATTTAATTAGTGCCATTTTTGATGGAGGCAACCAGGACGATCTGTTACGCGTAGTACAACGGGTAGAAGCCTTAGAACAATTATTAGCTACCGAAGATGGCGACAATCTGCTCAGTGCTTATCGACGCGCCACCAATATCGTGCGTATTGAGGAAAAGAAGGACAATACCGTCTATCGAGACCAACCGGATGTCACGCTTTTAGTAGAACCCGCAGAACAAGCTCTGCACCAAAGTTTACAGGAACTCCAGGACAAAATCCCGGTTGCACTAGCGCATTACCGTTATACGGAAGCTATGTCTCTTTTAGCCCAATTGCGTCTTCCGATAGATGCCTTTTTCGAAACCGTTATTGTCAATACGGATCAGCCTGACCAACGCCGTAACCGGCTATTCTTGCTAGCCCAGATGCGCAGCTTGATTGATGCCATTGCTAATTTCGATCTTATTGAAAAAGAAGGCTAAGCCTTGCCATGAAAATCGTCGATGTTGAACGTATCTTAGTCGATGTACCGTTCACTCGACGTCAGCAACGCATTACTCGACGTACGGTTTATAACTGGTCTATCCTAGAATTATGCAAACTAACGAGTGACAGTGGCCATGTAGGTTGGGGTGAAACAGTAGTTCATTATACCCATGCCCGGGTTAGTGATCAAAGCGTTGCCCGCGTCATGGGCCAAAATCCGGCGCGCTTCCTACACGATGATAGCCTAGGAGCCGGTTTGCAAATAGCCCTATTTGATCTGGTCGGCAAATACCTCGAGATTCCAGCACATCGTCTGCTTGGTACCCCAGTACGTAAGTGGACTCCCATTTCCTGGTGGTGCAGCCATGCCGCTCCACAGGACTGGGTGGCCGAAGCCCAACAAGCGCTACAATACGGTTACACCAGCTTAAAGACCAAACCTCGTCCCTGGTGGGATATACACCACCAAATGCAAAGTCTGGCCAAGGCCATACCAGACCATTTTAAATTAGACTTAGATCCTAATGGATGTTGGCGTAATGTTGCTGCCGCACTGCCTCTAATAAAAGATCTGGAAAACTATGACCAGATCGCTAGGTTCGAAACGCCTATTCCCCAACACGACCTACTGGGTAATCAGGAATTACGACGCCATATTCACCGTCCCCTTGCCATGCACTTTGGCATTCCTGCGTATATCACTACCGTACGCCAAGCCTTATGTGATGGCTTTGTAATCAATGGCGGCGCTAGTCAAGTCTGCCAGCACGCCGCCCTCAGTGCTGAGGCTGAAATGCCTTTTTGGCTGCAATTGGTTGGCAATGGCCTAACCACTACCTGGGCGGCCCACCTAGGCGCGGTCCTCAGTCACGCTATCTGGCCGACGATCTCTTGTTATAACCTCTACAGCCATTCCCTGTTAAAAAAACCGATTAATATCGTTGGCGGTTACCAACCTGTTCCTGAGGCTCCGGGTCTAGGCGTAGAAATCGATACAAAAGCTATTGAAAAATTCCGTATTCCCTTGTCCAAGCTAAAGCTATTTCCCAACCCACTACAACCTTATAAACACCCTCGGCCACGCCTGATCAATACGGTTATCTATCCCTCTGGGAAATGTATCCATATGGCGGCACTGGATCTGAATTATTTTACTAGCGGCAATGGCCCTGTCTATGCCGCAGGGGCACGGGTTGAAGGCTGGGAAGAGGACGGTACCAATGCATGGAAAAATGTATGGCAACGCGTCCAAAAAAAACCGCTACGAGGCCATTGGGAAGGTTTTAGATAAAAAAATAGCAGTGAAAGAATACTAGCGTGGACTGTTAACGCACGTCGTAGCGCAAAAAAGCTATATACGCTAGCATAAAGAACAGAATATTCCACATCACTAATAGGCCAATATCTAGATAGGCCAAGTTTAAGCGATCACGAAAGTCCATTAAATCAAAGTCAAAGCGTGGATAATCGCTCAGATCCAACGTATTGAACCGTTCCATATCCTCACGACTCATTGAGCCTCCCTTATCCCGTTGTGCCTCCATAAAGGCATCAAAATCTTTGCGCTTCTCATCACTATATTCTTCCCAGGTCTTACTGTACTGCCCTAAACTCTCCACATAACGTTTTTCCTGTTCATTACCCGCCGCCGCCAGTTTAAAAGCCGCCAAATTAAATGAAGTCAGTGGAGACATACGCGCTACAATCCCGGACCAATATGCCTGTCCCTGCATTTGCACCGTATAACTATCCTCTACTTTCTGCGCCGCCGCTTCAACATTTTGCCAATATACTTCCATCTCAGCTTGAAAATCTTTATCGCCCCATACATTTTCTTTGCCGGTACGCTCTTGCTGTGCCCTAATCAATACCCCAACCTTAAGCTGTCCTTCTTTGCGTAGCTCCATTTTTTCTCGATCAATACTCTGACGCGATGCTACGGGCATTAATTGACTGGTCATATACGGAGCCATATTAGGTAGGGCCAGAATAAGTACGACCCATACTAGAAGCAGTACCGTAATTGAAGTAGAAGCAATTTCACTACAACAAGAAACAAACATACCTAACGAAAATACAGCTGCTATATAAACTAATGCGAGCCCCAAAAGAGCCATAATAGCCAGCATATTATCAACCGCGAACGTTACTTCAGGAAAAAGTAACAGGACGAATATCGAACCCAAAAAAGCAATAACAAAGGGGGAAATCAATGCTAGATAACCACCAATCCATTTTCCCAACAAAACTCGATCACGTGGCACACTATAAGACATCAGCAGTTTCAAAACACCACTTTCGCGCTCACCAGATACCGAATCGTAAGCAAAAGCCAGCGCCAACAGACTCATAATAATGCCAACTATAAAAACAAAATCTACCGATGGAAAAAGTGGCAATACTGGATTTTGCTCATACGTTTTGGGAAAGTTCAACCGATTGCCTGGGCGCACCTGAATACTTTCCGTTAAATCATTATTTAAACCACGCACCAAAATATTCATCATATTCAGCGGCCGATCAGCAACAATCCCCTGCCGCAGACTAAACAACTCCGTACGCTGTAACACCTCATTGCGGTGCATAACCGTATTCATATTATAGGTCGAGAGCGCCTCGCGGTAATCGCGTGTTAAAACGATTGAAGAGAGTATTAGCACTACCAGGCAGACAATACAGGCAATGGTAAAGCGTAATGACACCAGATGATCTAATAATTCTCGCCGGATAAGATGGCCAAGCATAGTTTATCTCGTTCAGGTAACATCGTAGCGTAAAAAAAACACATAGGCTAGCATAAAAAATATCACATTGTAAATAACTAATAAAAGGATATCGAAGAGCGCTTCATTAAAACTATTATACAAGCGTTCTGCCTTCATCTTAAAACGCGGTAAATCTTCTTTCCTGAACCAGTCTGGATCATTTGCCTGGGGCCCACGCCGACTCCATTCAATCTTATCGGAATTAAATAATTCTTCCCGATATGCGTCTAAATTAGCTTGAAAACGTCCCTGAGCTTTTTGAAAAATACCAAATAAATTTGGTCCCGTACCAGCCAAGCGCGTAGAAGCAAAAAGATAGGATGCCGAAGGGGAAATACGAGCTAAATTTTTAGTCAGATCTATTTGCTTATTTAATTTATTACGAGAAAATTTATCCAACTTATTTTTTCTTTTTTCGGCATCCTGACGAATACGTTCTGTTTCATTATCATCACCATATACCTTGCGTTTTTGAATGCCTTCAAGCAATAGTTCACTCTCGCGATCAATGGCCTGTTTCTCAGCTGTAATTACTTTTTGACTAGGCACCGGACTCAACAATCGAGCCGTAACAGGTGCCAAATTTGGCACCACTAGAATCCAACAAATCCAAACCAACAAAGCCATCAACAACGCTGTCGAAGTGCGATGAGTCAGTGTAGAAATCATTAGTCCCAGAGTAAAAAACACGGAAATATACAACAAGGAAAGTATAAAGAGCAGTCCAAAACGAGCTAATCCATCATCACTACCAACCAGTGCTCCAGTAGCATAGATGTAGACAAAACCACCCAATACCGCTACCGAAAATGGTGCACTCACAGAGATATAACCACCAACCCATTTACCTATTAGCACAATATCTCGTGGTACCGAATTGGCTAAAACTAATTTCAAAGTACCCTGTTCCTTTTCGCCACAGATTGCATCAAAAACAAACAGTAGTGCAAGCAAACTCATGACGATATTAACAACATAGACAAAATCGGGTGTCTGAAATATTTCAAATAGGGTATTACGTCCCAAGCGCTCTTCATTATCTCTACCAAAAAAACCGCGGCCTGATACTTGAGTCGGCAACTCAGCATCAACCCCACGAGCCAGTATACTCATACTGCTGGGCTGGCGTACGCCATATAAAGTTGAACGCTGAAATTCCTCAAATTGTTTGGATGCGTCATCAATAACAGCGATCTTGTCGATCTGTTCTCGTACCGCAGCCAAACCCGTACGATATTCCTGAGTTCGCTCTTTGTAAACATTGGTCATCAAAAATATCGCCAGTAGCACAAGCACAAAGAGCAGTGCATAGGTAACGATAAAACGGAAACTCAAGATATTATTGATAATTTCTTTTTTTATGGTTGATAAGAGCATAGACTTCCCTTAAATAAGAACCGGCTTTGCTACCTTAGTATGCTAATGGACTTCAGTGTTAACCCGGTATCATACCGCTGCCTCAACCACCTGGCTAACATATTCAACATAAATTTTTTCCAAATCTTCCTGCTCAAGTTCCTGCCGCGAAAAAATGCGAACTAGATTGCCATTGGTCATAATGCCCACGCGATCAGCCAGTGCCTTGGCCCGAAAAATATCGTGAGTAGTCATCCATATGGCCTTGTTCTCTTCACGTAATTCGGACAGTAATTGCAAAAATTCCGCCCCCGATTTAGGATCTAAACCAGAAGTCGGTTCATCCAATAAGATCACTTCAGCATCCTTCATAATAGCAATAGCAATACCTAATTTTTGCCTCATCCCCTTAGAAAACCCTTTGACCCGCCGATCAAAAGCATCTGCTTGCAAGCCAACCCGTGCCATTACCTGCCGATACTCCTCTTCCGACACATCCTTACGTCCACCTAGTTTAGTAAAAAAATCTAGATTTTGGCGCGCCGTGAAATTACCATACAACATCACATTTTCCGATACATAAGCCACATGTTTCTTGGCTTTCAGAGGATCTTTAGCCACATCAATACCACATATTTTTACCGTACCCGAAGTCGCTTCAGTAAATCCCAACGACACCATCAAGGTGGTTGTCTTGCCTGCGCCATTACCACCTAGCATACAGAAAATTTCGCCTGGCGCTATGGTAATATTGAGGTTATTAACAGCCTTAACTTCATCATAATGCTTGGACATATCCGTGATTTCAAGCATAAATCCCCCGTAAAATATGTCATTAAGTTCCCTAAGTATATAGTATCATTTTCACTGCTAAGAGTTCTTCAATTCCATCATTTTGTCAAGAGCGTGCAAAGTCTTTACTTAATCATACGCCGTCCCAACTCAAAAGTATTTATAGTTAACCCTATCTAACAAAGTTATCCGAGAGCCCATAATCTAGCCTAATTAGCCAATTATAGATCGTCCTCAACCAGTAATTACCTAGCCGATTAAAAAAATAATGGGATTTTTTATTACTAAAGTGGGATTTCATAAACCTCAAAGATAAGGTTTATATTGCTACTATTCTCCAGCTATTACCTTACTGGAGTACCCGATACTAGCTAGAAGGCCATTCATATTCAGTAATATCGCCAACAAACATTGCAGACAATAGCACGAATAGGTAAGGATAACGAATTGAAACCAATAAGGCTATTGGCTTCACTACCATCTCGTTGCACTAAGTGGATACAGTGTATACTGCATTAATGCAAAATTTTCCCAAATGAATCGATTAGCTTAGAAAACAAGCCCAATACCGCTATTCAACCATTTCCCTATTATGCCGGTTCAACCAACCTAACTCCACCACTTGTTCTAATACAGCCTTATAAACCCAGGCCAACACCCCACTAGCCACAAGTATTTCACCTACTAAAATTGCCGTTTTCATACCTACCTCGTTTAATGCAAATATCTAGATATATATAGTGGATTTTTCCATTGAATTACTTAGCAAATCCCAGACCACATTGCAAAAAACCCTACAAGTCATTTAATTTCAATCATAAAGCTATTCTAACTAATAATTTTACAATCGCCTTTAACCGGAAAAAAACGCCGGTCTTATTACGGCATATTAAACTATATGGAAAAAGATACCGAACCTACCTCCATAATCTGGGGTCGACATCCTGTTTTAAGCGCCCTTAAAGCCGGCCAAACTTGCCAGCGTCTCCTAATTGCCCGGGGCAGTAAAGGCTCCGTTATCGATGAATTATTTGATCTGGCACGTCAGCAAAGAATCCCTTTTGATATGGTCGACCGCGTTCGCTTGGACCAAGCTACCAATCCTTACCGCCACACTAGTGACGTCCAACATCAAGGAATTGTCCTTTATGTTGCGGCCCGCACGTATGCTGATTTTAGCCAAATGCTAGCTCAGCTTGACCTGCAGAACGCCTTCCTTGTTTTCCTTGATGGCATCCAAGACCCCCATAACCTAGGTGCCATTATCCGCAGTGCACAAGCCGTATCTGCTGATGCTCTAATCATCCCAGAACGTGGTGCTGTTGGTCTTACCGGTACAGTCATTAAAGCCGCTGCCGGCGCCGCCGAACACCTACCTGTCTGCCGTGTTAAAAATTTATATCAAGCTTTGGAAAAATGTCGCCAAGCCGGCATCTGGATTACTGGCTTAGCAGCCGCTGGAGATCATGAATTTTCGGCTGTAGACTTTAACGGTCCCAGTGCTCTAGTCATTGGTGGCGAAGGTAAAGGATTACGTCCCCGCATCCTAAAAGGCTGTGATTTCCTTGCGCGTATCCCTATGGCTGAAAATCAAGTGGGCTCATTTAATGCTTCCGTAGCAGCAGGCCTGGTCCTGTATGAAGTTTTTCGCCAACGGCGCACAGAAAGCTAATAGAGATGCGGCAACATCTCTTATTATATATTTTTTGTTTGCCCCTGTTGGCACATCACCTGTACGCCCAGTCACCAGCACCCACTAAAACACCGAACAAACCAACACTTGAAGCAACTCGTCAACACTTAAACAACTTCAAAACTCGGCGCGAAATCACCTATAAAGCCGACGACGTTTTCAGCCGCGGTGATTCACTTATACTCCGCGGCAATGCTGTAGTTACCCACAAAAAGACCATCCTTGAAGCCGGTGAAATGGTCTATCACCAAAAACAAAAAAAAATTGAAGCACGTGCCCTGATTGATAGTAACGGCATCTCTATGGGTTTGCCGGTGCTCAAGCGTCAGGATGATATCCTCCGCGGTGCCCGTATTCTCTATGATCTAAGCAGTAGCCAAGGCATTATCCTTGAAGGCCGTATTGGCTACAAAAAAGGCTATTACGCTGGCCAACACATACGGGCGCTCACACAAAAAGAATTCCATGTTCATCAAGGCTCTTATACCACGTGTGATAAGGGGGACCCGCATTTTGACTTTTATGCCCCCCGGATTAAAGTGTTACCTGGTGAAATGGCTATTGCCCGTCCTGTGTATCTGCGTATTAAGAAAAAACGGCTACTATGGATTCCATTCTTTATCTTTTCATTACGTGAAAACCGTCAATCCGGTTTGCTCACCCCTAATTATGGTAATCGCACAACACGCTTTGCTAGTGGCCAAAACGAGTGGGCAGTACGTAACCTAGGGTATTATTTTGCCCCCAATGAGTATTGGGATGCTAGTCTGTCCGGGGATTTGCGTCAACGTTCCGGTTGGCTGGGACGCCTGCGGCTTAATTATGCCCGGCGTTACCACTGGAACGGTATGGTCGATACTCAACTAGAACACCGAACAGCTAGTAACCAACGAGCCTGGCGTACCAACCTACGCCATAATCAAGAAATAGCACCTGGCACAAATTTGCGTGCCACCGGAACTTTTCAGAGTAACAAAAGCTTCAATCAAGACAATAGCAGTGGACTTGCAGATCGTCTGAACCGCACCCTGCGCTCTAATCTCACCTATAATAAACGCTGGCGTGTCTCGGGCCGTAGTCTTAGCATTAACGCCCGACATACCAAAAATTTAGACACCGGTACCTTTGATACCGTGCTTCCCGATATTAGTCTGCGTACTACCCGTAAGCCCATCTGGGGTAGTAGCCGAACAACCACCCAAAAAAACAACCCTGGTCCTTCTCCCTGGTATAGCCATGTGTTCTACGACGGCAACCTCCGTATACGTGATTCCCAACGCGGTACAGCTACCGATACCAGCCATACGACCCAGGGTGATTTAACCGTACGCTTGAGTTCACAACTAAAACCATTTGCCTGGCTTAACTTTAATCCCAGTCTATCCGAAACTTGGCAAGATCGTGACCTGCGTTCATCAGCCACCCATTTTGAAGGTATACGGCGTGAGACTTTTAGCTCTAAAACAACATTGACCCAAACCTACTATGGACTCTTCCAACCAAGTTTGGGAGCAGTGACCGCGTTACGCCATGTATTTAAACCCAGTATTGGTCTCAATTATCAAGCAACCCGTTCCGATACTGGTGGTATTGGTTTTTCTGGGCGCACCAGCAACTGGGATCAAAACCGTACTATAAATATCCGCTTAGACAATACCTTTTGGGCCAAAATCGTTCAGGGTGAGGCAGAGCACAAAATTCGCTTAGCACAACTCAACCTGGCCACGGGATACAATTTTGAACGCGAGCAACGGCCTCTTTCCGATTTAGTTGCTCGCTTTACCGTAAACGCCGGTAAACGCTTCAATACACGTTTGAATTTGACCTCAGAGTTTTACGATACCAACAATAATTTCCATCCCAAACCCCGGTTGAAACGCTTCCAGGTCAATTCAAGTCTACGCTTCTCCGGCCGCCATCTAGCGGGAACCGATAGCACCAAGCTACTCTCTAGCAACAACAAGCAACAAAACACCACTGGTCCGAATTTCAACTCAGGCAACACTGCATTTGGAGCAAACAGCTATGGTTCTTCCGGTCTGGATGATTTTGGCTTTACCAATAGTCTCCAACGTGATATCAGCCAACACCGCAACCAATGGAATTTCCTCTTAAGTTACTTTTTTGATCGCGCCCATTCCACCACTCGCTCTTGGTTACGCACAGCCGCTGGTCTAGCCTGGCGTTCCTGGCGTTTGGATTACTCACTTAATTACAATCTGTATGCCCCCGGCCAAGCACTCCTATCCCAAGACCGCATCACCTCTGAGTTATTATCTGTCCGGCGCCGTTTCCATGATTGGAGCGCAACACTAAATATTGAACCCAATACTTTTTATACAAGCCACGCATTCTTCTTCAAAATCCAACTTAACGATATTCCTCAACTTAAATTCGAACGTGGCGACAGTCGCCTGTAAATACCGTTAGCCCGATTCAATAAACAACCCTCTGAGTTCTTTTTGCCTAGATGCACATAGCGCCAGTAAGCAGCATAACTAGTTTGCATTGATCTTCGCTTTGCGGTAATTTAAATGCATATTTTTTAGGAATATTATGCGCATCGTACTACAACGTGTCAGTCATGCTCAAGTGAGCGTCAACAGCCACATAAAAGGCAGTATTGGCGCAGGTTTAGTTCTATTTATCGGTATTCATCACAACGACGATGCTACGGCCATTCAATACGGCGCGGAGAAATGCGCCCATCTGCGGATCTTTGCCGATGCCGCCGGCAAGATGAACCATTCGGTGCTGGATATCAAAGGTAGTATCTTAGCTATTTCTCAATTTACCCTGTACGGCGATAGTCGTCGCGGTCGACGCCCAGGCTTTAGCGATGCTGCTCCACCCCATCAGGCCGCACCGCTCTATCAGCTTTTCATTGAGCATTTACAAAACTTTGGCTTGCCAGTCGCCACCGGCGTCTTTGGTGCAGATATGCAGGTAGAAATACATAACGACGGCCCTGTAACATTGATTATTGAAAGTCCCTAACAATTATGCCTGCAAACCCCTCTTTGGTATTAGGATCCGCGTCCCCTAGGCGAGCCCATCTTCTACAGCAACTTGGTCTTCCATTCACGCAGTTAGTTAGCACCACACCCGAGCCAAGCCCTAAGCCTGGTGATACCCCAAGCGCCCACGTTCTGCACAGTGCCTGCAGCAAAGCCCAAGCGGTACACCATCAGTTAAGTGCCCAATTACCAGCCGACGCAAGTCCTCTAAGCCAATTAGTCATCGGCGCCGATACGATTGTCTGCCTAGAAAACGCCATCCTCGGCAAACCTCGTGATAGCCAGGATGCCTGTGCCATCTTGCAGCGCCTTTCGGGTCGTACGCACCACGTCTATACTGGTATTGCCTTATATGCTCACGATGGCCGCCAATGGCACGATTATGTTGCAACTACAGTACATATGCTCCCCTTTACCAAGCGTGATATCCACACCTATGTGGC
>JACLAC010008060.1_pt1 | contig 16741 bp, 16 predicted proteins | sample 8027881 | NCBI WGS metagenome assembly JACLAC01 (sample SAMN15725517, study PRJNA655200) | protist metagenome | isolation source: fluorescence activated cell sorting (FACS) single amplified genomes of... | place: Spain: Blaines Bay Microbial Observatory, Mediterranean Sea | collected 2016-01-19
TTTCAAAATCGATATGAAGGGCTGGATTTTCACAACTCAATTTCCCATTTCTTATGAAACCGACCAACTTATTCGGTGTTTTGAAGACATAGGTATCGACTGTCAAGCCATTGACCCAAACGATGTTGACATTTTTGTTCATCGGGAAGGCTGCTGATCCATCCTAATTGAAGGCTAGCAAACACATATTCCAAATTTCTACCTGCCTCGTATTGGTGTAGAAAGCACCTATTACCAGAATGCGGTTTTTCGGCATTTAGAAAGAATGGAAGCTAATTTTCTTAATTCGTCGGATAGTATGGACGCAGTAAAAGATAAGCTTTTATACATATTAGGTCATAGCGCAGCATAATCTACCTATTCCGAAAACCATTTTGGGCCGATCTTCAATAAATATTGATTGTGTGGAGGAGTTTCTTGGGTTTCCGGTAATTAACTTTGAGTGGTACGTATGGCCGAGGTGCTTTCTCAGTTGAAACTCGTCACCACTTTGAGCAATTAGTCGAAGTAGTAGATCTAGTTGATAATCGATTCAGTTTTATTATACACGAATTTATCGAAAACTCCTTTGGTCGCGTCATTGCAACAATGAAAAGAAAAGCTGTTGGGTGGAGATTTTAGAGCTAATTTCCCGCGTAGCGGAATTGGATCTGTTGTGGTAGAAATAGATAACGAAGTGGAATTTTCAGCCTTAGAAGCAACCAAATTAATGTCTCTTGGCAATGCTGGTGTCGATCTCCTCTTCAATAAAGATGGTTATATTATCTATGAGATAAATTCTTCACCCGAATTTATACACCGAGGATCGGGTTGCGAAATAAATAGTGAAATATACAAGGTATAAAGCTATTTACACCTGTTAGTCAAAGTAAGAAATTAAAAATTCGGAAGAAGAATCCACAGAAACTAGAGAGAGCGAATAGCGATTCGTATCATTTTCGATAGACAATACTAATGTGTGAGGTGAAATTATTTGGTGATCTTAGGAGCAAGCTTGTGAAACCAAAAAATCGAAAGTTGTGCGCAGCACACAACTTTTGAAGAAAGATAGCTTAAGTATATTGAGTTCATCCGAGCAACTAGTGGAGTGGGGGCTGAATAGAGATAAGTAGGAGTAGAAAAGACCTACGGAAATGTTCGCACAGATTATATGCCCTTGTTATTAAACAACATTGGAAAGCTTCCTCGTTAGTTACTTTTTCTTGCTGGTTATCTCCCATCGTATACACAATGTCGGCAAATTATTGGCTGGTGGAGGTTAACGGATTATTGATGGTAGCTTTCTTAAGTTCGTATTCTGCTTTCAAGGTTAATTCCGGCTGCTATTCTATCCTCAATTTACGTTTAGACTGAGCTGAGTAATAAAGATGGTTGGGCATCGGTAATATCTTGCCCAAAACGATTCTTTTTACCGACACAGGTAAAGCCAAAATGCCGGTGGAACTTCTAACAATTCGTCATCAATAACTAGGAACGCCAGAATTGACCGAGAGGGCTTGAGGAGGCTAACATTGAAATCTTAATCTCTAATTCTTCGCTCAACTTCAGGAAAAGTAACTGAGGCCTTTTTATGTTATAGTCTGAAAGATTAATTTTGAATGTAGCATCAATTTTTAATATGTCCCCGTACATATTGACCGCCCTCAGTTCGTCATTTTCCTTGAAATAAGTTATTTTCACCTTATCCACAATAATGCTTTTTTGGACACCGTGTAGGTCTAGTGTACATTGGGCAGTCACATTGAAGCTCTTCTTGTCTTCTAGTCTCGGAGGCACATTGGCATTCTCTCTATCAACTTTAATGATATCATCGACAGTCAGCATAGCTTTTGGGTATTTTTGCGTTTCTAAGTATTCGCTTCTAAGGTGTTTATCTCTTTCTGCTATTCCTGTTTCAATTGTGGCCAAGTCTAGTTCAAAGAATGCCTGTAAATTTTCTGTGATATCATCTGGGTGAACAATGACTTTTCCTGCGATATTGTTAGTAGTGCCAACAATTTTTTCTAATGGCGCGTCGGATGAAAATTGGAAGGTGTCTCGAGGATCTGAGACGTAGAAAGTTAGTCCAGTATTGTCTTCACCTGCTGCTACACAAAAGGTAAGAAGAAAGAAACTAAGCACAGGAAGTAAAAGGATAAATTTAGATTTAGTTATGGAACGTAAGATCACGTATGTACCTCGGGTTAGAGTTCGTTGCTTTACATTATATTTTTGGCTTTTGGTGCCAAAGTGTGTATCGATTTAACGGATCGTTCAGGTAACCTGACTTGGACCTTAATAACATGAATAGAGTTATTGAAGTAAACCAACATTAAATTTATAACTTAGAGGTGCTAATTTCAAATTGTTTTTCAAATTGTTTCAGATTCATTAAATTAGGCTAAGTCTTTTGACTAGCTTAGCTGTGAATTTATCCGGCTTGAGATTTATGCTATAAGAAATTTGATGTATATCATATTACTTTTTGGTCTGAGTACAGCGGTTTACAAGTCAGAAGATATACGTTAACTTTTAGAAATATCATTAACCTTAATTAGTGGATGTTTCGGTTGGGTATTAGAGGAAATAGCTAATCCTCTAAGTTTGTTCAATCTTGAATTTTTGAACTAATTAGAAAGAAAGTAATACGTTTTTGGGTAATAGATAATATTTGTAATTACTAAGTTAGGAGACTACCATTATCTTGGTTGATAGAAAGCAGACCCAAATATAGTATTACTCGCCGGAGGAATGTAATGATCAATATACTTATTCCGTGGATGATAATTGGTATTTTATTTCCAGCAATTCTAACCAAAACCAGCTTCATTTTAAAGAAGGGAGATAAAGACGAAGATTCCTGAATCATTTGGGAATCGTACCTTAATAAGTAAGTCTGAACAGTTCGCCCCTAGGAAATAGTTCGGTTTTAACACTGGTGAAAAGCACAACTTCCTTGGAAATACAGCTAAGTAGTTAATGAGAGCGCAACAGGGCGCTTTTTACAAGATGTACACACCTGCCCAGACATTTTCTAACGAACTTACCATGCGTCCCAGTCTCATAATCTATACGATTTTTAGTAAGACTCTAAAACAAGTGATTCAGATATACTATTTTCTCTGATAAACCCTAACATAATCAATTAACATCTGTTGGGGGAATTGAGTGCTAGAATCTGGATCATCAACCATATTACCTCCCACAGCCAAATTCAGTAGTAGGTGAAACCGCTGGTCAAATGGTGCAGGAAAAGATGCAGAACTTGTGTTCCACCTAGTTTGCGCATGATAGCATTCGCCATCGATATACCAACGAATTAAGTTTTGCTCCCATCTAATAGCAAAAATGTGATAGGTGTCGCTGAAAGAACCTTTTTCTAAAATAAATTCTTTTCCACTAGACTGATTATGTGGCCATTTGTCTCCATAATGTATGGTGCCGTGAGCTCGATTCGGCTGGGCTCCATCAAGTTCGACAATATCAATTTCACCACTTAAAGGCCAAGTTCCATATTTATCGTCGGTTGGGAGCATCCAAATAGCGGGCCACATACCTCTTCCAGCAGGGAGCTTCGCCTTGACCTCCAGATAGCAATATTTCCAGTCCCCTCGATTTTTCGTACGGATACGACCTGAAGAATACTTTCGTTTAGTTCCCATCAAGCTGGGAGAGTCAGACCGTGCCTCCAAGATTAAATTACCACTTTCTACTCGAACATTCGATGGATAATCGGTATAAAGTTGAAGTTCGTTATTTCCTCCACCAAGTGCATTTACTTCTATTCCCCATTTTGTGTAATCAAGCTGATCACCGTCAAATTCATCATGCCAAACAAGTTGCCAATCCTTCTGTAGGTTGATTATGTTCCCCCAGATGACTCCTAAAATATGTGTAAAAACAAGCAAATTCAATTAGTATTCCTCTTTTAATAGAATGGTATTTTCTTGTGATTATATTTGATTTAAGGCAGAATATTCACGATAAAATATACTGAATCTATAAACTCTTATTTGAATAACTGAAGGATTAGTAAGATGATAACAACGATTACTTATGCTTATATTCTTGTCAGTACTTATACTCAGTTTCCATTCTCAGCTGATTGGTCCAAGGTTGAACGAGTTGGAGTTCCCTCTTACCATTTCGTTGATGTAAAACGTTATCGTTTCTCAGAGCCAAATCTAAAAAACCCTAACTTTTATCCTATCCCAACAGCTCAGGTGACAAAGGATAGCTATATGAATGTGTTAGATCAAATGGATCTGGCTAATTTAATCACTAATACTGATCAAGGCGAACGAGGTCCCTTTCTATATCTGCCAGTCTTGGCCAAATATGTTCAAACGAAAAACCCTATTTGGGGCGAAGCCATTATCGCTATGTTGAAAAACTATCACCGAACCCTACAGGAAACAGTGGAAGAAAGAAAATGGTTCTGGGATTTCGAATGGCCAGCAGTTGCTATGGCTCTGTATCGACATTATTTAATTGAAGAAGGGTTAATGCAAGCAGATGCCACTTGGTTTCGTCAAATATGGCTTTACTACTGCCGCAACCTTCATGTTTGGGATTCTGAGCCAACCGAATGGCGTGGTGGATGTCATCGATCAATGCCAGAAGGTCTATCTAAGTGGCTAGCTGCCAGATGGTATCCCGATATTCCAGAAGCTAACCGATGGCGTGATTTGGGCCAAGATAATTTTCGTGACTTTTGGCGTAACAAAGATATTGCTCAGAACGATACTGGCTACATGATGGGTCCTCTAATCATGTTAACCTGTATTAGCGACCAGATTCTGGGTGATGATCGTTACTATAACGATCCAGATATGAAGCGTATGTGGGACCGCCTACTGGTTGAGATAACACCTGATGGAGCAATAAACCCATATGGGCCTAATGGAGGCTATAATAGTACAGCTGATTTTCGCATATTTACCCTAGAACAAATAGCACGAAAAACAGGAAATGGCCAATATCGTTACGGTGCTCACAAACTTTTTAATTATCTTTCTTATCAATACAAAGATTCCAACGGCTTTGATAAACCTCATTATGCTAGCCTGATGGCGTTAGCTTGGTTATTTGCCCAGGATAGTATAGACCCTGTTCAACCAGAGCCAAATTCACTCTGGAATAATAGAAATCTAGCCTTACGATTACCTCATACTGATAAATCAATAACCGAGCGCTTATTAGGTAATGCTTCTCCTCACCCTCAGCGTGGCTACATCTGCTGTAGTTGGGTGATTAGTGATCAGGTTTGGCCTAACAAGTTGATCCTACGTAGTGGTTGGGATGCCGGAGACCTATTTGCGTTGATAGAACTCCATCCAACTAGCTTTCCTGCAAATCCGGGTGGCATCATGGGCATTAACCGATACGGAGCTTCGTTTACCCAGATTGTGACTAGTAAAGGAAGTTCTGAAGAAAACAGGCTATTAATCGAAGATGTAGATGATACTGCCTCTAGGCGTTACCACCCAGATCCCCTGAGAATCAACGAAGATTGGAAGATGGGTAAAATGCCGGACATCCGATCTGAAGTATCATATTTTGAGGAAACTAAGGAGGCTACCTATGTACGTGTTAGGGTGGAAAACGTAGATGGTTTACCAGTGATTTATGAAAGAGAATTTATCTTCGTTAAAAACCGATTTTTAGTCTCACGCGAAATTGTAAACTTTGAAGAAGAATTTCAAGCTAGGATATCTTCTCTCTGGAATACTCAGAATATAGGACCACAGATAGGTGCTCATTGGGCTAACACATTTTTGAGTGCTCCAATAGGAGGTAATGGTCGTTTTAGTATGAAATCGCCGGCTGTTGATTTGCTTGTCTGGTTTGCACCACGTTCCGATCGCCAACTTCAGATAATAGATCGACTATCGGTGGATCCGCGTACCAGTGATTGTCCTGCTCAACTTAGGTATATGTGGCAAGGAAAAGTCGAAGTCGATCAGAAAATGGTCTTTACTCAGCTCTATTATCCCCACTTACCCTATCGATCCCGAACGAGCAACAACAACCCAGATGCTAAAGTAGAAAACAGATACGATTTACAATCAACTGTCGGTGCGTCTGGCATCTCAGTTTTGCGCGATGACATTGAAACTACAATCTTACGTATAGAACTAGCAGAAGACGAAATAGAATGGATTGTCTTCAATCCACAGAGCAAGCCTGTTTCGGTAGATAATTTAGAGATAATTCGCCCCTATGCTTACATAGGAAATAACACTAATAAATAGGTATGGATAATAGGACAACAGATAATCCTGAAGTCATCCAAGACTGAAGATAGGCAAGAGTAAGATTTCTCGTTACGGCCCCCAAAGCACATTAACAAAAGTATTGTTTAGACCAATAATGCAGGTCCGTGATTGCAAGTTTCCTAGATTATCCAGATAGTCGAGGCATATTACCCACTGTTATAAGGGCCTAAAAAATCGAGAATTAATCAAAAGACAAGAGGTAGCGCTGACAGTTTATTCGATATTAACGGATTCCCTGGTTTCACTAGGTCGATATATAGCGTCTATAATTTTCTGTATATTCAATACTTCCGCCGGATCCACAGGCATGATAAACCGGTCTTCATACTCAACTTTTACCAATATTTATTCAATTAAATATTCTAGTTGGGCTCCGGTATTTTTGACTAGTTCCATGCATTGTTTGTTCATGTTCCTGTATATAACTTTTCTACCATTTTCCTTATATTTGTTTCTTACATTTTCCAGCGTTTCAGCACCAGAATAATCACACACGCGTGTGTCATGCATGTCGATCACGACTGTCTCGGTACTCTGGTTATAATCAAAAGAGTTTTTAAAATTATCTGCTGATCCGAAAAACAATGTACCCGTGAAAATGTATTTGTCATTTTTGTTATGAGTCTGGTCTTTTGTGAACGTCAGCGCTCCACCTTGATTCCAGCTGTATACAACAGCCGCGATTATCACACCGACCAATACCGCAATGGCGAGATTGTGGAACACGATTGTGATCCCAGTCACAACCAAAATGATTATCGCGTCCGGTCGAGGTATTCTGTTCAGTAACCTTAAGCTCGACCATTCGAATGTACCAATAGACACCATGAACATTACTCCTACAAGGGCTGCCAATGGTATCATCTCGACTAATTCAGAAGCGTACATTATGAACACCATCATGCTGACTGCCGCGACAATGCCAGAGGTCCTACCACGGGCACCACCTCGTATGTTGATCATACTCTGACCAATCATGGCACAGCCGCCCATCCCACCAAAAAACCCATTAATTAAATTTGCGACTCCCTGCCCGATGCTTTCTTTGTTTTTCTGGCCTTTGGTATCTGTGATCTCGTCTATTAATGTTAAAGTCATGAGTGATTCTGTCAACCCTACAGCCGCCGCGACTGTAGAGTATGGTAAGACCGTTTTTAGCATTTCAAAATTTACTGTAGGTAAGATAAATGTAGGTAACGAAGCGGTCAAGCTAGTCTGGGAAGGATCCATAGAACGTACAAAATCCATCACATTACGTATTTCGTATCCGCGTGATCTTAAGTAAACTGACACTCCGGTTACTGTCACTATTGCTACAAGCGTAGAAGGTATAATCTTTGTGATTTTAGGCAGCCAATGAATAATCACCATTGTCACTATTATTAAACCTATCATTAATGCTAATGGTTGTGTTGGTAACAGTTCCATTCCCGTGTCTGTTCTAATTTTAAATTGAGCGAATTGTGCTTGTGCTATAATTATAGCTAGTCCGTTCACAAATCCGATCATGACTGAATGCGGTATGATCGTTATATACTTGCCCCATCGTAACAAGCCAAAAGCTATTTGTATCAAACCCATCACGCATACTGCTAAGAATAGGTATTGTAACGCCACACTAGAACCATGTATTTTGGTTTGTTCTAACATTAATTTCGCGAATATAACAGCAATCGCTCCGGTAGCTCCAGAGATCATGCCTGGCCTTCCACCTACAACTGCAGTTATCAATCCCATCATGAATGCTGCATATAAACCCACTCTAGGGTCTACATATGCTATGAAGCTAAATGCAACTGCTTCTGGTATCAAAGCGAGGGCCACAGTCAACCCACAGAGTAATTCCACACGAAAATTTTTTAAAAAACCTAACATACTAATCCTTATCTATATGTATTTGAAAAGGTGTTATCTGACAAAAGCTGATATACAAATTATTATTTTCTCACCAGGCAGCGATTGTCAATCTGTCCTCTAAGTATTCAAATTCATGCACCGTGTCTGGGTCGCATTTTGGATAGTCCCCATGTTGTTTTAAAAATATCTCTCGATCATATTCCATAAGTTTTGCTCTGCAACTGCTGTGTGTCAATATGAACAGCATGTGAGTGTCTGGATCAGGAATGCTTTATCCGACCAGAAATCACCTGCCCTTGATACTGGTACTCGAGTTGGAGTTGGCTTGTGTAAAATGCGGGATCTTCAACATAATTACTTATCACCCATCCTCAGTTTTTGTGAAGGAAACTTTCGTCAAAAAATGTTCGGAGCAGATGCGTTGTATCATAAAAGTATTTATGCGGAGTTTAGAAAACGGTATCCAACGCGTTATTACGGAAAACCAGTGGTTGTGGTCGGTTCAACATACGCATCAAATACCGTATATATTTCGTATACCTTGTATCCTTGTAGCTAGCCTCAGAGTGTTCAAGTCCAGATCACTGGGAGTTTGGGCTGCTCGTTTCCACCCAATAATTGTGTGACGATGAAAGTTACTGAATTAATTATTTATAAATTACAAGAAACGTAGAATTTTTTGGTTTTAGTCCAAGTTATCGCTAGCTTATTCTTCTTATCAAATGAAAATGCTGACACGATATTTATGGGCGTAAATATCATACTATTTACGAAGTGGATGGCATGAACAGCCATATTGGTAATATCGTTATACATATACAAAACATCAATAATACTAACAGAATCAAATATTACACGTACTATCTAAGGCACATTCTTGTTTTGGATTGTTTCTATGAAGCGCTCGATTTCAATCTGGTGCCCAGATCCAGCCGGCGGTAATTGTAAAGGAGTTTCCACAAGTTTTCCGTTACGTTGCTCATAGATTTCGTTCCCGATGACATGAACACCACCGTCAGTACCCATGATAAATGAACCAATAATTTATTCGATATTAACGGATTGTCCTGTTTCACTAGATTGATATATAGCGTCCATAATTTTCTGTACATTCAATACTTCCTCTGGATCTACAGGCGATGGTAAATCGTTTCGGATTGCTTCTATGAAGCGCTCGATTTCGATCTGGTGCCCAGATCCAGCAGGTGGTAATTGTAAAGGAGTTTCCACAAGTTTTCCGTTACGTTGCTCATAGATTTCGTTCCCGATGACATGAACACCACCGTCAGTACCCATGATAAATGAACCACCAATATTTTCGATATTAGAGGCCCAAGCGCTTTCGATGGTCAGCATTGCACCATTTTCAAAACGAACGCTACCCGTGGCAAAGTCATCAACGTCGAAGTTCTCTACATCCCAAGGACCCCAATTGTTAATCACATCATACCGGTTTCCAAACTTGGTCATTGCAGCACCAAATGCAGCAGTTGGTTTTGGTGCTCCCATCAACCAAACTACATGATCAATAGAATGAACCCCAATATCATACAGAGTTCCACCGCCTGACATATCTTTTCGAATAAAAACACCCCAACTGGGAATTCCGCGACGACGCATCGATGCAGCTCGACCGTAGTAGATATCACCTAACCTGCCACTATCAATAATCTGTTTCAGATATTCGGATTGTGGGGTAAAACGAGAGGCTAAACCAATTTGCAGAATTTTTCCGGCGTGTTTAGCTGCCTCAACCATGGCTTGCCCCTCTTGAGCATTAACAGCCATTGGTTTTTCGCATAATACGTGCTTACCTGCTTCTAAAGCAGAAATTGAGGCTGATGCGTGAAACGCATTAGGCGTACAAATACTGACAGCATCAATCTCATCAATTCCGAGCAGCTCTTCATAATTGGCAAAATTATGGGGTACAGCAAATTCTTCAGATGCTTTTTTAGCTGTTTCCAAGTTGATATCAGCCACTGCTACGATTTCTACATTCTCAATTTTTCGGTAATTTGGAAGATGAGCACTGCGAGCAATTCCTCCACTACCAATGACACCAACTTTAATTTTTTTCATCAGATGCGCTCTCCAAAAATAATCATTCCGAATTCAATAACGTTGTATGACCAAAAACATGAGACAATGTAAAATGATTTTGGCTATAGACCTCGGCTTACTCGCTGATTTTTACCAGCTGTTTACCCAAATTCCCACCTTTTAGCATGCTGATGAAAGCAGATGCTGCATTTTCTAGGCCTTCGGTTATAGTTTCACGATATTCCAACTGTCCCGAATTAAGCCAACTTGCCATCTCAGCTAAAGCATGTGGGTAACGATCAGCAAAATCAGAAACAAGAAAGCCTCTCATCGTTAGCCGTTTAATAATAAATTGAAAAAATAATCGAGGGCCTAACTCAGGTTCTGTCAAATTATACTGTGAGATCTGTCCGCAAATAGCAATTCTTGCCCCTAGATTCAGATTAGGAAATATCGCATCGGTTTGGACACCACCCACATTGTCAAAATAGGCGTCTACTCCATTTGGACAGAGCTCAGTAATCTTGGTCGTATAGTCGCTAATCTTCCTGTAATTATAGGCCCCATCGAAACCCAATTCGGATAAAACATGATCAACTTTTTGATCAGTACCTGCGGAACCAACGACTCGACACCCTTTGATTTTGGCTATCTGACCGACCAAAGATCCAACAGCACCAGCTGAGCCAGAAACAAAGATAGTTTCACTTGATTTAGGTTGGCAAACATCGAGTAGACCGAAATAAGCAGTCAGTCCAGGCATTCCCAAGATACCAAGCGATGTCGAAATCGGTGCTAAATCAGGGTCAACTTTTCTAGCTTGCCCCGCAGGCATTATTCCATAAGCTTGCCAACCAAGTTGACATTGTACTATATCACCAACTGAAAATTGCTCACTTTTTGATTCGATTACTTCGCCTACTACGCCACCAGTTATAACTTCTCGGCCTTCGACCGGTGGTGCGTAGGATTTTCGACTTGCATTCATTCGTCCCCTCATGTACGGATCTACTGAAAGGTAAATTGTACGAACTAAAATCTCTTCTTGGTTTGGTTTGGGTATAGGGGTTTCTATTAAGTCAAAATCAGATTCGATGGGATACCCTTTGGGTCGTCGGGCTAAAACAACTTGACGGTTTACATCTTGCATCTTATTCTCCTAGCTATCCGATTACTGATTAACTAGCCAATTTGATTTTATGTGGGCTTATTTGCTGCACATGTTGGCGAATCTCTTCCAGAATCTCAGGAATACGCAAAATATCGTCGCAAGTACACAACTGTTGGCGATATGGCTTTAAACCATTGAGATTTTTGAAATAGTTCTTGTAATGCCGACGCATTTCGTAGAGTCCAACTCTTTCGCCTTTCCAACGTAGAGAAAACTCGAAATGTTTTTTTACGGTATCAATACGTTGATCTATTGTTGGTGGCGCTAAGTGCTGGCCGGTTTTTATAAAATGTTTAATCTCGTTGAAAATCCAAGGATAACCAATAGTAGCTCTACCAATCATAATTCCATCGACGCCGTAAGTTCGCTTCATTCGAATCGCTTTTTCTGGGCTATCTACGTCACCGTTACCGAAAACAGGAATACGAATACGAGGATTGTCCTTAATTCTACCGATCAGCGTCCAATCTGCTGACCCCTTATACATTTGTTTTCTTGTGCGTCCATGGATCGAAATAGCCTGAATGCCAACATCCTGGAGACGTTCGGCCACTTCTACTACGAATAATGTATTGTCGTTCCAGCCAAGACGAGTCTTGACAGTTACGGGCAGATGAGTTGATTTAACAATTTGATCCGTCATTTGCACCATTTTGGGTATGTCCTGTAGTATGCCAGCTCCGGCCCCTTTACCGGTGACCCGTTTGACAGGGCAGCCATAATTAATGTCAATGATGTCAGGATTGGCCGACTGAGAAATTTCGGTAGACTCGCGCATTGAGTCGATATTATGTCCAAAAATCTGGATACCAATGGGGCGCTCGTATTCGAATATATCCAGTTTTGCTACGCTCTGTGCTGCATTTCGGATTAGACCTTCAGCAGATATGAATTCGGTGTACATTACATCCGCTCCGTTTTCTTTACAAACAGCTCTAAACGGAGGATCGCTGACATCTTCCATGGGTGCTAACAGAAGCGGAAATTTGCCTACTTCAACATTACCAATTTTAACCATTATCTTTTAGCTCTTAGTTGTATTCGTCATTAGTATACTTACAGCTTTTTCCAATTGTTCGTCGGAAACTTTCATTTTAGCTATTTTAGCTTCGTTAAGCATATATCGAAAGGTATGTTCAATACTCATTGGCGTTGCAATCTCGGTGATCATCTTCTCAATTCGTCGGATAATAGGTTTGCTCAAGTCAGTTTCCAGCTCAATGTTTTCAATCAAACTTGCTGTATTGGTTTTAATAGGGGCAGTTTTGCTAGGTGGTGGGCTCGTCTTGTTTACTTTTTTGTTTTTGATTGCTCTATTATCCGTTGAGGTCTTTCGCGATGAACGACGGCTAGTTTTCTTAATCTGACCATCAGTCAGAGCCACAATCCCACATTGACTGCACAAATTGGCAGTAGTATTAGCAATTGTAATAGAAGCAATTAGATCGGAAACTCTTCCACAAATTTCACACTCAGTTAGAGTATCAATTTGTGAAAATATATCTCCCTGTAGTTTGAACAACCTTTCTTTATCAGCCTTAGATAAACGTTCTTTTTGACAAATTTTGACGATAGCCTGAGACGACTCTTTAATTTTCTCTAATGCCTTCATATTTCTTACTATGGTTTGAGCCTATAACGATTTCAATTCAAACGTAATCGGTAATTGGTTCGTGGGTTGTCCACTGAACTCCAGTGGATAATTACCATCAAAGCAAGCAGTACAGTAGTCTTGTGGTTCTTTGACGCAACTAAGCATACCCTCAATACTCAAATAACCCAAGGAATCGGCACGAATGTACTTCTTGATTTCTTCCACTGTCCAAGAACTTGCAATTAACTCCTTCCGTGTTGGCGTGTCAACTCCATAGAAGCACGGATAACGATTGGGTGGCGATGAAACCCGAAAGTGCACTTCGGTTGCGCCACCTTGACGAATTAGAGAGATAATTTTGCGCGAGTTTGTACCCCTCATAATCGAATCATCAACAACAACAACTCGCTTACCTTCTAGGACATTTCGGACGGGACTTAGCTTCACTCTGACCATTAGATCCCGGATTTCTTGGGATGGATTCATAAAGGTCCGACCCACGTATGGGTTACGATAGAGACCCATTTCAAAAGGAATCTTAGCCTCCTCAGAAAATCCTAAAGCGGCAATGGTCGCTGAGTCTGGTACTGCAATAACAATATCAGCGTCAACAGGACATTCACGAGCTAGCTGTCGGCCAAATTCACGACGTGGACCATTAGCTAATTCGTTAAAAATCATACTATCTGGTCGTGCTAGGTAGATATGCTCAAAAATACATTGGGATAATTGGTTTGCTGCTGGCAAGGCTTGGAAACTTTTAGGGGGTTTTTTAGTATCCGTAATAACTACCATTTCACCAGGCGCGATTTCTCTAATCGGTTGTGCTTCGACTACATCAAAAGCACAAGTTTCAGAAGCAATAATATAAGCTTCGCCAAGTCGACCTAGCCAGAGGGGTCGGAAACCATTAGGATCACGTCCACCAATTAGCACAGATTTGCCCAGAAACAATAATGAATAGGCACCACGAACTTCTTGGAGAGCATCACTGATTCGATCCTCCAAAAGCTCCTGCTGTGAACGTGCGATCAGGTGTGCAATGACTTCTGTGTCGGATGTGCCATTAAAAATCGACCCTGCAGATTCTAAGTCTGTTCTGATACGGTAAGCGTTAACTAAATTACCATTATGTGCAATTGCCAAAGGACCACGAGAATATTGTCGAACTAACGGTTGAGCATTTTCAATATTACTACTACCTGTGGTCGAGTATCGGTTATGACCAATTGCTAGATGACCTTCTAATTTGGCCAACTTGTCCATGTCGCTAAATACTTCCGTTACTAAGCCCATTCCACGGTGATAGGAAATTGTTTGACCTTCGGAAGCAACAATACCTGCACTTTCCTGACCACGGTGTTGAAGCGCACGAAGCCCTAAATAGGTTAGTTCAGCAGCCTTTTCGTGACCAAATACTCCAAAGACACCACATTCATCTTTCGGCTTGTCATCGGTCAGAATTGGATCGAATTGCATCAAAAACGCTATCTATATAAAATCAAGGAACAGAAATTGAAAAGAATAATTTAGTACTCATACAGGTCTGAGTTACAGTTATCATTCAGTTTTGAAGAAATCATCGTTTGCCCTATCTAAAGCAGCATTTGATCGGTGCCAGTCAAAACGATAACCGATTATGCCGCCAATTGGAACTGACAGAGAATACATTAACTCGACAGGAACGCCAATTTTTAGTAGGACCGATACCGGAAAAGAGGAGAACTGAGCGATGGGTTGAACAACCAAAATCACCCAACTGAATAGAGAGCCAACACCGAAAGACTCAGTCAGTGTTTGCCAGTTGAGCTGAGTAGTCATCACTAGAACAGCCAGAGCTGGTGGTCCTAAGAAGGACCCCTGCCAAGCATGTTTCAGATTACAATCCTGTCCAAATCGATTTGCTACTTGCTTAATTCCGTAAGCAACTCCTACTACACTCAAGCTATAAGTTGACAGGAATGCAATCAGAGTAAAAAGACCGACCCAAAAACCATTTTCAACTCTGTTACTGACAACAGAGTTCAAAAATAAATTATTAGTGAGGAGGTAACCGACAATAGCTAGTACCATACCTGAAACAGAACCAACTCCAATTTGGACTAGTATCATCAAGAGATTTTGACGGGTTTCCATTGATCGGTGATACATCCTTCAGGCCGAGTTCAACTCGTTGGTGCTTTCGAAAGCAAGCTAAGATGGGGTAAGGCGGATCAGATTATATCATCGGCGTGTCGGCGTGTCAACCAGCCATATGCCAAGATTCGATTCAACCTGCTCCCGAGTTAGGAAAAATCGGAGCGTGGATTTTCCTGTTAGAAGCATTTACTTAGAAAGCCAAGCAGACAAAATGCCATGATTCCAAGTTTGCAGCGTATTTCAAAACACTACCCTACAAAGTAATGCTGCATAAAACCTAGTGATAAACCCAGCCATACAGAAAATGTGAAATTGTTTGAAAACTAGAGGCCTAACAGTCCACTTGTGAACTTGGGAGGACACGGGGAAAACTGTTTTAGCAAACGCTAGTTTTTTTACGCGCTTTTATACTCTCTGCAATTTCTAGTTGCTCGCAGCTGAAGGCAAAGGCCAAACATCACCGGTCATGAAACCACCGTCAACGTAAATAATTTGACCAGTTACATAATCAGAAGCCGACGAAGCCAAAAAAACGGCTGTTCCGATCATGTCTTCTGGCTGAGCTAATCGTCCTATGGGAACTTTAGCTTCTCCCCAATCTCGCATCGTTTTATCGGACCAAATTTTTTCAGTCAAGGGGGTAACAACAAAACCTGGACTAATAGCATTGGCTTGAATATTATACGGGCCTAATTCAAGAGCCTGAGATTTTGTTAGTTGACCCACGGCTCCTTTTGTAGCAGTATAAACTGATATTTGGTCTAGAGTAATGCCAGTGGTTAGTGACCCAATATTGATGATTTTTCCTTTTTGGCGGGGAACCATGTATTTCGCTACTGCTTGGCTAAGAAAGTATAAACCTTTCAAATTCACGTCCATAATTTGGTCGTAGTTATCCTCAGTGACCTCCATGAATGGCTGACGGACATTCATACCAGCATTGTTAACCAAAATATCTATCTGGCCAAATTGACTGATTATTGTATCAACTGTTGCCGTAATAGAATCTAGGTCGCTAACATCAATTTGAAGAGCTAAAGCCTTCCCTTCCTGACTTTGTATAGAAGATACTACTTCATCTATCTGGTCTGCGGATCGGGCTGCACACACTACTGTGGCTCCCTGTTGACCAAAGCCTTCAGCAATTCCTCTACCAATCCCCCTACCAGCACCAGTCACTAGTGCCACACGGTCTTTTAATGAAAATAGAGACAAAACACTTCCTCGTGCAAATAAATACACTTATCATACTCGGGAGCATTATAGAGCAATTGAGCGTTTCGGTCAATTCAATTAGCTTTATCACGCCAATTAGGTTGGCAATTTTTTAATCGATTCTCTATAATACCCCCGCGTGATGTTGGCTCGTCAGATGGGCCGGATCAGAACAGGCCGTCAGTAGAAATCAAAGGGGGTGAAATGAATAAATGGCAAATGTAGCTAATATAGAAGTAATTGTCTCAGAAGATGAATCTTTTGATCGAGCTTTCGGTCGATTCAAAAAGATCTGTAGCAAGGAAGGAATCATCACTGAAGTTAAGAAACGAAAATTCTACGAAAAACCAAGTGATAAAGCGCGGAGAGCCAAGCAGAAGCGAATTCGAAAGCAAAAAAGATTGTTGAGTAATTCACGACGCCGGTAAAGACTGAATAAGACGATTTTTATTTCCACAGATTTTG
>JACLAC010003067.1_pt1 | contig 16734 bp, 11 predicted proteins | sample 8027881 | NCBI WGS metagenome assembly JACLAC01 (sample SAMN15725517, study PRJNA655200) | protist metagenome | isolation source: fluorescence activated cell sorting (FACS) single amplified genomes of... | place: Spain: Blaines Bay Microbial Observatory, Mediterranean Sea | collected 2016-01-19
AATGGGTTTGGTTTTTATTGTTTTGTTGGTTTTTTTTTGGTTTTCCCTCTTTGCAAAAGATCGACTTCATTAATTGTTTCGGCTCTTATTATATTTCAAAGCGAACCCCAACGGGACGCCACCTGCACTCGGAACACTACTTTGATAACAGCGATACCGTGTGCTTGTTGTCCTTCGTTGAGACTTTAGTCCCATGGTCACGTTGGGGTTCGCTTGATCGCTCATCGATACGTCGAACCGCCACAACCTACGTTCTGTTTCGAAAATCACATCATTTTTATCCAGGGAAAATATAACCCCCTTCACACCTAGGATTTAGAATTATTTTGAGCGAACAACCTAAAGTTATCACCATTTCCAACGACATCATGATCTGACAGCTCAACATTAGATGTTTTTAAATTACAATCGACAAATATCAACACTGGAAGATCATTTATTTTCCCAGTGTCATCTAAAGCCATACATTCAACATTGCATTTCAAAAAACGAACTCGATATGAGTATTTTGAAGCAAACATTTCCTTGCCCCATTCAACACGAGAAAGCTTAAGCTTAGACTTTGACAAGTCACAACCAGAAAAAGTCGCTTCAGAAACAGCTTCAACATCAAATATCGCAAACTCAAAATCACACGCCACAAAATTACACTGCTGCACAGCAAGCATATCAAAAACGGCACCTGAAAAATCACAACGCAAATACTCAACACGGCTTATCCAATCATGACGAAACAATTGATTCTTAAAACAAAAACCATCCAACCGCCACAAAAACCTGGAAAAAAATGAGAACCCAACAAACTTAACACTCTTAGTTCTCCCAAACAAAACCACCTGCTCAAAACCAAACAATCTTAGATTTTCATCTATCGACGACCGCGAAAAGTGCTGCGATATAACCCTATAGTAATTACGAACAAACTTACGCTGACACTCAATCACTTGTATAGGAGTTTCCACAAAGCTAGGCAAAGGGAAATTTTGAAACCCGACCTTCTCCCAAATCACCAGTAGCTTTTCATTATACACTGAAAGATCATCAAACCTATAAAGCAACCACTCATTCAGTATCGGAACATGATCTTCAAAAGACAACTCAGCAGCACCAAACATCCTATACAACTCTTCAGACTGTTTCTCTGGTTTACGAACACTACACTCTTCCAGAAGAACAAGAAAAGAGTCCACCAACCCAGTAACAATCAAGAAGTCCTTAATACTCTTATGAATAAATGAAAAAGCCTTATCTTCCACACCCTTAAAAAAGAAGCTTATCCTCAACTGAGAGCATAGATTTTCAACACACCCAGCATCTTTATTTTTCAAAAAATCAAGATCAAAGAACGTCTCTTTAAGTTTGGCTGACAAAGTCGATAGCTTTATACTCTCTTCCCCAGAACTAAACATCTCGAACGCAATAGCTTGCAACAATACAAAATAGTCGTCAAAATCAAGTTCATCCCTAATCGGCGAAGCCGCTGGAGACCTTTGCCAACGTTTATCATAAGACCACCGAATAATCGTTTTATAGATTTGACTACGATTCATTGTCGCGCCATCAAGCTCCCCCAACAGTCTTTTCCCATCCTGATCGCAAAGCATAATGGCACTAATCGTAAGCAGTATCGGCTGAGAGATTAAATCTTGCAAATGAAAGCCATTCAACTGTTCGACAGTTACTTTCTCAACACCATTTTTCTGTTCACCAAAACGTTCAAGCCAAGCGGCAACATTTCCTTCCGAGAAATCATCAATTTCCAACACCCAATGATCGGAACTAAAGCAAGACTTAATTTGTCCTACAAACTGACTTCGACCTGTCAAAATCAGGTTCAGCTTACTACCATCAGAACGCCCATTGACTTGACCTGCAAGCCGAAACAACCCCGACACAAAGCCCTTTAGAGACTCATCACTGCCATCGGCAATCTGTCGTTCATCCAAGCCATCCAAAATAAGTGTGGTGTGTCTCCCGTGAAAAAAGCTCTCGCTTTCAACAAAGGAAGTTTCCGAACCTAATACTTTGAGAACAGGATCATTAAGCGCCCTAAGGTTTTTAAACTCGTAAAACAACACTGAAATAGGTTTTTCATTAAACTGATACAATTGCGACAAGGCAGAAACCAACATTTTCACGGAAGAGGTTTTACCATGCCCTGGTTGACCATGAATAATGATTGGGTCTCGGCTAATATCGATTTTTTTAATAAGTGTTTGTAGAAGGCTTCTCTCGTTTATAGCCTCGCCATTACTTCCACCAAAATTTGACATTTTCTCAAACGTCAATTCACACGATGGAGTAACATAACTTTTACGCAACGTCAACTCAGGATCAATAGCCAAAGCCTCATATTCCACCTCATGTAAAACGGTGTTCATATGAGCAATCACTTGCGACTCAACCGGCTCTGCATAGCTTTTAAGCTGACCAATATAATCTATCGCATTGCTATACTCACTTGAACCCGCCTGAACAATACTGTTGAAGTTAATTGAAAACTCTTGTCGGATAGTTCGACCAAGATCCGCCCACCCCTCAACCAGCTCATCGGCATCCCCACTCGTCAAAGCATCTCGAAGACTCCCAACCAACTGCTGATATACCGGATGATGCGAGGGGAAGTTAGGGTCAAGAATATTGTCGGAGAAGTACTTCTTACTGCCCTTCTCCGCCTTGACTCTGGGGTCTAAATGCTGCGCCTCCAGCGTTGCATTAAACGCCACCACGTACATACCCACCAGCTCCTTAGCAACATCATCCACCTCCGGTTTAAGTGCCTTGCCTAGTGTTTTAGCCAAGGTACCAAACTTAAGGTCTAATGCGTCCGCAGCAATGGCAACGTACCACTCGGGGTCTTTGAGGGTTGTATTGCTTATTTTTCGTTCTTTAGGTTTTGGGGGCATCTTTGTCAACCAGGCAGCAGTATTTGATCGCGGATTATACGATATAATGGCGGGTTGTATAAGCGGGTTGTGGGATATTGTGAGTGGTTTGGGTGGGTTTTGGCGGGGATGGCGTCAAAGACCGCAAAACCCTAGTAACGCTTAATCCTGCTACGATTCTCAAAAGATAAAGCCGCCATTTCAGTATTGGCAAAGAGGAACTCACGATTCGGATTCGCCCTATATAACTCACGGTATTGCCTATAAGCGTCTATAAACTGCTCAAAGACATTGATCACAGAAGAATCAACAACAACGTGGCAATTATCTTTGTCATAAGCATCGAGTTCTTCGAGTACCACCCACTTTGAGGGGAAGTCCTTCTTTATATCGTCCCATTTCATGTTTTTTGACCTTCTTAGTACACAGTAGAAAAGAAACACTGATGGCTATCTTTATTCCATTATACAATAATACAAACGCACTGAACAATATACACTCAGCGTCGTCCTACCCCCAACAAATGTGATTATTTACTAGAAAAAATCATTATCACTTTCATGGCGTATTTTAGATCCTCGGGCTATGAACAAGAGTGGGATGAGTTTTCGGATATTTAAACACAACCATTGGCTCACAATAGAGTTCATTACGAAGCAGAACGTAGGTTGGGAAGTGGCATCACTGCGATGTTTCATTGAACGGTCTGAAGCATCGGCTCATGAGGCACTTGGATACCTCATCAAAGCGAATCCCAACATGACCATATTGAACCTCGGGACTTAACCTCATCGAAGGACTCTTTTTACGACAAATAATGGCAGGAGTGAAATTAAACAGAAGACCCCATTGAACAAACAGACCTATTAACAAAAGAGAGTCCCAAGATTATATATGGCATGCTTCGTAATGAAGTATATTGAGATACGACGCATAAGCCCCACCATAGCATCGATCAGCCTAACAATATCCATTGACAATCAAAACCTCTCATACAAACACCCATCCGCCAACCAACGGCAAACAGGCGGATTCGCCTCTCGCAAACAGTCATTATCGTCACATATAACCGCCCCAAGCGTCCAACTAACCTTCTTAACAGGCGAACCTTCGACGCCCAACACACGACTATACTTATCAAGATAAACCGCATTAAAACAAGAGCCTTCTGTCTCGAACTTACATTCAGCCCTATCACCTAACTCACAGCAGTTACTCACCATACCCTTATTATGAAACTGAAAAGCCCCCGTCAAAAACCACCGGCTTGGATCACCTAGAGACAAGGGCAACGCCACATAAGTGTCACGCTCGCCCCCATGATAATTATAAGGGTCACGAATTTTAGTGTCGTTGTCTTTGGTGAGCGTTATTTGATTTGCGCAGAGGCTCTCCTCCCAATCATTATCTTTTTTCTTAACTTCGAATTGGCACGCTGGCGCCATACCAAATACCTTAACCGCCTCCTCCTTCCCTACCCCCAAAAAAGAGTAGCTGTACAAGCGGTGTTGTTCACCGCCAATCCGAATACTATTAACGGCATCATCGGCGAGAGCACAACGACTGCAAGGAAAGGTGATTTGAGAAGACGCACCGCCCATTTCAACAATGCCAAAATCGCCCTTTTCTTCCTCCTTTCGAACCGCCAGCCAGGCATAAAGCCCTTCTTCATAGCCACTTATCGTACGAACATCAATTTCAACGGCGTAGCCCACCTTTTCCATCTTCACCTTTAACTGCTGCTCCAACATCGCCCATAAAGCCTTACTAGCGGCACTATCGTTTTGTTCGGCAATACGCATCCCGGCAGTAGCATAAACTTTCGCTGAGACTACTTTAGAACACTGAGTTTGCCAATCAAATGCTTTCCACAGTTCTTTGCCTGAATTATCGACCCCTCTTTCTTTCATATCATCTAAGGCATTTACCACACTATCGGTGACCTCCCCCAACTTACCATTGGCTTGGCGAATGGGAGTTGCAAGCGCGCCTACCTTAGGCCCTTCGTGCTCTAACCAACCCTCACCTATCTTCTGGTAAATAAATAAACGAGTGCCACTGCTCCCGGCATCATACATGATATAGCAATCGGAGGCTTTATCTGCGATAGAGTTCGTCGAACACCCGACAGAGAACAAGAAAAGAAAAAGAAGAGAAAACAATAACACATGACGAATACTATAAAGCATAAATTCATCTCGATAAAAAGATCATAAAAGGGAACTGCCTTGCACAACAAGGCAGCTCTAGCAACACATCAAAAATCAAATATTACACTGCCCTTCCTTCTCATCCACTTTATACTGAATAGCTTTAGGGTAATCTTTTTGATCCAACTTCACCCGAACCAGCAAAGTCCCCTCATGAATATCACTAGCACTATCTTCCCTTTTGGCTAGCAAGGCATTTAACTCCTCCAAGGTAGACACAATGGCCCCATGACAAGGGCTGTTCTCCTGATGGAACACATCCGCCAACTTCTCATAATGCCAAGGATGCAAATGGTTATACACATCCGCTTGTTTTTCACCCCGATAATAACAAGCATCCACCAGCATCTGTTCAATGCCGTAAAAATCCTCATTATTCAACAAAAACACAATATTACGAGTGCGCGAGCGGGTTAAATCAGAAATGGCCTGGCTGGTCTCTTGGAAAGAACCGTCCCCCACAAAAACCAAACTCTGCTCGCCCGCATCTCTACCAATTTGCAAGCCCACCACAGCCCCGACAGAATAACCAATAGAAAGCCAAGAGGCCTGACTAAAAAAGCTCCCCTGGCGCTTCATATGCAAGGTTTGGCCACCGAGCAAAGAGAACCCCGCATCCGCGACCACAAAGTGGTTTTTGTAACGTTCTTCCTCATTCAAATAATCATTTACCGTAGCAAACAACTGGTCATAGGTAAGTGCCCCCCCGCTCGGCTGAGGCAAGGTTTGAGCAAAAAAGTCTGTTTTGTTCGTGTAGAAAACCGGTGACGGGTTGCCCTTTTTAATAGGCTCGCGCAAACCATTATAGGCCGCATCGTAAAAATCACTGTTCAAGTCTTTAATCGCCGTGCCCTGCAATTGCTCCCGCAATTGAGGAATAAAATCCCTTAACATAACATTCGGGAAGTACTGGTGCCCCACACTAACCCCTTCGCGGGCCGCCATAGTCCAGTCCTCACCCACCGATTGAGTACCCCCTAGGTTTTTAGACGTCGACCAAGCCCCAATGCCAATACGGCATTTAGCCTGCTCTTTAAAAACATACCAAGTATCCGGGTCGCTGGCTTTACCATTATAAATACCATGGAACATCGGATGCTCTTCACTCACCACCGTTTTGCCCATAATCGTCGAGCAAAAAGGTATGCGAGTCTCATCGACCAACTGAAGAAACTCCTCTTGCAGCTTTAAGCGACTCACCTCTTCGCCCACCCAAAAAATAGGGCTACCAAATTGTTGAATTAACTCGACCGTCGCCGCCACCGCACTGGCCGTTTGATCTTGGTTCCCCGGAGCATCCAGCGGCTTTAACTCCCCTTGGGGTGGCTCGCACAACTCGGTGAAGACATTTTGACATACCTCTAAATAAACCGGTTGCCTAAGCGAAATACAAGCACTTAAGGCCGTATCAATTTGCTGAGGCGCCAAGGCCGCATTAGTGATCCTTTGAGCATCCACCGTGACTTGACGATAAGCATTGATGTTACTCAACTCGTTTTCCGACATATGCGAGGTTAACAGCCCGACATTCCTAAAGTTTAAAATTTGCTCATAAGTAGGCGCCGCATTGACCACCACCATAGGCACTTTTTCTACAAAAGCCCCACTCACCGTATTAATTAAACTCAAAGCCCCCACACCATAGGTCACCCCTACTGCCGATACCCCCTTAACGCGCGCATAACCATCGGCGGCATACCCCATATTGATCTCATTCGTGCCACCATTCCAACGAATTTCCGTCGACTGCTCCATAGCACTAATAAACGGCCCCAGATGGTCCCCAGGTACCCCAAAAAACTTATGTACACCCAGTTGCTCTAGCCTAAGGGCCAAATAATCGGCAACACGAACGGTTGGTTTTGAATCACTCATGGTTTTACTCCCCTTTACAGTCAATGGTTAACAATGGCGTTTATGATTTATCGTTAATGGTAGTTTTCACTTCTGTAGCAACACGAATAGCCGACTCCAAGGCCCCTTCCAGCCAAGCATGCTTTAACGAGGTATGCTCACCGGCAAAAAACACCGGCCCTTCGGGTACAGGAATATGCGGATGAAGGTTAGTCATTTGATAGGCCTGGAACACCGCCGCCTCACCAAAAGCATACGGGCTTCTGGCCCAACTTTGCGTGGCGGCCCCTTTGGTCACCCGGCCACTGCTGTCGGTAATCCACCGGCCATTTTTTTTACCCGTCACAAAATGCCGGATGCGGTCACCGTGCACGTAAGCTAAGCCTCTTAAAGCAAACTCGTAGCGGTCGTCATCGGCCATGGAATCCCAACGGCGAGCATCATCGGCCCAGGTGTAACTGGCCAAGACCACGCCCCCTTCCACCTCTACCGCATTGTCCATGACTTTATGCGAGGGATAGTACATCGCACGATTGGGGTTGTCCGACATGGAGCCCCCGCCAAAAGCATGAAGCGCAGGCTTGCCGCCTTCTTCAAAGTCGATATCCAATCCCGCGATATACGCCTGGCGTTGTTGCTCATTAATCTGGTCGTGCTCTCTGAGTAAATCAATCTCCTTCAGCCATTGGGCTTTATCAAACTCCCACCAACGTTTACTGAACTCAATGAGCACCTTAGTCGCCGCATCGTAGTGCAAGTCAATAATGGCGCGGCGTTTTCCGTAGCTAAAGTCGGGGTCGGTGCGGACAAAGCGTAAACTGGAAAACGGAATGGTGATAATGGCAATATCCCCACGCGTAGCATCGTTTTCGATATTGTTTTCATTCACCGTGCGAATAGACACAATATTACCAGGGGTATCTTCACCATGATGACGATGCTCATCCACGGTTTTAGGGTTTTGGTTATGGGGATCGAAATAATCGATATGAGTCATCCGATGATCCATTTTCAGCGTAATCCGCTCATGCGCTTTGATTTTATTATGCAACACTTCCGTTAACTGCCAGGAGCCGCCTTTTAACTCATAGTATTTATTGTTGGGGTTAATATCACTTCGGCCAAGAAAACTATGCATAAACGACAGAGGCATTCTGGCACTGAGGTTTTCTATGGTGCCAATCAGATCGATAGTGCTTTCGTCCAACTTAGCCACTTCGCGCAAATAGCTGCCCAGGGTGTATTTGTCAAATTCTTCGATCACCTTAGCCCAACCGTTTATCCATTGCTCGTATTCGGGCTTATCGAAACGAGTGCCATCCTCCGTTTTATACGAATAATAATCGCGCACGCGATCAAGGGCATCGTCCAACAATGCGCCGGCTTGCATTTTGGGCGCTTCGTCGTTTTTAAAAAAACCTTTATTGGTATGCCTGGGGTCTTCTTTATAAGAAGAACGACGCTCTTCAAAACTGTTGCACCGCAAAACCGTATTACCCACTTGTTCTGGGGCTTCCGCCTTAGGGTCGTCTACATCCACATTAAAAAACAGTTGTTTTTCTAAGTTATATTTGTCGATGTAAGCCATTAACAACGGATGAGTGTCGGGAAAACGCATGGCGCCCGCTTCGGCGTACTGGCCTTGCTCAAAAGGAGAGGTCGAGTGACAATGGCCAAAGGTTTTCACCCGGCCCCCGACGCGATCATCATTAGCCTCTAGCAAGGTCACTTCATGACCATAGTCGGCTAATAAAAGCGCCGATAACATGCCCGAGATGCCAGCCCCGACAACAAGGATCTCTTTTTTGTGCTCTGCGCCGCCACTTAAGCCATTGTTAAGAATATGCTTGTACTCAGCAATGGTGGGGTTTATTTCGGGCTTGCCTTTATTCGACTCTAACTTTCGGGGCAAATATAGTTGCTCTGCTAACTGCCGATAATCTGTTGTCATTGCCGGTCTCTCTACCTTAACGTTTTTAGTTAGTTTAGGCAGGCACTAGAGAAAAGCAAATAAGGCCAGTGTGAACAAAAGGGTCGTATGCGCGACAGACTGCTTGATTATTGCGCAACCCTGTTATTGTGCAGGGCGTGTTTTTTTATGTTCACTTGTGTAACACACCCATCGATCACTCTTGGAATGATACTCGTACACTCTACCTTTCATACCCCTACCCTTTAGTGAAGTAGGACGTGTGGCGGGCTTCTCCTGAGTGTGGGGGTTAAGCGAGAGAGAAAATACGGTGGTCAACCCGAGTTCCAGCTTCGACCAAAATTGTAGTTTCCCTAAAACAGGGTTTAAAAACGGGGATAAAACGCAATAAGCATTAACGCCATACTTTAAGTAATGCGAGAGATGATGCTGCGGCGATTGCAACCAATGATAGTGTTGTAATAACTGAACCCATTGAGGGCGCTCTTTGGGCTTACGTTGATTATAAACGTGAACCATGCCCCCCAGAGCCCCCAAGCCGATAAGATAGAGGCTTAGCCAGGTAGCCCCAAACAGCATCACACAAATAAAACTGTAGATTAAACCAAGCAAAACCCGTTTGCCTAAGCCGTGAAGACGCCAAGACGTTTTGCGCTGATGCGCATGATGCCAATTTAGGGGTTTAAGGACACGGTTAATCCACCACAGACGTAGGCCACGGGTAATAGGCGTATCGTCTAACCAACACAAAACCCCTACCAACAAATCGGTGAAAAGATACCCCAATAACGCCTGTATAAAGATGATATTTATGCTCATGACTTACGCCTTTCAAATGAACTGATTGCACGGTGTGTTGTAGCAACATCCACACCAACAGTTATTTTACTATAAAAATCATACACTTAGCTTACAAGCCACCCAAAACAAGCCCATTTATAAGCGTCAGAACGCGTACTATACACCATCTATAAGTGTTCTATAAACCTTGTATAAGCACTGTCTATACAAGGGACAAACTTGGTATCATCCCCCACAAGAGCCAACAGCACCACAGAGGAAGGTATGAAATCACAGCGGGCACGCCTAGACCGGTTTATTAGTGCACACCAAAGCATCAACCGCCGAGACGTCAGGCTCTTGCTAGCGCAAGGGCGTGTGAAGGTCGACGGACGCTTGGCCACCGACATCCAACAATTTGTCGACCAATTTACCCACGTCACGCTAGACGATAAAATCCTGCAAACCCATACCCCTTTGTACGTGATGCTGAACAAGCCCCCCGGCGTGGTCAGTGCCACCCAAGACAAGCGCCACAAAACCGTCATCGACTTACTGCGCAACGGGCCTATCGACCCAGAGCATCACGCCAGTTTGCATATTGCTGGGCGCTTGGATTTTAACTCCTCCGGGCTCATGCTCCTTACCAACAATGGCCGCTGGTCGCGCCAACTGAACCTACCCGACAAGAAGGTGCCTAAACGTTACCTAGTGAGTGTCGATAAGCCCTTAACCCAGGCCTATATCCAGGCCTTTGCCCAGGGGATGTACTTCCCGTTTGAACAGATCACCACCCGCCCAGCCACCTTACGAATCCTCAGCGAGTACGAGGCAGAGGTCACCTTGGTAGAAGGTCGCTACCACCAGATTAAGCGCATGTTTGGGCGGTTCCAGAGCACGGTGTTAAGCTTACACCGTTTAAGCATTGGCACGCTCGCCTTAGACCCCGACCTGGCGCCGGGTGAAAGCAGGGCCTTAAACCCCGAAGAAGCCGAGGCCATTTAAGCTCCCCCTACTCTAGCGTTATTAAATCACGCTAAAACCTCCCCTTTCCTTATAAGTCAATCTCTCACACGGAACACTAACAAAGGATTACATCAATAATGATTGGCGCGCAATACAATAAACGACATGGGTGACACTAACACAATAAACGCTCAATCTACTATTAAAAAAATAAGGAAAATGGACTATGACCAAACTTTACAAAACCTTCTTGTTGGCGCTTTTATTAATGACACCTGCGCTGGCTTCGGCAAAAGGCTTACCTCTGTTTTTTCAATCGGGCGACGAGCTGTTCGAAATTGAAGGTGCCCCCGTCTTCGACGATGGCTATAAAGTGGGGTATGCCTGCCAACGTTTTGGCCTATTTGGTGCCGACGTTTGGACTTGGGACTGTAAATTAATGGCGATCGATCTCCCCAACTTCTCGGCGGGCCCGCTAACGGCCGAGCAAAAGACCCAATATGAAAGTCAATTCTCCCTAAGCGACCGCATACGCAACCCCTGGAACCATTACGGTGCGATTGCTTTAGTCTTAGCCTTGTTCGGGTTTATTGCGATAAAAGCCAAAAGTTAAGCCCTTTGTTTAACATAAGCCGACAATTTTAGATAAAAAGAGACCTTCATCAGTAATTCTGTTTTCGATACGGGCTTTTCGAGGTAATCATTCCCCCCTACATCCATGCATTGGTGTAGGGTTTCGTCGGTTTTATTGGCCGACAGGAAAATAATGGGCAAGTCTAAGAAGTCGTAATCCGGCCTTAATTCTGCGCACATTTGATAGCCCCCCATCTTGGGCATGGAGACGTCGCTAATAATCAAATCAATTTTTTGTTTAGCACTTTTTACTTTTTCGATAGCGCATAAGCCGTTGTCACACTCAATGACATTATAACCTTCATCATTTAGGGTTCGCCCGACAAACACTCGGTTGACTGGGTGATCATCGACGATCAAAATCGTGGCGCGAGCGGGCTGCCCGTTATTATCCGACGGGGCGCCACTTTGGATATGTGAATCCTCATGATGGGCCGTGGGGTATGAGTGGGTGTGGGCAGCGCTATCATTAGCCAACAATGGCAGCGTGAAAATAAATTTAGATCCCTCCCCTAGCGCCGACTCCAACCATATGGCCCCTTGGTGAAGCTCAATCAATTGTTTGGTAATAGAAAGCCCAAGGCCGGTGCCACCACCGTTGTCTCGCGTGACATTGTCTCCCGTGACACTGTCTTGGGTTAAATGGGTCACCTGCCTAAAGGATTCGAAAATGCTGCTATGCTCGCTCGGCGCGATCCCAATACCCGTGTCTTCTACCGTAATTTGAATAAAAGCGTCGTCGGCGGGTTCGACCACCACCTTGATCTGGCCACCATCGGAGTATTTGATAGCATTGCCTATAAGATTGAGCAAAATTTGTTGCACACGCGCTTCGTCGGCATAGGCGTAATGGCAGTGTTCGTCGAGCGTTTTAATACATTTAATATTTTTGGGCTCGGCCAACGGGCCTAACAAGTAGAACACTAAATCGATAAGCTCTCCAAGATTGGTGGGCGCCTGCATAATCTCCAGACTACCGTCCACCATTTTGGCATAATCGAGGATATCATTAATTAAATTCGACAAGCGTCGCCCACTGGAGGCGATAAGCGCCAAATTATCCTGCAAGCCTTCGTCGCGCTGATGCCGCTCTTCCATCATCATCTCCGCAATACCTACAATCCCCATTAACGGGGTACGCAGCTCGTGCGAGGTGCAGGAAAGAAAGCTGTCTTTAACTTTGTCTAAACGCAGCAATTCGGTATTAATGGACTTTTCTTGTTCCAGTTCTAATTTTTTCTTTTCGTATTTTACCCACCACCCCACCAACAACAATACCAGCAAGGTGTAAAAGGCATACGCCCAGCCCGTGGCCCAAGGCGGCGGGGAAACACGAACCGCCAAGGAGGTATGCCCCTGCCCCCAAACGCCACGGCTGTTTTTGGCTCGTACTTTAAACACGTAGTCGCCGGGGTCGATATTGGTATAAGTGGCGTTGTTCTGTGTGCCGACTTCATTCCAACCCTCGTCAAAGCCTTCTAAGGTATAAGCAAATTCGTTTTTATCGGAGGAATTAAAACTTAACAGGGTAAACTCGAAAGTCACCATGGAGTGATGGTGATTTAACGCCAGTTGCTCTGTTTTGGCAATGGAGACTTTAAGCGGCGATTTTCCGTCGTTAATCGCTACCTCTTGGTTATTGATACGAAACCCATTGATCACGACCTTCGCCGAATCGGACGGTTTTTTTAATTTCGTCGGGTCGATCCGGGTCACCCCTCCGATGCTACCAAAGTATAAAATCCCTTGTTGATCGATCCAAGCTGCATTACGGTAATGATTATTCCCCGCCAAGCCATCGCTTTCATAATAATTAAACACATCCCCCGAGACCGTATTCAACCTCACTAAGCCATTGGCCGTACCAAACCATAAGTGCCTTTGCCGGTCTTCTAGCATAGAGCTGACATCTAACAGGGCGATTTTTTCATCCAGCGCCATCCGCTCAAAGGTGCGCCCATGTCGGCGATACCGATACACCCCACTGGTACGGGTGCCCACCCAAAGGGTGCCAGCGGTATCTTGAAACAGCATGCGCACACTGCGCCCCTCGAGCGAGTCTTTCGCGCCGAAGGCATGGAATAAATGGGTAGCTTTGCCGGTGGTTTTGTTAAAGGTGTCCAGTCCGTTGGCCGTGCCGAGCAGGAGCATATCATCGTATTCCAATACCGTTTCTAGGGAGCTGAACATGATGGAATCGGGGATGTCCGGATCATGCCAATAATTGGTAAAGGTATCGGTGCTCGGCTCGTAGCGGCTAAGCCCCCCAGCGCGGGCATTGCCCACCCAAAGGGTGTTATCACGATCCACTAAGAGGTGCTTATTATAAGCCCCCCCAAGGCTTTTCGGTTCATTGGGATCGGGAAAGTAATTATGGAAGCTCTCGCGCTGCGAATCAAAACGGTGTACCCCCCCCCGACCAAGTAGACACCCACAGAGCGTTGTTGTATTGATTCACGGAAGTAATCGCATTAAAGCGTAGGCTCTGGGGGTCTCCTGGGTGATGGTGATAGCGCTTGATTTTCCCGGTGTGTTTATCATAACGGTTTAAGCCATCGACCGTGCCGATCCAAAGCCTTTGTTGGTCATCTTCAAAAATAGACTGCACGCTGTTATGGCTTAGCGAGTTAGGGTCTTCGGGCTTATGTTTGATCACCTCAAAGGCCGAGGCCGACACATCCAAGTAATTCACCCCAGACGGAAAATTGCCTACCCACAAATTGCCATCGCGATCTTCGAACATATTACGCACTAGGTTGGAGCTGATGGAGTTGGCATCGTGGGGGTCATGTTGATAGACCGTAAAACGATCTTCGTCTTCCAAATAGAGCCCCAAGCCAACATGACTAAACGCCACCCAAAAGCGCTGCTGGCTGTCTAAATACAGGGCTTCCACATCTTGATGGGCCACATCGATATGCCCTTCTATCGGTTGGGTATAATGCACAAACCCGCTGTTGTCCGGCGTCATTCGGCTAATTCCTTTTTCGGCATACCCCACCCAGAGATAACCACGCGGGCCGAGCCCCAGGGAAAGCACGTGGTTGGCCGCCAGCGAGTGAGGGTCGTCGCCCTGGTGGCGCCATTGCTTAAAAGTGCCGGTTTTGCGGTCCAGAAGGTTCAAGCCGGCATGGCGAGTGCCTATCCAGATTTGCTGATCCTTATCCATTAGAATATCTTCCACATGAATAACATTATCTGGCGTGGGGTTATAAAAGGTAGCCTTCAAATAATCGCGCTCCAGCACGGCCAAACCAACGGTCGTCCCCACGTAGATCTCATTGCTGGGGGATACGGCCAAGGCGGTTATGAAGATAGAACCTAAGCTTTGCACCTGTTGAAAACGCTCTACATCGGCTTGGTAATGGTATAAACCGTTGGCCGTCCCCACCCAAAGGACGCCTTGCTTGTCGACCAGCAGGTCGGTGGTAAAACGGCTTTTGCCAAATTGCTTGCCTTGCGCACCGGGGCGAAACACCTTAAGGGCATGGGCATCGTAACGTACCAACCCGCCGACACCACCAAACCAGAGGTAGCCATCATCGTCTTGTACAATGCGCTTTAAAGCCCCCACCTGATGAAGCTGCTCGCTAAATCGGCTATTGGGGGTAAGGATGTGCTCAAAGCTTAGGCTTGTAGGCGTGGCACTGAGCGCTTTGGGGACGCCGCCCCCTAAAAATCCACAGAGTATGACAGAGGTGATCCATAAAATGGTGCTTGTGCGGCGTCTTATCATAGTGCAGCTTAAGTCAGTTAAACCTTAAGCATACCAATTTTTTTACTATTTTTCGATATGAATATCGACACCGAAAGTCGAGCGGAACCCTAGTGTGTTCAGCGGCTCATCCTGAGGACAGTCTTTCGCATCAAAACGGATTTTCGACACATCATGCCAAAGGCTCGATCCCGTATCGCACTGAAACAAGCCCTCCCCCATTTCCAGCTGATGAACGAAATACTTGGTGCTCAAGCTTTCATCACAGATACAACTAACCCCGCCTGATACATTTTTGCGCTCGACCAGCAACGCAGACACGATATAATCAGCACCATCTTGATGCACCCCCTCGGGGGCATTGTCACCGGTAGCACCTTCGCTAGCCACCGACATGACCTGATGAATGATCATTTTAAAGGACTTTAATGGCACCGTCACACTTTCGAGCATTCCCGCTATACCACAGAGCATTTTTTGAAACATCTCATCTTGCATAATCCACGCAGCAATAGGGGAGAAAACTCTTGGGCAACTCAAATACTCATTCTCGGGCCCCGGTTGTTGGAACGAGGTATTGTCGACGGTTTGGACTTGCCATCCCATTTTATTATCGTGCAATAACCGACAAGCCCCTACGGCCCGACGTCGAAAAGGCGTTACCTCTTGGAGCTTTTGACACTGCACCGTACTTAAGTTAACAAAAGAGTGACTCAATTTTGACAACAGCTCTTCCTCACCCAAGTAAAAACGCTTGGCTAACGACCAGTTTTGTTTTACCGGCACGCCAAAGTTTTCTAATAAATCCAGTTGTCGCTTGCGCACATCGTATTGATCCCAATCGAGATGATAAAAACTCTCGGCGAAACGGCGGCTAAAGTCCGCACGATGTAAACCGAGAGATTCTAAAGTAAACAGTAAAATCGGGGAGCGCTCGCCCACATATCCAACATAAGGAAACGGGGCATGTGTTAGGGGTAAAGACATAAACATAATGGTTCACCAATATCAAAGTATTATTTTAACCTTCTTTGCCAACCACTAATATTTCACTCGTACTAAATGGGTAAATCAACAGGCTTTCTTGTAACCCTTGTTGTTCATTATTTTGTATCACATCAAACCCATGCTCGGGAGAGACTGGATAGACTTGTCCGTTAATCATCTCGTAATCTCGAATATCGCTATTTAACCCCATGAGACTTACCGAGTGCGCGTATAAGGTGGCGGATACGTTCAACATACCGAACCCTTCCACCGGTAGAGTGATCGGCAAAGAGACCGTGCGACTAGGGTCCACAATATGCCACGCGCCCCGTACCTTTTTGCTATCAAAGGTGTAACTGGCCGCGGCGGTATTGCTGTCGACGCGCTCAAAATGGCTCACTCCCAAGGGGAGTTTTACCAAATCATCCTGGAGTAAAGAGATACTGTCCCAGTGGGCTTGTAAATCCCCGCTCTGTGTAAAAGACAATCGTACGTCTCGAATTTGAAACGATATGTTCCCCACATTACTGATCACCACTTTCAAATAAGCCACTTTCTTGTCACCGTCAAAGGGAAGCACCTCGGCCACCACATCCACATTGACTAACGCTCGTGAGCTTTCCCATTGGCTGTCTCTTTGTGATAGCCAATTGCTCACCCCCAAACCCAACGAGACTAAGGTCAAAAGAATAGGAACTCCCACGGCGAGTATGGCGGAATGCTCTTTTGGGGCGTCGGGTGTTTTATCATCACCGCCGCTCATGATGGCGACTC
>JACLAC010013929.1_pt1 | contig 16724 bp, 8 predicted proteins | sample 8027881 | NCBI WGS metagenome assembly JACLAC01 (sample SAMN15725517, study PRJNA655200) | protist metagenome | isolation source: fluorescence activated cell sorting (FACS) single amplified genomes of... | place: Spain: Blaines Bay Microbial Observatory, Mediterranean Sea | collected 2016-01-19
AGATGTACCAACACCTATCGTATATGCATGTGAACACGGATGTATGGATGATGTAAAATTATTTGTGAATCTCCATCCTTTTCACAAGTACATTAGTAATCGCGATGTGAATGGCTACAGAGATGAGATGACATTGAAAGATATGGTGAGTCAAGTTGGTAAAGGTAGTTATGGTCGTGAATGGACACCTTTAATGGCAGCTGCATACGGCGAACATTTCCAAATAGTTAAATATTTGATTGAACAAGGTGAAGCTGATCCTAATATTGCAGATAGTGATGGAGATAATGCATTACATTTTGCAGCACAGTATAACAAAAAGGATACTCAGTTGATTCAATTGTTATTAACTCATATGACTCTTGATAGCATTAATAAGAAGTCCCGGGGATTCACTCCCCTGGACTGGGCATATATATATAATGATAGTCCACTTCGCCAAGAGATCATTGCACTTTCACGTACAAAAGGTGGAAAAGCAAATTATCATGATGAAAATGGTAGAAATGTAGGAGAAGGTAATGGCGATTTAAATCATTGAACAAAATCAAAGTATAAAAATACGAACACATGTAAAGAGGAGAGGGAGAAAGAAAATTATGGATATATGCATATCTAACCATTATTAGTAAAAATAAATATGATATGTAAAATATTAAAAAAAATATAAAAAATATACACACGATATTATGAAAAAATCTTTAATCTCTACCTCTCCATTTTTTTTAATTTTGCAATCGTTGCTTGTATCTTTTCATCCATTTCCGTTGCCAATGCATTTTCCGATTCACCATTACCATTTGATTTTTTTACAATTTTATTTTTATTATTACTATTACCAGTTGCTGAACCAGTTGCTGCACCAGTTGCTGCGCCAGTTTCCGCACCAGTTTCTGAACCAGTTGCTGCACCAGTTGCTGCACCAGTTGCTGAACCTGTTTCTGAACCTGTTTCTGAACCTGTTGCTGCTTTTTCCATATCTTTCGCTTCCGCTGCTACTTTTGGACCAGCGTTTTGTATTGCTTTTTCAGCATTTTCTTCTACTTTTTTTTCTGCATTTGCTTCTGCATTTGCTATACCACCAGTAGCACCTTCCCCATTCAAACCAAGGGAACGTTTTAAATTAATAATTTTTAAATGAACATTGTCTAAATGTCCTTTTAAACCATCCAATTTAACTACTTGTTCCTTTTGTTGCGTATCCAATTGCTTACGTTCTGCATCCAATACTTTCAATTTCGCTGCATGTGTTTGTATTTTTGCATCTAAATCACGTTTTTCTTTCATTAAATTTGCAATTTTCATATGTATATCATAACGACGATGTTCTTTTGTTAATGCATCTTCTTTTGCACGTAAAGTTTCTAATTGTTTCTTTACGCTTTGGATCATTTCCTTTGTTTTTGAATATCGTTGGTTCACTTTCTCTTTATGACCTTTATGTTCTTTTAATATTTTCTCATTATGTTGAACAAAATCTTCAACTTTGCCTAAACCACTTTTTCTCGCTTCTTTTGCTTTTAATTCTTCTTCTTCCTTTGCAACTTTAAGGACATCGTTTTTTGTATCACTACTACCATCATCACTATTTGTTTTTTTCGACGGCGCTGCTGCTGCTGCATCTTTTTTCTCTTCTGCTTCACCTTTTTTCACAGCTTCTGGGTCAACTTCCTCAATACCAGATTCCACTTTTGCTTTCACATTTTTTGCTTCTTGTGATGTTAATTTATGTACTAAAAATAAACCAGAAGTATGATTATAATATTTTTCTTCTGTAATATCAGGTGTAATAAATTTATGTTTTCTACATGGATTTTCAGCAAATGGATCACATTCTGTTGGTACATCTCCTTTTCTAACAGAAGGTTTCGTGATGTTTATTATATTACTATTGTTTTTCTTATTATTTTCTCTTAAATAACCAGCATGCGCATTATTTATAATTGCAAACAGTACAAGGATAACTATTATGGAATATTTCATCGTTGTTGTTTGTTAATACCTATATTAAACTATTATGTATTAATTATTATCGTTGATTTTCCTGATTTGATGATGTTCAATATATATATCTATTTTATATAAATATATACTTTCTCCTTCACAGAATTCTTCAGACACACAGAAAGAGAAATAAAGAGAAAAAAGAATCAACAACAAACTTACTTATCAAACAAAATGAACGTCGTAATGCCAATGAACTACTTCGTTTGTATTTCACTCAACTATATATAGTTATTAGTTTTATCTAAATGATTTCGATCTATATTTTGATTTAATGAATCGAGTATGAATCCTATTGATTCTGATATTTCATTATATTATCGTATATGAGAATCAAAGTATGGGATAACTCGATTCATCTATCTGAATATAAACGCCATCCAAGTCGAGAATTTCGATCAAAATTTCTCCCCTCGTTTTTCTCAGGCAATTTTTAGAAATCATCTTCGTTTTTGATAAATTTTGGAAACTGAAAATATAATTATGGAAATCATGATGTGTATTTATAAGTTTTATAAATCTTTTAATGATATATTATGTTTAATATTTTACGGATATTTTATAGTATATTTCATGTATGCCAAAAATATGGAAAATAAGACGATGTCAGCTAGGGATATTACAACATGTGTGTTCTATCTCCATACTATTATATTAGCAGGTGCATAGTGGGGGGAATCTATATGAAATCATTTTTGCCTTTTTGATAGGAAGCTTATACTTGTTAGTGATTGTTTCTATAGAAATCTATATAAAATCACGTCCCAATTTTCCATCCATTTTCACTGCTATGCACCTTCTAATATAATAGCATTCACACAGCAAGGGATACAAGCGAATATTTTCCATCCATTTCTAATATAATAGCATCGACATAGCAAGGGATACAAACCCGGAGGTAAACACCTTTTGTACTGCTGTGAGGAGGTGACATATTGTACTTATTATATACTAAATCTATTTAAAATCGCTATCAAGTAAAGATAATATTTCAATTTTATAACACCTGCTGTGATGGTGCTTTCCATACTGCTGTGAGCTGTGAGGAGGTGACATGTTGTACTTTTCATATACTAAATCTATTAAAAATCTCCATCAAATATTGATTACAATGCTATGCACCATCTAATATTTCAATTTTATAACACCTGCTGTGATGGTGCTTTCCATATAATAGCATGATCACAGCATTATAAACCTTGTCTGTGAGGAGGTGGCATATAGCACTTATTATATACTAAATCTATTAAAAATCTCTATCAAATATAGATTACAATGCTATGCACCGTTTAATATTTCAATTTTATAACAGCTGCTGTGATGGTGCTTTCCATACTGCTGTGAGCTGTGAGGAGTGACATATAGCACTTATTATATACTAAATCTATTTAAAATCACTATCAAATATAGATTACAATGCTATGCACCGTTTAATCTTTCAATTTTATAACACCTGCTGTGATGGTGCTATCGTACAATAGCATGATCACAGCACTATAAACTCAACATTCGATGAAAAACACCTGCTGTGATCATGTTATCGGACAATAGCATGATCACAGCACTATAAACTCAACCTTCGATGAAAAAAAGGAGGAGGAGTCCTCAACCTCGTTCCTCCTCCTTTTTCGACACAACAAAATAACACTGCGTACTATTGAAATAAATAGATATAAAAAACACATAGATAGTTTGAACAAGTGGAAACAAACCGATACACAGTCAGTGAAAGAACAGTTTACAAGATCGTTGCATTCATACAAATATTCATTGAGAAGCGTATTTGTGTGCGTGCGCGTTTGTGTGTTTTTTGTGTTTTGTTTCTTCAATACATATAGTAAAGAAAGTACATACGTAGTTTTGAACAATAATATAATATAGATTAATATAATTTTTAAGATTGATATTATTTATATATAAAATATTATTATCAACAAAAAAACTTTAGTTAAAAAACAAAACAACGAAAATAGGAATAGTATATATAATTTATATTGAGACGAAAAAAAGACGAAGATATATATACATATATACAACACGATAATATATACATACATATAATACATCGTGAAAACGGATAGAAACAATAGGAAATAATAATAATAATAATAGCATAAAAATTTACAAACACATAATGCAAGTATTATTTAAACAAATCATCATATTATACAGTAGTATCGCTATAATAGTAGTAAACGGTTCAAACTTACGAACCAATATTAACAACAAGAAAAATAGGTTAACAACAACAAATAGTAGGAGTATTAATTTACAAACAACAGCAGAGAATGGGAACGCGCCAACTGGAAAGTTGCATCGTTGTAAATACACTGGTCCACCAGATCATTTAGACGATTATTTAACACAAAAACAATTAAATAGTAAAACAGATTTATATTATCAAAAAAGACGTACAAAAGGTTATTTCCAACATTTATTTGTAGAAAAAGAATGTACAAATGGTTTGCCAGGGACGAGCAATGAGCATGGCTCGTGCGTCTCCACGTTGCGTATCGGGCAGCAATGTGGCCCAGATGAAGATTGGAGTATCATTGCACCAGATGAATTTGATGGACCAGGTGTTATGTGGAGAAACGATAAAGAATGTGATCCAAACGTACACAATACCAATATCACCGTATCTGCAGATTTTTTTTGTCCAGTGAAAAAAGAATGTATACACGTACATCGCTGTTCATTTGCTGGGGAAGGTACGCCAGTAACAGAGGCAAACTCGAATACAAATCAAGATATCAAAACGGTGAAGGCTGGGTATTTTGAACATGTCTTTGAACCAGAAGAATGTTCCAATGGATTGCCACCAAAACCATCAGCGGAAACGCCCGGTGTACGTTGCGTGACTTCCATGCGTTGGAAAGAAAGTTGTGGTGGGGATCATGATTGGGAAGCATTTAGCCCTGGTGAAGGGAAAGATGGAAAAGCAAAAGTACGTTGGTATACATCCCATACGTGTGAAAAAACATTAGTAGCCGTAGATTACTATTGCTCATTAGGACCAAGTGGCTTAGAGATGAAACGACGTTTACATCGTTGTACATTTAAAGGAAAAAGTGATGTAGATAAAGCACCGAAATCATGGTGTGAAGCACGTCAAGATAATTCCTTTGAAGGCAAACCAAAAATTGGTACGCATCCATGGTACGGAACGGAACGTCATGCAGGGACACCACCACCTGGATTTTGCATGATACATGAATTCAAAGATGAAGAATGTACAAATAATTTACCACCAAAAAATGCAGAATGTTTAGTAGCAACGCATCGTTTAAAAGAATGTGGTGCAGAGCAAGATTTCCATATTATTGGCCCAGGTGATAAAGATAGTAGTGGAATGCGTGCTGGTATACGTTGGTACAATGGTTTGGAAACGGGACCATGTGGCGATGCTGATTTTACAATCGATTATTATTGCGATACGGAATGTGTACGTAAATGTGAAAATGGTGGAAAATTAATAGGAAGTACATGTTCATGTAAATGCAACCAAGCAAATCAAAATGCTGGGAAAACATTTTGGACAGGTGTGGAATGTCACATCTGTGGTGCAAAAGAAGAAAAAGATTGTTCCCCTGATGCTGGTTTGAAATTGGATAAAAAGAATTGTAAATGTATATCAGCTGATGCTCCTGTACCTGCAAAAAGTGATGGGGAAATTAAAAAGGCAAAGGATGATCAAGAAGGTACGATTAAAAAATTAGCGGCAGCGAAAAAAGCAACGGATGCCATGTTAGATGCAGTAGAAATGAACCAAGCCAATAAAAAAATGGCTGAATCAAAAGCAAAAATGGAACAAGAACAATCCAAAGTCGAAGATGAAATGCAAAATATGGATCAAAACGTTGAAAAAGTGAAAGAAATTGCAACTGCAGTGGAAACAGCAAAGATTACTGCAAAAAACGATGACAAAACAAATTAAAAGAAAGTGTTATTATTTTCGTACGTACATATACAAACACATGAATATATATATATATATATATATACATTTACGATGGACAGTGTGTAGAATGTGTGTGTGTTTATAAAAAATATATTTTTTTCTCCGTTTAAAAATCATTCAAAAAAGTATATGATATATCATCATAGTTTTCTATATCATACACAAATACCCTACAGTACAGTGCAGACCGTGCACAGAGGAGAGATGTCTAGAAAGTAGAGAGTGATGTGATGTGTGTGGTGTGCATTGATGTGAGGTTTCTATAAGAACGGTTTGATTTGTTTAAAACATATTCAAACATTTTTCAAAAAATCTCTTTTTTCTTTTTTTTTCCTTTCTTCGGCATGACGTCTTTTCCTCCCAATCAATTATTTTCTTCATCATTTTCCATTCAATTTTCCCCTTCTTTGAACGAAGAATTGAATGAATGAATAAAGTAAAATAGTAAAACTAAAAGATAGATAGTGTGAAGAGAATATATATATAAAGACAAGATGGCGTCATTAACTACTGAGCCACCGGCGAAAAGGTTAAAACAATCAACGATTGAAGCGTTGGAAGAAGAACGTGCGGAACCTATTGAAATTGGTATATTAGTTTTACCAGCTGGCTTTGAGTCTGCCTGCGGCATAATGACAAAAATATTTCTATATTTGGATATTAAATCATTATGTAACGTGAAACGATCATCTTTGATACAACAATGTAGAAAACGATTTGGATGTGGTGATTTTGAACGTGTACGTGATGTAGCATTAAGTATTGATTTTGAAGGTAGAAGAAGTATAAATGAGATGATACTTTCACATCCGGCGAGAAGACTTTATTTGTTAATTGAAAGATATAAAAGAGAGGTTCCACATGGTACACCTATCGTATGTGCATGTGAACGCGGACGTATGGATGATGTAGAATTATTCATGAATCTTCATCCTTTTTACAAGTACATTACTAATAGTGATGCGAATGGCTACAGAGATGATATGATATTGAAAGATATGGTGAATCAAGTCGGTAAAACTAGTTATGGTTGGGAACATACACCTTTAATGACAGCTGCAAGAGAAGAATATTTCCACGTAGTTAAATATTTAATTGAACAATGTGAAGCTGATCCTAATATTGCAAAGAGTAATGGATGGAATGCATTACATTTTGCAGCATGCCGGGCATGGAATAACAGAACGACTACTGAGATGATTCAATTGTTGTTAACTCATATGACTCTTAATAGCATTAATAAGAAGAACTGGGGGGGATCCACTCCCCTGGACAATGCATATCGAAATAATCGTAGTCCAATTCGCCAAGAGATCATTGCACTTTTACGTTCAAAAGGTGGAAAAGCAAATTATCATGATGAAAATGGTAGAAATGTAGGAGAAGGTAATGGTGATTTAAATCATTGAAATAGAAAGGAGAAGAGATATTAGATGTGCGTGTGTGTGTCTAGATATGTATTGTGTGTACATGTCGTTTAAAAATATAATTCTATCCCATGTTTACATAATGTTGTTATCCACGACGGCATGACTCTTTTCAATCTCCAATCTCTTCTACATTTTCACTCTTCTATAATATAGTTATTCCTTCACTTCACGTCTTTTCCATCAATTGAATTTTGAATGAACTAAGAAATAATAAATAATACAAATATAGAAGAAAATGTTGAAGACCAAATATATATAGAAATATAATTATACATATATATATATACAAAATGACATCACTAACTACCACACTACCACCACCTGCAAAACGACAACGTACGACGTTAAAAGAATCGACGATTGAAGCGTTACAACAAAAACGGGCACCACCACCAATTAAGATTGGTATATTAGTTTTACCAGCTGGAATGGAATCTGCATGCGGGATCATGTTAAATATGTTTCAATATTTGGATATTAGAACATTATGTAACGTGAAACGATCATCTTTGATACAACAATGTAGAAAAGCATTTGGATGTGATGATTTTGAACGTGTACGTGATGAAGCCTTGAGTATTGATTATAAAGGCAGAAGAAGTATAAATGAGATAAGGCTTTCACATCCGGCGAGAAGACTTTATTTATTAATTGAAAGATATCAAAGAGAGTTTCGGTGGGGTACACCTTTCGTATGTGCATGTGAACACGGGCGTATGGATGATGTGCAATCATTTGTGAATCTTCATCCTTATCACAAGTATATTACTAATCGTGATGCGAATGGCTACAGAGATGATATGACATTGAAAGAATACGTGAATCAAGAAGGTAGAACTAGTCGTGGTGATGATGGATGGACACCTTTAATGACAGCTGCATGGAACGAACATTTCCAAGTAGTTCAATATTTGATTGAACATTGTGAAGCTGATCCTAATATTGCAAATAGTTATGGAATGAATGCATTACATTATGCAGCATGTAATAACAGAACGACTACTGAGTTGATCCAATTGTTGTTAACGCATATGAATCTTGATAGCATTAATAAAGAAGACAAAGATGGAGAAACTCCATTAGACTGGCGTTTTGATGGTAATCGCAGTCCACTTCACCAAGAGATCATTGCACTTTTACGTTCAAAAGGTGGAATTGCAAATAAATACAATGAAAATGGTAATCGTATATAGAATCAGAAGATGAAGATGAAGAAGACGATATTACTAAAAATATTTTTTTATAAAAGCAAAAGGCGAGAGAAAAGGAAGAAGTAAAATTGTGAAAATTTGTATAATAAAATATTTAACCAAGAATGTAATGCCTCCTGCATCATCCTCCTTTTTCAACCATCTCTCATCTCTCCTCTGTTTTCACACCTTTCTATATCCGGATTTTGATGCATTTTTGACTTGTTTTTTGAATTGAAAAATGAATTAAAATCGATCGAAGAGACGAACTAAGAAAATAAATATACAAATATACATGTAGAAATAGTGGAAATATAGATATAACCATACATATATATATATATATATATATATAGTTATATATAGTTATATATAGCATGGCGTCAATGGCTAACCCACCACCTACGAAGCGACAACGCACACTAAAACAATCAACCATCGAAGCGTTAGAAGAAGAACGTGCGGAACCTATTGAAATTGGTATATTAGTTTTACCAGCTGGCTTTGAGTCTGCTTGCGGCATAATGACAAAAATATTTCTATATTTAGATATTAGATCATTATGTAATGTGAAACGATCATCTTTAATACAACAATGTAGAAAAGCATTTGGATGTGATGATTTTGAACGTGTACGTGATGTAGCATTGCATATTGATTATAAAGGTAGAAGAAGTATAAATGAGTTGATACTTTCACATCCAGCGAGAAGACTTTATTTATTAATTGAAAGATATCAAAGAGAGTTTCCACGTGGTACAAGGAACAGAGCTGCAATACCAACACCTATTGTATGTGCATGTGAACACGGACGTATGGATGATGTAGAATTATTTGTGAATCTTCATCCCTTTCACAAGTATATTACCAATCATGATGTGAATGGCTACAGATATGATATGACATTGAAAGATATGGTGAGTCAAGTCGGTAAAACTAGGTATGGTAATGAATTTACACCTTTAATGATAGCTGCAAGATACGAACATTTCCAAATAGTTAAATATTTAATTGAACAAGGTGAAGCTGATCCTAATATTGCAAATAGTGATGGAGAGAATGCATTACATTATGCAGCACGTTATAACAGAACGACTACTGAGTTGATTCAATTGTTATTAACTCATATGACTCTTGATATCATTAATAAGAAGACCACGGGGGGATGGACTCCCCTGGACTATGCATATTTTAATAATGATAGTCCAATTCAACAAGAGATCATTGCACTTTTACGTTCAAAAGGTGGAAAAGCAAATCGTCATGATGAAAATGGTAGATTAGTAAGAGAAGGTAATGGTGATTTAAATCATTGAAACAGAAAGCAGATATTACACACATAAGATCTTAAAATGAAAGAGGAGGGAGAGAAAGAAAAATGATGTGTAAACAGTATAGTAAAATAGACACAACGTGTATTATAAAAACTATTTTTCAAAACACACCACGAAGAAGCTTCTCTCAAGTCGTCTTCTCTCTCCGCCTTCATTGACCACCATCATCACCATTCCTTTTGTTGTATATTCAAACTCCATTATAACTTATAATCAAATGAATTAAAAAAAACATTTTATAGAAAATTTCAAAACGAAGAAAAACAAATATATACATACATCGTCGATATGAACAAACAATTAAAGAATGAATAAGAACAACAATACGAAAAAAAGAAAACAAAGCAATAATATGAATTTAATCAACAACAATAATAATATGACGATAAGAAATGATAATAATAATAATAATAATAATGTTAGTATTGAAAATGGTAATAATAATAATAATAAAAAATTAAAAATGCAACAACAAGAAAAAAAGAAATTACAAATTCATTTTCATTTATACCAACCAACATTATTTTTACCAAAATTGCAAGTGGATCAATTATCATTCATTTTTCAATCTGCATCAAAACCATTTGAACGTGCACATATTATAGAAAAAATAGTAACAGATCATGAATCAAACTTTCGTGGTCGTTTAAAAGTTAAATATACACATGGGCAACAATCAACATATTATGTGCGACCAAAAAATATTATTAAAGTTATACAAACTGATACTACTACAAAGTACCATCATTGCATAGTGACGAAGGATACCAATATGTATAGACGTTTAGCACATGCGCAAACTGAACCAAATGATATTGCATTGGAAATTGGATGTGATTTTGGATATACAACTAAAATTTTAGGTACAAAATGTAAAATTGCATTAGGTATTGATAAGAAATATTCACATGTTAAATCTGCAATAGATAAATATGGTGATGATGATAAAGTATTATTCCATGCAGTAGATATATTTAAAGATAGTGATAATATATTAGGTAAATATTCAAAACAATTGCAACATAATCCTACTATAATATTTATTGATATCAATGGTAATCGTGAATTGCAAGCAGTAGTCAAAGCATTAAATGTTGTCTATGAACGATTTCAACCAAGACTTGTTGTCATTAAATCAAGTTCATTTTTTAATTATTTATACGATAATGTTGATGATAATAGTAGTAACAACAATCAGAAGAAAGAAGAAGAAGAGGGTAGTGATAATAATAATACTCCAGGAGCTGCTGGTGGTATTAAAAAAGACTATGTGTATGAAAGATACCAAACACATTTTATGTAACAACAGCAACAACAATAGTGAAAAAAAAAGGGTTTAAGGAGAAGGATGAAGGGGGAGAGAGAGAAGTAAATATATTCTAATAATGATTTATAATTTTTTAAATTATGCATATATAAAAATACAAACACTTTTATCATACAGTAGGTTTAATCTTTGACTTCTTTCACACTCCTCTTGCACTCTCTCATTACCAGACCCATCTCTTCGATGTTTCTTCTTCATTCATTGTAGCTGTTGTATTTGCATATATATATATATATATATACATTTCCCATCTTTGTATTCAATACCCACGCACACAGTTTTCTTGTATATTATATACATATACATAAACACACACACATATGTCATTTTTACATCACAAGTATAGTAAATATTTTTTTTCAAATACTTTTTACATATCATCAATTTTCCTCCTTGCCTGTCTCTCCATCGTCACGTCGCGTCCGTACATATACATATATATACAACTATTTTCATTTAATCCATTTCTTGTACAACATCATTAATAATTTTATGGACACCAGTGAATATTTTTTCAAAGACTTCCGCTTCACGTGGGAAATAACTTTTAATGACTAATGGAACACTTATATGAAAGTCCCTTTGAATGATATATATTACCAAAATAACCAGTCCAATTGGCATTAAATAATTCAAAAAGGTTAAAATAAATGGTTTTTGACCACGTTCTTTTAATTCTTTTAAATCTAAATCTTTTGGCATCATCATTTTCAATTTCTCTTTTTTAAATCCTTTTTGTTTCATATCGTTCATGAACGTTTCTGCTTCTGCATCTGCTTCTTGACGTCGTTTTGCTTTGACTTGTTCAAATTTTTCCAAACGTTTTAATGTATCTTGATCAATTAATTCTGATGATGATGACGTATTATTATTACCTAAATTAGTTGTTGATATTGTTTTTTGTTTCTGTTTACTACTATTTTTTCCTGTCAATTCATGTATTTTTTTCTCTAATTCTTTTAATTCTCTCTCTTCATCTTTTTCTTCTTTTGTTTTTTTCCTTTTATTTTTTTTCTTCGTTTTATTATTATTATCTTTTTTTTCTTGTTGTTTATTTTCATTATCATCTTCTTCTTCTTCTTCTTCATATATTTTTCGTTTCATCGCTTTTAATGCAGTTTCTTCTGCACTTTCTGAAAAATCTGCGATTGGTTCACCAGGATACATGATTAAAAATGTAACAATACAAACACCAAGCGTAATACCGATATACAATGAGTACAATACGTCATCGTCTATTTGGATCGTTGCAAAATATTGTTTTAATTGTACATACGTGGTAATCATAGCCAATTCTATGTTTTTCATTGTCATATTTTCATATAATTTGAATATTAATTTTTGTAAAATTTTCATTGCTTGAAATATTAAATGAATCATGGTGTATCCGTGTATATATATAAATGTATATATATATTAAACTGTCTGGGTTACTATTATTCTTGTTGTTAATTCTTTGCTACTATACTTATCACGACACTGTTATATATATATATACACTTTGTTCGTTGACTGTGTACAAAAGAGAGATGATGTATATATATACTTTCTTTGTGGTGGGAATTGGGTATTGAATAAATACAACAAGTAGTGCATAAGGTCCTTTTTTCAATCAGTTTTTTTTATAAAAAAAAACACAAAAAAAATAAACAAAAAAAAATACATTTAAAACAAATGCACAAATGTGTCCCTGGTGATTCGATTCTTAAAATACATACGCTCGTATATTTATAATGATGGTTCAAATCTAAAGTTATAATAATTTTACTTCCCGTGCGGTAAATACTACGCTCAATACTCAATCTCAGGAATAACATATTATATTGTTAATCCTCCCAAATACATACGAAGTATTTATTACTTTTCTTCTCTACTTTCCAAATTTCGGTGTGTATTACGAACCGTGTATAATATTTTAGTCTATTATATCTATACTACTTTAAAACAATAATTTTATCCATCAAATATAATAATATATACACACACAAGATAAACCCTTTTTTACACTCTCCTCTACGACGTATTTGCTCTTGGTATAATTTCCAATGCATATGGATCATTTTCAATTGGATCATCTGTGCTATCCATATTTAATGTACCACCAGCTTTTGCTTCTTCATAATTTTGTTGTATAACACGTTTCGATGTAATAGTACGCAACATTGCCATCTCGCGTCGTTTTTGCATTTTTCGCATTGTCACTTTATCACGAGCTCGTTGATCTTGTTTATCTTTCAAAAATCGACAAACTTCACGCAAAGATTGGATTTCTTTTCGATGATCCTCCTCATCTTTTTCTTTTTTTCTCTTTGCATAACTTTTAAAACGTCGTTTCACTTCGTATTCATCATATAAATAACTTGATTTTGCGCGTGTAGTATATTCTTTCATAGCTTCACGAACACGTTCAACTGCTTCATCGTGGTATTCTTTAGCCAATTGTTGTTTCTCGTGCTCTTCCTCCAATTCTTCTGGTGTTAATTTATCAATGCGAAGTGCATGGCCGAGTTGATGTTTGGAACGAAAGAAAAACTCAGTCACAGGCTCTGTAAAACGTTCGCGCCATTGATCACCCATTTTAGCACGGCATGTTGTTAAAAAACGCCCTAATTTTGCTTTTTGCCAGTCTTCGTGATATTGCAATTTATGCCACACTTCATATGCATCCGGATACCATAAATGTGCTTCCATGACTTGATCTTGAACTTCTCCATTTGTATATCCATTTTGAAATGCAGTAGTATACATATTTCTACCTTCCCATTTATTAGACCATTTTGGTTTCAATGTTGAAAATGGATTTCTTCCACATTCAAATGTATCCAATGCACGTATCATCGGGCCATATTCTGCTGGCAATGCTGTTAACCGATTGTTATATACACTTAAATATTTTAAGCAACATAATTTCGCAAGCTCGCGTGGTGCTCTTTCCATTGCATTGCCACTTAAATCAAGGTGTGTCAAACTTTGCGCATCGGAGACGCGATTGTGTAGTTCTACAATTTTATTACATGCTAAATTCAATGTTTCCAACGAAAGCATGTTGCCTATTGTAGGTGCTATTTCTACTACATCATTATGCGACATATCTAGTTTAGTTAACGAGGTCATTCCACCTACAGACATGGGAATAGATTCCAAACGATTGTGAGAAAAATCACCAACAAGTAAATTATTCAAACATCCAATCTCTTGTGGAAATTCACCTTCCATTTTATTAAATGAAACATCTAAATGTTTCAAATTAATCAAACCACCTACTTCAACTGGTAATGTTTTTAAATTATTATCGCGGAAAAAAAACGTACGCAAATTGGATAACATACCAACTGATCGTGGAATAAATGGGATTTCATTATGTTCCATATTTAAATTGATTAAGCTACTCATTCCGCCAAATTTTTCAGGCAAATTCACTATATCATTATGCGATAAATCTAATTCTTGCAAACCAACCATGAAACCCATGGTTTCTGGCAAAATTGTCAACTTATTGAATGAAAAATTTAAATAATTAATAGATGACATATGCTCCATCATATTATCAGGCAAAAATCGCAACCAATTGTTTGAACCATCTATATATAATAATTTATCACAATATGCAATGCCTTGTTGCATCACCTCTACTTGATTCCATGCAAATTTTAATGACGTTAAGTTTGTACAGCCACCTATGGAGCGTGGAAAGTCAATTAAATTATTAACGGAAACATCTAATGTATGCAATGATGTCAGCGTTCCAAAATTGTCTGGCAAGGTTTCCAATTGATTTTTAAAGCATAAAAGGGTTTCTAACTTATCACATTTACATAAATTTTCAGGAAAAATCATAATAGCATTTTCGGCTACATTTAATTTTTGTAATCGTTCTAAATGTTCAATACGATCGGGTATCATAGACAACGAATTGTGATAAAAATCAATTACTTGCAATTCTGTACAATCAAACAATTCATCTGGAATGGAAGAGATACTATTATAGGAACAATCTATTTTTTTCAATGAAGGCATGTTGAAAAAACAATTAGATTCAGGCAAGGATACAATTTTGTTTCTAGCGATATCTAACACTTGCAAATAAGTAAGAATCACTCTAGCTTGCCTTGTCTTGTAAATGGATTCAGGCATTACTCTTAATTCTTGATTGCGATATTCAATTAAATGTTCCCCTCGTTTTTCCCGTTCTTCATCTTCAATTGTGTTTTTTTTCAATCGTTTCTCTTTGTGTTCTAATAATACTCGATCCGCTCGTTTCATTTTTTGCTCTTCATATTCGTCTTCCATTTTTTTTTCATATTTATCCCTACGTGCTTGTTCTTGTCTACGTGCAATCTCTTCTTTTCTTCTAGTACGTTCTATTTTTCCTATTTCCCTCCTAGCGATACGAGCTTCCTTACTACGTTTTTCCTTTCTTGCAGCGGATTGCTTCGATTTTTTCAATCGTGCTTCTGTTCGTATTGCAACAACTCTATTTTTTGCATCTTCAAATTCCATAAATTCTTTAGCTTCTTCCCTCTCCAATAATGTTCGTAATATTTTAACATTTTCTAGCTTTGTTTTATTGATGATCCATGGCAATTTACTCTTCGTAGTAGATGGAACGACGCCTCTGCGTTTAATTTCCTTTGCTTGATCACATTCATGTAGCCATAAATCTTTAAATTCAATAAAATCCAAAGAACCAGATTGGTCTGCATCATGCTTTGTAAATATTTCTTGCAACTTCTCCGTATCTTTTACTACTTGAAGTGCATGCATTAATTCGCAAAATTCAATCTCATCGATTTCACCGCGATGTTCTTTATCAAATGTTTCAAATGCATCAAGTGGACTAATAATATGTGACGGTTTTAACATGCTATTTAAATGATACGCGACTTCAAATTCACCACAATCAATGTCTCCGCCACCATCTAAATCAGCAGTGCGAAATAATTTGATCATTCTAGAATCTGTTAAATAGTTACCAAGGAAATTTAACCCTTTTTTAAACATTGGTAATTCTAAAGTATCAGAAGATGTTTTTAGTCCTAACTTTGCATATGCTGCAGCACATTGTCGTTTGACATCTCTTAAACTAAGTTCTTTTTGTTCTTCCTCCATCATAGACTTATGTATCTTTCTTTGTTCTTTCATTTTTTTCTTCCCATGTTTTGCAGCATCTTTGTATTGCTTCATATATGTTTTTGTAAGCGTATCGTATTCTTCATATTTTTTCATTTCAAGTGGTTTTCCTAAAACTGCATATACGAAACAAACCGCATCTGTTGTGAACGGCTTTTCTCGATTTGGTTTTGCTATGTACACACTATTCCAAGATAATGGGTCTTTTCCATCAACTCCATCTTTATTTTCGCCAAGTTTTTGCGATACCATAGCTTTCCCTTTCACTTTACCTCCCATAAAAGCACCTTCTTCCCCGACATCAATTTTTAATCTATAACAACCTTTGCCACCTAATACAGCTATTTT
>JACLAC010008647.1_pt1 | contig 16717 bp, 32 predicted proteins | sample 8027881 | NCBI WGS metagenome assembly JACLAC01 (sample SAMN15725517, study PRJNA655200) | protist metagenome | isolation source: fluorescence activated cell sorting (FACS) single amplified genomes of... | place: Spain: Blaines Bay Microbial Observatory, Mediterranean Sea | collected 2016-01-19
TTCCATTTCTATTCCTTATTTAATTTTTCTTATTGTATTATATATTGATAACTTTGTCAATCCTTATAAGTAAACTACTTTTTCTCTTCACCCTCAATAGCACACCTGATTGCCGTGCTGATTATTATCCTTAGTAACCAGGGTGTACCCAGTAGGATGATGTTGAATATTATGTAGATTACTGTCTCTGTTGTGCTGTGTTTTACTTTCATTTTTGTTCCTTGTTTTTATTTTTGTCACTTCCTTACATCTGATATATATCTGGACAATTTTCTGGTCTATCGAACTTATTTTTTAAGCCTTTACCGCTATTATGCGAAGTCTTTGCGGAGGTCTTTTCGATAAACTTGTGTCTTGCATAGCCTTCCATTATATCGTACCAAGCGGACAACGTTAACGTACCAATGTTCATGTTGCCCCCAAGAGCTATGCTTAAATACTCTTTTGCTTCCATCATTCTCTCCTCTTGTTTTTATTTTTCAAGCTGCCAAATCTGGATTTAACAGACTTTCTTTTTTTTCGGTGTTTGTTGTTCATTGGTACTCCTTGTGTAAAGTATATCGCTTTTTACTTTACACTACGGGCTTTTGCTTTGCCTAGTTCTTCTTTTAAAATTATGATTTCATCCATGTCAAAACCTAGCCTTTTAAGCTGTTTTACTTTGTCGCCATTCATCTGGAAAGTTGATTTAATTTTTTTCATGTTTGCTCCTTGTTTTAATATGTGTCCCAAATTGACGCGTCACAATTACCATTGCAAACTGAACATTCATTAGGAACACCCTTGTAATAATTGTCCGTGTACCCTCCGCATTTTGGACACGTGCTATTATTATCTGCTTTCTCGTATTTTTCTTTAGCTTTTTTTAATACACTCTCATAATTTTTGCCGCACTTGTAACACTGTAAACCGTTAAGGGACACGGTAAAAGAGACATGACCGCATGTGCAGGTTAGTCTTTCCATTATATTTTACTCCCACACATAGGACAGTAATTCCACTCCAGGGAACTCACACGAACACATTCATGCATTTCACACCCACAATAAACCTCGCTGCCTTGTATAGTATTTAGATTTGCAACTTCATTACACTCATATACATCAGGAAACTTTACAGCAACCTCATGGTGACCATCAATCAAATGCTTAACATCTTCATACTTTACCCACTCACCGTTTTTATCTTTTACTAATTCCTTAGACCAATCGCCTGTGTCACCACCATACCACTCTTGTTTGTATCTATCCATGTCTTATCCTGTTATTGCGTTCATGCTGCTAATGTGCTCTAGTATAGATCCCAGCAGGCAAATACAGGTAATGCCAATAATTACAAAAGAAATAAGGAAACCAAGAATCAGGGATCTAAAATTGTCCGTGTCCTTATCTCGTGTTCTCTGGTCAATGTTATCCAATATCCGTTTTTGTTCTGGTGTGTATTCTGTTTTGTATTCAGTCATTTTTTGTTCCTTGCATTGTTTTTTAATATTGCCCTTCTGAGCCTTATCCACTCTTCACACCTTATAAACAGTTCTTTTAACGTTCCCATGTCCGTCTACCTCCTCCACTTTGTTTATAAACCAGCTTTGCCCTTTGTTGGCTCTGTCAACCTTTGCCAGTATGGCCGCCTCTTCATGGCCTGTAGCGTCTATCTCAAAGTATTCACCATCAAAATAGATCCGCCACTTTTTTACTGTCACTTGTGCTGGCTCTGTCCTTTCCCAACCATTACCAGTATTAACTTCAAAATTGATTTCTTCACTCATAGTATGTTCCTTTTAGTCTGTCCATCTTTTTAATGTAATGCTTTGCCGAGAAAACTACAGCAAAATAAATTATACCCACTACCCCTAGTAGTATAAACGCCACTTTCATTCATTGCTCCTTAATAAAATATACCGTTTTTAAACCTAGTCTCTTTTTTCTTCCGTGCCTTTTTTGCCTGCTCTGTTGACTGGTAAAGCCGTTCTTCATTCTGCACCATTCTATAAATGCGGTCTAATGTCCTTACGTTAAAAACATTCAAAAACGCCTTGTGAGAGCCTTTAAACCGTTTGTCTATACAATGGTCTAAAAAGCTGTTAAAGTCCTCTCTGGCGGCTGGATATTGCTTCAGGAGGGATGTGACAAGCAGTCTGTCGTGGCTTGGTGCGTTGATCATCGGTCAAGCTCTTTTTTGATTTCTATGAGCATCTGGTGAAGCTCTTCTGTTAGTTTCTTTTGCTTTTCAAACTCTTCTTTATTCATATAGATCTTTCCTGGCTTGTCTTTGCATGTCTTCGAGGCTTGTATCATCCTCTGGGTCTATCAAGATGTCTTTTCTGTCTTTTTTCTGGATACCGTCAAACTCCCAGATCTCACAGTAGCACTCCGCATCAGCAACACCCATAAAACCACAGGCACTAATACCGTACTTGCTACAATTACCGCAACACTTTAAATCTTCTATGTTCATGTTAAATCCTTGCTTCGTCTCTGGCTTTTTTTCGTAGCCTTTTTATATCCTCTTCATGCAGGTCAGGCTCTCTCTCCTCCTGGCTTCTGTTGTCAAACTGCCAGCCATCACAATAATTATAAGATGACCAGTCACCCTCTAAGACACACTCTTTCCAATTCTCCGAATGCTTACAGTTGCCACAGCATTTTAAATCTTCTATATTCATTTTTTTTCCTCCTGTTTGTCTAAGTAATCATAGTCACGTTCGTTATAGCTACATCCATCAAATATCCAGTTATCGCAAACGTTCCCGCTCAAATCATAGCGTATCATGTGCCTTGTTGGGCAGATGGAACCGTTAAGCTCACAGTTACCACAGCATTTTAAGTTGTCTATGGTAACTGGTTTTTTTATTTCTTCATTGTTAATCATGGTTAACTCCTTGATTTATAAAACACTTTTTGTTATGGTCAAACTTAAGATTGCCAACACCGTACACATTCCACCCAACAATTACATCATCATCACATACTGGGTAGTAAGATCTCATGCCGTTGTAGTCAACTTTTCTGCTGGCTACATCAGTATGAAACTGCTTTAATGATTTATATTCTTTAATTTTCATAATTTATTCCTTGTTTATTTATATAACTATTATATAACAATTATATAAATATGTCAAGTGTTTTTTAAAAAAGTTAATTATGCCCATTTTTGTTATATATGTTTGGCATCTTCTGACGGATCTTTCTTCTGAGGCCCACAATACCAAGTTTCTTTTCTATGCTTAACATTAGATCCGTTTCCCCTATGCTGCCAGGACGAACAAGCACGGCTGCATTGCATTTAAGAGAGCACACCAAGCGTAAATTATCTTCATGGTGAATAACTGGCTTGGAGTATTTATCTAGGTTAATTTTGCTCTGTGGTACTCTATGTGCCAGTTGTGTCTGCATTAATTCCATCGGCTTATGGCAGACAAAGCATTTGCCTTTTTGCTCACTGTATTTTCTGGTTCTCATTGCTGTTATTATCATTTTATTCCTCCCCATTGGTCTGCCATTGCTTGCGCTATTCCTGGAAAAGTCTTAGAAGCTACTTTGGGATCTCTGGTGCATTTATCGTTTTTCCCTGAATATGCATTTTTACTTGTGTGGGAAGGAACCCATGTCCCTTTTTTCTCCACAATATTAGACGGTTTAATTTTTGACAATCCCTTTAACCACAACCGTGTGGCTTTTGAATAGGCGTGGCCGTGCTCGTATGGTTGTATTACTTGTGTATGTTGTGGCAGACTAAACACCTTCAACGAGATAGGATTTTCTATTGCTATTTTCGTGCATGGGTGATTATAAAACTTCATAAAGAACTCTTTAGCCTTAACTCCTTTGTTATATCTTTCTATGTCTAGGTTGCCCTTTGTCGGATACAGTCGGCATGCACTAGCCTTAGATAAGTAAGTGCAAGGTGGGAAAGCTATTATCATATCCCATTTTTGCTTGAGCACTTCAGTTGCATCTTTTTGTAAGTGCCATTCTGGATGGCCACCGCTGCACGGTATTATGTCGCATGAATATGCTTCATGTCCTTTCTCTCTCATTCTAATTGTTACTGCTTGTGACTCCTCACATGCTACTAATATTTTCATTGTGTTTCCTCTACTCGTATTTGGTCAATTGTCTTACCTACTGCACTGTGAAAATGATCTTCTAGCCATTGTGTGAACTCCTGCATTATCTTTTGAGGCATTTTCAGAAAGCTCTCTGATGCAATGGCAACCTCTCTATAGTCACCATTTTCATATACTGTCTTATACTCAAACATTTCAGGTTTTCGATTCTCAATAGCAAACCTGGTTAATAAATAGCTATGCAAAACGGTATAAACTAGCTTACCATTTTTATCTTGTTTGACCATGTCAGAAACTGAATTAATATATTGACCGTACATTGGCAGCACAATTCCCCAGTGACGGTTATGTTGTGCTATGCTCCTGGCCTGTGCTGGTTTTATCTCTTTGAATACTACACTTTGCCCCTCTTTTAAGGATCTTTTTTTGCCTTCAAAATATAGCTTGGTGTCATAGTCAGGGTGTAGACCACCACCTTTTAAAGTTAAGGTGATGGTATTAATTTTTTTACTTGGCATTTCTTTTGTCCGCTCTTATCTGTTTTTCTATAGCTTCATAGTGGTCTATAACTTGGATTAACTGCATCGGGTCTTTGACTGTTTCCCAACCTTTCCATTTGTCATCAAGGCCATGTTTTGCAATTAGCTTGTTAATGATGTTTCTGTAGTTGGTCAGGGCTGTATTGTTTGCTTGTGGTGTTGGCTGGTCTTTGCCGTGCTTATTTGTCATGTCAGGATCTACACCATCATCTATAGCAAAGATAGCATTTAAAGCGTACTTTCTCGAATAGCTAGATGCCGATCCAGTAATTTGTGCATCGTCCATACCTTTTTTATTCTCTGCTTCGCGTGCATAGGCTGTTGATGTTGCTATGACTTTATCACCTTCAAAGATGGTAACAAGTGCAACAACATAATACCGAATACCTATCATTTTGATTTCATCTTTAATGTTTAGATGATAGCCATACTTAGCAAGCAGAGGCTTAACAGCAGATAGTATATCTTCAGCGTTTCTATATTTATAATTACCAAACTTATTAAAGTTGCCTTTTGGTACTTTCAGTTCACTTTGTATTTTTGCTAGACTCATTTAATTCTCCTATTTTTTTCATGTGCTCTTTCACTGCCTGTACAATAAATGATTTTATTGAGACAGGGCGATCCAGTTCTTGTGATAGCTTTTCACATAGCTTAGTTACTTTTGTATGTAAGTCTACAGGCCATATGAGTCTATAGTCTTGGTCTTTTTTTTTCATTGGTTATCCTTTAATTTAATTCGTTTACTGATATAGTTTAAAGCTATTACTAGCAGTCTTACAGCCTGTTCTGCTTCATGGTGTTCATTATAGACGTTGCCTACCAGCCGTCTAGCATCGTAGCAATCATCTGTTTTGTGGCTCCATTCAATTTGGAGCATATCATTAACATAATAATATTTATCTCCCACTGTCAAACCCTGTAAATATATGTTTTAGGATCTTCAAAATATGAGTCTAGTGCATCTTGTAGCACTTTGTCATACTCCTCATCGTCGTCTATTTCGTCAAACAGTATTCGCCCTTCCTCTTCCAGAAATGGTGTGAAGTCTTCTATCTTTGTTGAGTAATACAACTGAACTGTATAATACTTGTCATTATATTTAACGTCAAAATCCTCAATACATACATCAGGATTGTTATAATAGTTTTCGTATATCATGTTGCTCTCCCTTGTTGTTTATATAATAATTATATAATAACTATATAAATAAATCAAGTATTTTAATGATGTTTTTTTTCTATTGCTATATAAAGGAGGATTTGTTATACTATTACTATGAAAACAATTACACTATTATTATTAACTATTACTTTTTGTTTAGGTATCGATGGCAGGTACACGAACTATATAAAAACATGCTCATCTTACTATAATATACCGTATGAAATACTACTGGCTGTTATAACTGTGGAAAGCTCATGGAAGGAAAACGCTGTTAGCTATAAGGGTGCTGTAGGCTTAATGCAGATAACTACAAATTGTTATAAGCATTATAAAAAGCTGAATCCAAAATCCACTAAAAAATGGATCTCTAATTTTGAAGTGGTTAGAACTGACTGGAAAGCAAACGTAAACGTGGGCAGTTGGTATTTATCGAGGGTCTGTAGAAAAGAGGCTGGCGGTGATCTAAGGAGAATGTTGTCGTTTTATTTTTGGGGGCCGTGGTCTGAAAAGACAACAGACAAATATTATAACAAGGTAATGAAAAAGAAAAAGAAGTTAATGTCTATTGCCCAGAATCCAACCAGTCACAAAACAACTACAGCCACTAATTCCGACAGCGGTTAATACTTTAAGTATACGCTCTTTTCTCTCATTCTTGATCTGTTTCTTTTGCTCATTAATAAGAATGGATTGCTGGCTTATTATGTTGGTGTGTATATGCCATTGTTTTAATTTAACAATGATTTTCTGTTTCTCTTCTATGCTTAATTCACTATAGCAGGGAGCGTATATCAGCATCAAGATCAGCATGAGTGGTAGGCATTTTTTCATCTTCAACCTCGTCTAGTTTTTTGTTTAAGTCTTTTATTATATCTTTTCTTTTTTGGATCTCTGCTTCATGGTCAACTACTGGTATATCTTTTTTAAAGACTCCGTTCAAGACTAGCCAGGCAAAGATACCAACAAGCAAGCCTATAATGGTTACAAATACATAAGTCATTGTTTAATCCTTAATTGTAAACTGGATGTTTCCAGCCTTTAGCTCAATGATGGATGGTAGCATAAACCAAAACATTGCAATAAGATTCATTACTGCTGCTGTGGTTAACTGGTCTTTGGTCATGTCGATGCTCTTATAAAAAGCATAACACAGTTTAGCATTAACAGGGAAGGCAAACACCATGCCAAGTATAGTCGCTATGATTCCTTTCTTTTCTAAAAATGACACTAATTTGTTCATAATTTATCTCCTGCCGTTGTTATAAATAAATCTAGTAGTTGATCAATCTGTCCTGATAAAGAAAACACGATTATAACTATAGCTATACCCGACACAATGGCTATTCTTTTCCAGCAAGTGGCTGCCAGCTTTTCATTTCTCTTTTCCCAGTGTCTAACACTTTTGTGAAGGTCGTCTCGTTCTTTATCGAATCGATCTTTATCTGATGTATACCCCTCAAGGATATCATCAACTCTTTTCTGTAGTCCTTTTATGCGTTTGTCTTTTTCCTGGCAAAGTTCGCACTTGCTCTTTCTTCTATCTTTACCTGCATATGGTGTCATGGTTTATGCGTCCAGTAAGCGTCTATAGCCTAGCACTCTATCATTTGCATATGGCTGAATACAGACCATGTTATATTGATTACCGCCCAGTACATAGTGGTATTCATCGTCTTTGTTAATGAAAATACCGACATGACCTTTCCAGCTGTCATGGCTTTCTCTCCAGAAAATAACTGTATCGCCAAGTGTCGGGACTGTAATAGCTGTGCCACAGCTTAACCATGACCGCGCGGTTAATTCTCCAGACCTTTCTTTATTGGATTTTAAGGCCACCCAGTTCATAAAGGCAGAACACCAAGCCGTTTCATCATCCTGTACCCAACTCTTGCCTATCTCTTCAAAGTACTGTAATATTCTAGGGTTGTGATCTTGCCCTTTTATCTCTTTAATTCCGTATTCTTTAAATGCTGTTTCTAATATTTCTTTGTTTACCATGTGTCCATTGACTAGCATTATTTCCCCTTATGTTACCTTTTTGCTGTTTTCTTCCCATGTTCATTCTGGTATGTTACCTTTTTGCTGTTTTCTTACCATTAGTCTTTCTTTGATACCAGGTAAAAGATCCAAGTATAGAAGCAGGATATAAATACCATAATGGCAGAATATCTTTCTTTAAAAAGTAAGTAACAATGCCAACTATTAAAGCAGTTCCTAACCCTATCAATAAAGATACCCATAATTTTAAAGGCCGTTTATCTCGGTATGTGAATAGGTGACCAGACAAGAAGCCCAGACACCAAGGTACGGCAGCTGTCATACAACTATAATATAATGTAGCCTGACTTACTGTGTTACCTTTACCTTTTATGGCTAGTACAACATCCCATACAATGACCGCTAGTGTAGCTATTAGCATTATAATAGCAGTCTTAAATATTGCTTTTGGTGCTTTCATTCGTTGTACTCAATAGTGTAGTTTTTTATTTCTTCAGCAGATAATAATTGAAGTTGTGCTTCCATTGCATCGGACTGAGACCTTATGCTGCCTATCCATGACCAGACATCTAGCAGTTCTTGTTTCCTGGCTGTGCTTTCTCCGTTGTCAAGGATGGTGCTAAACTCGGCTATCATGTTGCGTTGTTTCCATTCTGGATATTTAGCTATGATGATTCTGTTTGCTTCATGCTTAATTAATGTTGTCATGTTGGCAATGTATTCATCTTTTCGGTCCTCGTCGGTACGTTTGACAACTTCACCATCAATATACTTGTATTTATAACACATGTTTTCATCTGTAATATCAAGTTTCCAATTTCGATCCGTTGTTTCACCGACTTCGATCCAATTTTCAGGATCTTTACAATAAGAATTATCATTTGTAGTGCTTACTATGATAGTATTATTATCATCTGTTTTAATTAGTTTTTTTAATTTAGCTAACATTGTTATTCCTTAATATCTAGCGTCTAGGTCTAAATAATCATCTGATAACCCTTGACCACTCACACTATACGTATCATTAGTTGTAAATGGTGTCCCTGAAAAAGTTAAAGGAGACAAGTTAACGCTTCCTGGTGCGATCCCTGATATTGTCCCCGTCGGATTGGTTGGTGTTAATGCCGTCACAACTCCGTTACCCCTGATAAAAGCCTGATTATTTATTACATATGATGGCGTTCTAACAAATGAAACGGCAATTGGAACATGTAGATCCATTTGGGACGTAGAAAAAGCAGTGCCATGACCATAACCTGCGAATGCAAATCCTTTACGTTGGTAGTATTGTAATATTTTTTGTTTCATTTCTTCGACGTCTTCGTCTTCTTTTATCCAATCGGGGATCGTTCCCGTTGGTAGTCCGTTTGTCTCTATGATACGGATTTTATCAATATCGAGATCCCAGTTTTCAGAGTTTTGGTTTGTAAGTAAAAAGGATGTATAGTTTGTTGTGCTATATGCGGTCACGGTTATGTCTGCCCGATACCATACCCATGAGGCAGAGAAACCACTTAGCGTTGTTGAACCTTTGACAGATGCCCCATCCGCTGAAAACCCTATAAAAAGCGAAGTTGGTGCGTTGGTTGTATATTTTGCCCGAATGAACACTGAAACATTTTTCCCTGACAATTCATTGCCTTTAATGTTTTGCGCGAAACCGTGATTAGCATCTGCGCTTGTGTCGGTGATCGTTAAATAGTAGGGTTTACTGTTTGTGCTAGCGTGTGAACTCCTTGCAAATGTCCCAGTACCAAAAGTCTGTAAATAAGTATACATATCAAAGACATCATATCCGTCAGCGCTCTGGCTTGTACTCCCTGTCTGGTTGCCGTTAAAATCTCCGTCTATCTGGTAGTATCTACCGCTTACCCGTGTATCAACATTACCCTGTAAGGTGTTTATGTCTGCACTTGCGTTTGTGTCTGTGTTTGTTCTTGTTGGTATTTCTGTGTATGCCATGTTATTTCCTTTTATACTTCATAGGTTATTAACAGCTCTGCTCTAGGATTAACACTCGTACCACTAAAACCAGAGGAGTCAAAAAGTCCTGCGACAAGCCGAGCAAGGACAACACCAGTACCAGCGCTATTTAAATGCCACCAACCATCAGCAGCATAATCTAAAGGGTATATTTCTGCCGAATTGCTATTTATCATTACATCAATACCTCTAATGTTTGCCGCTGTTAGTCCATGAGACACTGTTATAGCGCCTGTGGTGTCCATATCCCATGTACCGGAGACCACATGCTTATGCCTTAAATTAATATTGTTCGTATTAATTCCATTGTCTTTTAATACTACGCTATCAATAGTAACACCGTTGCCAGAACCAGATTCTTCATTTATAACATCCGTATTAACTTCACTATCTTTTAACACAACACCATCAATAGTAACACCAGTTGCCCCAGGAGAGCTGAGTTCGTTTATTGTGTTTGTATTTACGCCTTGTGTAAAGTCTGGCGCCCCTGTGCTGGCAAAGTCAGTAATAGTATCAAACTCTCCTGTTGTATAGCTACATTTTGTACCGTCAACAGTTGTAATAGTTCCTGATGTTGCCGTAATGTCATTATCTTTTAACACGACACTATCGATAGTTACACCAGCAGCAGAGGTATGTTCATTTATCGTATCAACCTTTATACTATCGTTAAAGTCATAAGTCTCTGAGGAGTTAAGGCCATCAAAATGGTCAATAGACGCATCTACATGTGCGCTGATATCAACAGTTGTTAGATCAATAACTGCACCGCCAACAGGATTACGTAAAAAAGCCTGATGCTCAAAAATAAACCGTGTAGTACTTGCCCAAACTAATGTCTCATAATAATTACCCTTTCCTATGTATACATCACCCGACCCTGAACTGTCGATCACATCTTGTATTTTCCATGCATAACGTTGAATGCCGTTATGCCAATAAATACACCCTTGGTTCCTAGCGTCTTTTAATTCTGATGCTGTTATTGTTGCCGTAGCTGGTGTAAGTGTTATAATTGCAAGCGCTCGCTGTGTAGAGCTTACAGCTGGAAGCGTCGGATTTGCGCCTTCTGCACCTGTAACTACTGTTAGTGTGCTATCCGTTTGAGCTACGACAACATCAAATCTGTTGTTAGTTAATGGAGCCGTTATAGTTCCAGACGTAGAGGCCACCCATTTAATGTCTATACCATTGATCTTTGCTTCGCCTGCCGATATTTCTACAGTCATGGCTGCGGGTGCGCTGGCTGTAACTGCACCGCCTGTTTTCATATAAGGGTAATTTCCAGACCATATACTATCAAGTCTTTCTTTTAAGTTGGTATGATATGGCCTTGCTGCTGTAGTCTCTGCGTTGGTTGTTCCAATGGCTGCCGCTGCAATTTCATCCACAAGCTCGTTATTTTTGTTTTTTAAATTGGTGAAATTATCTCTGACTGATTTACTTATTAAATCACTTTGTGTTGTAATTTCATTTATATCTGATGATGTTAATTTATCTGCCATGTTATTTCCTTAAGAACAGTCTACATTATGCACTTCTAGTGCTTCGCTTATTGTATCAATTTCATCTTGTGTGTTTAATGGCGTTGTTATTGCCATATCCCAAACCCAGCCTTGATCCCATTTTGTTATGCCATCGTCATAAAATGGGTCGCCTCTGTCCAACCCCGTATCTTCTAAATTAAATATTGTATGTTCATTTGGCTGTTGTGAGTTATCCCAGTGATAAGTTATTTTAGTTACAAAAAAAATATCATTAGTAAAAATGAACCGTCGCCACAACAGGAAAAGATCATTTATTTCAGGCCTTAAATCTAGGTATGGCCATTTTAAACCACGGGCTTCAATAAATGGGTTACCATACTCTGATTGAAAACTTTCGGCTATAGCCTTGCACTCCGCATCAGAAACAACTAAAGGATTTACAATCCGTGATGTTAGACCTTCTTGATCTTTCATGTTGTCAAAATCAATAGCTTCGCCTTGTGAGTCTGGCTCGGTATTCCAGTCACACCCATAAATAGTAACAAATACAGATCCTGTGATAGTAAGCACATTAAACTCCAATGCTGTTGGGTCAATGTCTACTGTTTCGCCTGTCAGATCTCCGTTTGTCGTGTCAAATGCGATCCGAGTATATATCTTTGCACCTGTCCAGGAAAAAGACTTTATACCTGTTGTAGTTATTACTTGTGTATCCAGTACCTCTTCTGCTTTTGGCGCTTGTGAGTTAGATAACACTGAAACTCTTTTTAATGTGCGATCCGTGTTCTTGCTTACATCTGAAATACTTTCATAGTTCTTATAATTGAGAGCTGTAACGGCTGTGTCTGTAGTTGGCTTTGGTTGTATAAATAATACATTGTCATCTGTCGTATCATCGTATTCCATATACATCTGATAGCCAGTTGTATTAATAACCTGCATGATGTAATTAAATAATTTATCAGCTTTAATGATACCGACACCATCAGCAAGTGTACGTGTTGTGAATCCTGATAAGTCAGCTATAGAGGTTGCTGTGTAATCTATGCCTATGTCATCACACTTATCTTTTACTATTTCATCAAGTCGGCCAGTACCTATAGTATCTGCTAAGTCTTGTATGTTAATGTCTGTATCAACGGCTCTTTTGTAAGCATCTCGACCACTACATTTAATCTCTGGCATTGCTGGCGCTTTTGGATCTGTGTATTTTGGCCTGTCTAAATAATAAACGCTCTTATATAGAAACTCTACATAAGATGAATAAGTAACTGTAATTTCTGTAACTCTCAGATCCTCGGAATAGGATATGCCATCATAAGTAATTCCAATTTGGAGGAACCGTTTTTCTGTTGCTATTGCTACTGTCTGTGTCCCGTCTACCGTGTCGGCTGCGTAAGTCCAATTAGTAAATGAAGAGGTGTCCAGTGCTTCATAATCATTCAACTCTCTATAGTAGATTTTACCTTTTGTATTGTTAGCATCTACCGTGAATTGTGATGTTTGTTTTACTCCGATCCCTTTGCTGTCCCATGTCTGGACGGTATAGGCATCTAGGCTATAAGTATCTGAATCATATAACACACTATCATATAATGTGTAATTAGCATCATTTCTGAAGTGTTTCGGCCCTTCTGTTATAGAGGCGGCATCTGGCTTAACATAGCTTGTGTCAAATGCAGTATGATAATAATGGCTCCTTACGGTCAAACCGCTTGTATCATTTAAGGTTAATGTGTCTGTTGCTGCCGTGCCCAATGTGCTTAATAAAGGCCCTGCTTGTAATCGGATCTTTGAATCCCTTGTAACAATCCCTTCAAAAGATGTGCCAGAGCCATCAGAATATTTGCCATTTTTATTTACAATATTAAATGATACTGTTCCTGGCAATGGAGTTAAACCATAGTTTGCGTACTTCTCTTTTTTACCGCTGACCGTCCAGTCTATACCCTTAGAAGAGTCTAGATCATCTATAACTTCCCATGTGCCGTTCTTGTCTTTGTCGATCTCTAATAAAACAACGTTTCTGGCATTTGGTGAAATATTCTGAAGTATTATTTCTTCTGTTCTGGCTGTTGTGCTGGCATCTCTCATAAGTACTCTGTTGACTCCATATTCATCTGAACATACCAATAACCTCTATTATCCCAGTCCCGTTTCATGTTTCTAAAAGTTGCATTCATTGGAAAAGTTAATGAAGGATATAGAGCAGACCAATAAGAGGCCGTACTTGCTTCAGGTGTGTAAAAATAGTTATCGGCTTTATTTGTAAATATGGTTAACAGACTTCTATATTGTGCAGGTGTCACTCTCATATTTAGTTGCATATCCAGGCGCTCACCACTTGTAATAGTTCGTAAATTACCGCCTGCCGTTCGTTTGGTTGTTCTCTCTACAACAGGATTTATGTTTTCGTCTACATAGTCAATAGTAACATCTGTAACACCGTCTGAAATTATAGCCATGTTTAAGCCTCTGCAAATACGTCCAGTCCGTATGTCTGTCGGAGCTGGTTTACTAAGTCGATCGGGTCGTTTGCTTGTACGTTAATAGTTATTTCTCTATTATCAAAAGTCTCATTTGTTATCTGGCTATTAGGTGTTATGTTCGATCCCTGTGGCAGATCAACTATCTCTGGGCCACGTTCACCAACTATAGCGCGGCCACCAGGAGAAAAGCCCGTCCCTTGTGCAAATTGTGGCAATGGTTGTGCAGCAATAAAAGCCGTTTGTGCTGCACCTAGTCCTCCAATTATAGCAGCCTGTATGCCTTTAGAAATTGCACCGCCTGGAGCTTGTGCAAAAACACTTGTAATTGCTAGTGCTGTATTTATAAGTGACTGAGAGATCGCTTGTGCTTTATCTCTAATAGCTGCCCGTCTTTTTGCGTTTGCTACTTTCTTATCCATTTTTTCTCGGAAAGCCTGTAGTTCTACTTCGCCAGCACCTTGATCTTTAAGGCTTGCCAATCCTGCTTCTTTTTCTTTGTCTATCGATTTTAACGTATTACTTAATTCTGTTGATCGCATCTTACCAACAAAGCTAAAAAAGTTAGTAGTTAATTGTTTAGCTGAGTTAGTGGCCAACTGTCTTATTGCCAGCTTTTGCTTCTCGTGCTTTTGTGATGCTGTTACTTCTAATGCTCTTAAAGCTGCCTCTTCTGCTGCAATGTCATGTATACTTTGTATTGCGCTTTGTGTCCTTGTCTCATTGCTTGCGACAGACATATCACTAATCTCACCAAAAGCGGATCGATATGTTTCAGTAACACTTGCCCATGATTCTTTTGTCTTTGTGTCAAAGTCTGTAGCCATTTGGGTTTGAATCGCTGCAAAAGTTGCAACCTCTGTCTTTAGTGCTTGGAAAGTAGTTATTCCATTCTGTTTAATTGACTCAAGAGCCTCAGAAAAGTTTCCCTTCTTAACCTGTTCAACAGCCAATCCAACTTCTAGCACTGCATCTTTTAATAAGCCAACTACTTTGGATGCACTGCTAACTACTGACACGATTCTGCTGATTTCTAATGAAACAAAATCAGCCGCTGTGGCAAACACCTGACCTACTGTCTGAATCAATGCTACTATGACTCTCAGCGTTCTTCTAATTGGCACCATTCCATCACGTATTTTGTCGAGGGCATTTTTACTTTCATCACCCATCTTTTCAATTAAAATAATAGTTTCAGCTGCAAATGCTCTCTTTACGGTATCACCTGCATTTTGTGCCTGTGTTCCCAGTGCCTGCATTTTCTCAGCTAATGATAATACTTTCGGGTTTGACGATGCAACAATACTTGCACCATCTGCCAATACTTTATTTAATATGAATTGTGCATCAAATGCTTTGCCAGCTGCTTTGGCCTCTTCCGTCCAGCCCTTCGTTATTATTCCGAGATTGTCCAATATTAATGGCGAATTATGATTGTTTACGCAATTAGCAAAAAAGTTTTCAAAGGCTGGCACTGCTATATCATAAACATCACTTTTAGATATATATTTTATCTTTACCACTTTAGATAGTTTTTTATTATCTAATCGGAGGGAGTCTTTATTTTTTTTGATGTCTTTTAATAATACCCATCCCCTTTGAGTTAAAAACTTGTGGTTTTCCGTTGCCGTTACCGCATGTCCTTGATCACATTCAATTTTATAAACATCATGGTAACCATTCTTTACTACATGGTGAACTTCACAGTCTACTATTTCACCGTCTTTATTAAATGACTTTACAAGATCGCCAGAGTTAACATCTACTATTTTTTTGTAAGATCCGTCACCCATCCAGACAAGTGTGTCAGGCACTAGACAGGCTCTACCGATACCAGTTACAATATCAGAGAATGCCTCTGTGGTATCAAGGCCCATCGCCTTTCCTCTGGCTCGGGCTACTTCCATAAGCTGTGCCATTTTGTCCATGTCTTTGGTAACATTGAGAGCCATTGCACGGTTTGCGCTTGATATTAGATCGGAGTCAGCCACTGTCCCTGCTGATGCTTCTCTAAGTTTAGACAACATCTTATCAATAGAAATCCCAAACTGGTTGGCTGTTGCTTCCATTGACTGCTGAATCTTAGCACCTTCTTTTGAAAAGTCCATCGCTTTCTTAACACCAGCTATAGCAACAACAACAGCAGCGGCAGCGCCTACCCATGCAGATTGTAGGATGTTAGCACTCTTTTCTGATTGCTTACCTGTTTTCTCCATTTGAGCCTGGAGGCCTTTTATATCTTGTTTTACAGCGTCAAGCCCTTTGGCGATTACTTGTATTTCTATCTTGTCTGCCATTGTTTATAGCCTCTTCATTTTTCTGCTCGATTAGTTCATAGATAAGACGTAGCGGGGCTTTATTTCTATCGCTCCACTTGAATCCCAACTTAACGAGTTCCACGTAGCATCTGCGCCAAACGTCTGACGAATGGTTTTGCCCTTGCTCAGAAGGGCGAGCTGCTTTCCCACGAATGTCCAGTAATCAATTATTTCTGAGCATATACTTAACAACCAAGCAAAATCTGCATTGGCTTTCTTATGTAGCTTCTTTTTAAACTTGGCTTTGCTTTTAACATAATGCTTACTAAGGTTATATATCTGGCCTACTAGTGCATTATATGTTTTCATTTTAAAGAGGTTGTTTTTTATTTCTTCAGTTCGTGTCTCTGCCTTAACTTTCATCTGCTCACTAAGTAACTCGAAAAGGAAAACTATCTTTTCTATAATAGCCATGCCTTTATTAAATGATACTTGAGCGATATGGATAGAGTATTCATCCAGTTCAAAGTTAATTGTTTTCCCTTCCATAAGCTCGATAAACTTTGGAGGGTTGGCAGAAACACCAGATGTATTAATATACACCTCGTATTCACAGTTTTTAATTCTTTGGTAGAATTGCCCTATTCTATATAGGAGGAAAAGGAGGCCTGCTCCAATTGAAACAAGCCCCCACAAAGGTATGTACAAGTTAATCTGCTCTCACTAT